>CABFVV010000008.1_pt1 | contig 143018 bp, 113 predicted proteins | sample 8864751 | NCBI WGS metagenome assembly CABFVV01 (sample SAMEA5735770, study PRJEB23740) | soil metagenome | biome: forest; feature: forest soil; material: soil | place: USA | collected 2013-10-13 | depth 0.1 m | reverse complement strand
CCCATAACCCTTGCGATGAATCCCACTGGGTGAGCTGCTTGAGGGAAAACCTCACGATCAGTTCTTATGGGGAGGGGCTGGAAACGGACCGGGTTTGCCGCGCACCGCGCCAGTTCCTTACCCGCCAGGAAGCGTTCAAACGTCTGAAGCACCGACTGCGGCTTGAGGCTGTCACCGGCCTGGATTACCTGGCGCTGCAGCAGGACTTCGGTGCGAAAACCGTCGCTGATAACCTGTGTACGCTACTCAATGACCTGGACGATCCAGCCAAAGACGACCACACCAGTCATCCAAACCGTCTGTACGCGCTGGGCGCCCTCAAGCCGATCCTCGGCGCGTGCCTGCTACGGATTGAGCGCTGCCTGAACCGGCTCGCCGATCTCATGCCCGCCATCCACGGAGCCCGATGTCGTATTCAGCCCTCGCGCTCTTACCCACGACCGCCCAGAAAAGCCAAACCCCATCTCCATCTCGCGTACAAGGTCGCTTGATGGAATGGGGCTTAAGTTGAGAGCATTGCCCCGCACAGGGGCAACGCTAATAGACCACTAACAATGCAAGGAAAGGCACCAAAGCCAGATCAAGGAAAGGCCAAAGCCCCAAGAACACTGACAAAAGCGCCGAGCAGGCAAAACCCAAACCCTTATTTCGCCAACTTGGAATGCCGGCGAGAGTAACCAAAATAAATAACCATCCCAATCAGCAACCAAACCACAAACGCCACCCAGGTAACAGCCTGGAGATTGACCATCAAAAACAAACACGAGGCGACAGCCAACACCGGCACCACCGGCACACCAGGACACCGGAACGCCCGCGGCAACTCAGGATGCGTCTTCCGCAAAACCAGCACCGCAATCGACACCATCGAAAACGCGGCCAACGTGCCGATATTGATCAGCTCAGCCAGCACATTCAACGGCACCAGCGCGCCAATCAGCCCGAAGAAAATCCCCACGAGCCACGTCGTAAAGAACGGCGTAGCAAACTTCGGATCCACCCGGGAAAGCCGTGCAGGCAACAACCCATCCCGCGACATCGCGAAAATCACGCGCGTCTGGCCATAAGCCATCACCAGAATCACCGTCAGCATGCCCAGCACCGCACCAAGGTCGATAAAGCCCGCCACCCACTTCTGACCCGCCACCTGCAACGCGTAAGACACCGGATGCGAAATGTTCGCGAACTGCGCCGACGGCACGATGCCGGTGACCACAGCCGCCACCGCGACGTAGAGCACCGCGCACACACCCAGCGACGCAATGATCCCAATCGGCAAATCGCGCTTCGGATCCTTCACTTCCTCCGCCGCGGAAGACACCGAATCGAACCCGATGAACGCGAAGAACATCACCGCCGCCGCGCCGAACACGCCGTTCCAGCCGTTCGGCATGAACGGATGCCAGTTCGCCGGCGTCACGTGGAAAACACCCACGCCGATCACCAGCAGCACCACGATCACCTTGATCGCCACCATGATGTTGTTGATTCGCGCGGATTCACGCACGCCAAGCGACAACAGCGCCGTGATCGCCATCATCACGAGGAAAGCGGGCAGGTTGAACCATGTCTCGTGCCCGGGCAAGGCGCCGGGCGCCGCCGTCAGCGCAACCGGCAAGCTCACGCCGAAGCCCGACAGCAACGATTGCAGATAGCCCGACCAGCCGACCGATACCGCCGACGTTGCCAGCCCGTACTCGAGCATCAAGTCCCAACCGATGATCCACGCGGCCAGCTCGCCGAGCGTCGCGTACGAATACGTGTAGATGGACCCCGCAACCGGAATCGTCGAAGCGAACTCGGCATAGGCGAGCGCGGCGAACCCGCAGGCAATCGCCGCGATCAGGAACGACACCATCAGCGCCGGGCCGGCCTGAACCGCGCCCGTGCCGGTCAGCACGAAAATGCCAGTGCCGATAATGGCGCCGACGCCGAGGAAAGTCAGATCGAGCGCGCCAAGCGCTTTCTTCAGGCCGGCGTTCTGAGCGCTCGCGGCGATCATGTGCTCGACGCTCTTCTTGCGGAACAGGGACATTGGCGGTGGGTCTCCAGTAGTGCACGCATCTTGCGCGCCGAATGTCAGGGGAAACCCGCGATTTTAACGGATGAGCGCCTCTGCACCATTTTGGGACGGTGTTTTTAGCGTCTGAAGAGGAGGCGGAAAATGCCTGGTGAAAGCGATTTGGGCGTGACGTTTGTCTGGGCATGGCGCGCGGTGGAAAGGTTTTCGCGCGTTGCGTGCCCGGTCGGGCGGAATCGCGCCCGCGCTGATCGGGCGCTATTTAGCGATCTGGGGAAGAAAGCTTCAACCGGCCATCGCCGGATTCAAGTCGACGAGACGGTTGCTCATCACATAGAAGGTCAGCTCGGCGTTATTGCGCAGCTTCATCTTTTCGAGCAGCCGGGTGCGGTACACGCTGACCGTCTTCACCGACAGCGATAACGCCATGGCGATATCCGTCAGCCGCTTGCCGGACGCGAGCATGCATAGCGTCTGGTATTCGCGATCCGAGAGCTTTTCGTGCGGCAATTGTTCGCCGTCGAAGGAGACGTAGTCCGCCAGCGCTTCGGCCATGGCCGGGCTGACGTATTTGCGGCCCGCCGCGACCTGCTGGATTGCGCCGATCATCTGCGCGGCGTCGACCGTCTTCGACAGGTAGCCGGCGGCGCCGGCCTTCAGCGCGCGTACGGCGTACTGGTCCTCGCGGTACATCGAGAACATCAGTACGGCCACGCGCGGCGCTTTGCGTTTCAAACGCTTGAGCACTTCGACGCCATTCATGTCCGGCAGCGAAATGTCGAGCAGCACCACGTCGTAGCTGTGTTGGGCAACGGCGTCGAGCGCTTCGGCGCCGCTTTGCGCCTCGGTGACTTCGCGCGCCACGCCGCGGTCGAGCAGCAACTGGCGGACGCCTTGGCGAACCACCGCATGGTCGTCGGCCAGCAGGATGCGCAGGCTCATGATGGCGTGCTCACGATTGCAGCGCGCGACGCTCGGCGCCCGGTGCGCTCGCCAGCATCGCATCCCACGCAAAGCGTGCCTGCACGAGCGTGCCGCGCGACGCGGTGCCGCTGTCGCCGCGGCCTGAGCCGATCCGGCGGGCGCTGATCCGTAACGTGCCGTCGAAGGCGGCGCAGCGCGCCTGCATGCCGCTCAGGCCGAAATGGCCTCGACGGCTGCGGGCGGTGCGCGTCAAGCCGATGCCGTCGTCGCTGACGATCAAGGTCAGGTGGCGGCGGCCGGTCTCGATCCGCAGGTCGGCGGATTCGGCGCGCGCGTGCTTGGCAATATTGTTCAGTGCTTCCTGGGCGACCCGGAATATGGCCAGCGCCGCGTCGGTGGGCAGGCGCGTGAGCCGCACGTCGGCGGCACAGACGAAACTCGTGCGCAGGTTCGTGCGCGCTGCGAAGTCGCCAGTCCATTGCGCCAGCGCGCCGACAATGCCCGCTTCGAGCGACGGCGCATGCAGTTCCGCGACGGCCTGGCGGCTGGCGGTGCACACGGCGTCGAGCGAACGATTCGCAACGGCGAGCGCGGCGGCGCACTGCGGCGGCGCATCGGCGGGCAGCCAGGTTTCGACGCCGGCAAGGGCGAAACGCGTCGCGGTCAGCTCGGCGCCGACGCCGTCATGCAATTCGCGCGCCACATGGCGGCAGGCAGCCTCCTGCGCCTGAACGAGCTCAGCCGACAGTTGGCGCACGCGGGCGCGCAGTTGCGCGAGTTCGCGCTCAGCAGCGGAGGGCGGCGCGGCGTGTGCAAGTGAAGGCGGAATGTGGGCGCTAAACGGGACGACGGTCGACGTATCCATGACTTTCCCTCTCAGGAAGCAGTGCAAACGGCGAAGCGGGTGCGCATCGGCGGCGCGAAGACGAAAGAACGCATGCGAGTCTCTGGCCTCCAGTGACGTCCTTTCGCGTCGTCCGCGACGGACAAATCGCTACGGCGCATCGTAACGAAATTTACATTCAGTAACATGATGATCGTACTGCGGCCGACGTTTAAAGCGACCGATCATGCGCCGCGATGATATCTCATAAAAAAGAAAAAATGCAGGTGCACCAAGGGTTAGCGCGTACATTTCACACAACGGTTGATGTTTTGCAACGCACGCAATGTAGGAATAATGCTGACGTCAAATGTCAGGGCGGTGGCGTCGATTTGTAACTGCGCAACAAAAAAGGAGCCCGAAGGCTCCTTTCTGGTGATTCCGCGGCGTGGGCCGCTCAATCTGAGCGTCCGCTTAGCCCACGAACGCTTTTTCGACCACGTAGTGACCCGGCGCGTTGTTGCTGCCTTCCTGGAAGCCCAAGTCGTCAAGCAGCTTGCGCGTGTCGCGCAGCATGTGCGGGCTGCCGCACAGCATCACACGGTCGTCTGCGAGCGAGAAGCCCGGCACGCCGAGGTCGGCGAACAGCTTTTCGGTTTCGATCAGTTCGGTGATGCGGCCGCGGTTCTGGAACGCTTCGCGCGTCACCGTCGGGTAGTACAGCAGCTTTTCCTGCACCAGCTCGCCCAGATGTTCGTGCGCCGGCAGGTGATCCGTGATGTATTCCTTGTACGCCAGCTCGTCGACGAAACGGCAGGTGTGCGTCAGGACCACGCGCTCGTAGCGCTCGTAAATGTCCGGATCTTTAATGATCGACATGAACGGGGCGAGACCCGTGCCGGTGGACAGCAGCCACAGCGTTTTGCCCGGCAGCAGGTTGTCGGCCATCAGCGTGCCGACCGGCTTCTTGCCGATCAGGACTTCGTCGCCGACCTTCAAATGTTGCAAACGCGACGTGAGCGGGCCGTCCTGCACCTTGATGCTCAGGAATTCGAGGTGCTCTTCGTAGTTCGCACTCGCAAGGCTATAGGCGCGGATCAGCGGCTTGCCGTCGACTTCGAGGCCCACCATCGTGAACTGGCCGTTTTCGAAACGGAACGACGGATCGCGCGTGCAGGTGAAGCTGAAAAGCGTATCGGTCCAGTGATGGACGCTCAGGACTGTTTGTGAATTCAGGTTGCTCATGGCTTCTTGGATAGTGCGAAAACAAAGGCGGCCAGTCGTTTTAGCCGGCCGGCACGGCAAGGGCGATGCTGCGCTAACCCGAGATCGGGAATCACGCGCAATCCGCTATTTTACCGCGCCCGCTGCCCGAGGGCTTTGGCGCGGCGGTTGAGCGTGGTGAAGCGGGCTACCGGACCTGGAAGCGTCGGCGCCGGCGGTTGTGACGATCGGCGCCGCGAAGTACGTTGGCGTGGCTGCAGCCGCGCTTCAGCAAGGGTACGGCGATGGGCGAAAACCGCGCAGGGCGGCTGCCATCGGCTGTCCGGCATGCGCCGGATAGGCGCCCCGCGCGGGCAACATTTTCAGGATGATACCGAAACCCGCCGTGCACCGCAGCATTGACCCTGCTGATAAAACTGGCAAAAGGGCGGGAGATCAGTGCGAAAGGTGAGGAAATCGGGCCGTAAAGGCGAGATGCGCAGGGCGAGCGCGCTCACTTCTGTTCGCGCTGCATGGCCTTGCCAGGTTGGTACACAAAGGTTGATTGGCGCTCGGGCGAACAGCCGGAATCCACCGTTAAATAAGGATTCCAGCGTTTCCTGTTTTGATTACGCCGGAGCCGCCACGCGCTTCTTGCCGCGCTGCTTCAGCACTCTTGCCTGCAGCACGATCACCAGCAGCAGGAACACCCCGCGAATCACCGATTGCCAGTACGCCGACAAGCTGATGAATCCCAGCCCGTTTTCGAAATTCAGCAGATTGAACACCAACCCGAGCAACAGCACGCCGGCGATCGTCATCGCAATCGAGCCTTCCCCACCGGTAAGCAAGGTGCCCCCGAGCACCACCGCGGAGATCGCGAACAGCTCCCAGCCAACGCCTTCGTTCGGCTGACCGGCGCCGAATTGTGCGGCGAGGATCACGCCTGCCATGCCGGCGAGCAGGCCGCTCACGGCATAAGCCATCACCAGCGTGCGGTCGACGTTCAGGCCCATTAGCCGCGCCGCTTCCTCGCTGCCGCCGATGGCCAGCGAATGCCGCCCGAAGCGCGTGCTGCGCAGCGCGAGCCAGCCGGCGATTGCGGCGACTGCCGCGACGATCCCCGGGATCGGCAGGCCGAACAGATCGCCTTGACCGAAGTTGCCGAAGTTCGAGTCGGCGGCGATCGACACCGCATCGTTCTTGCCGAGCAGCAGCGCGACGCCATGCGCGCCGAGGCTGGTCGCGAGCGTCACGATGAAGGGCAGGATTTTCAGCCGCGTGATGATCAGGCCGTTGAGCACGCCGACGGCCATGCCGGCCGCGCAGCCGGCCACGACCGCGACCCCGCCGCCGTACGCGCTGGTCAACGCGGCGACGACGCTCGCGAGAGCCGCCACCGTGCCGACCGACAGATCAATGCCGCCCGTGATGATCACGAAGGCCATGCCGATCGAGATCAGCGCGAACATCGAGTTGTAGCGCCAGAACGAGGTGATGTTGTAGGCCGAGCCGAAATGGTCGTAGCGCACGAGGCCGAGCACGATGAGCGTGACCAGTGCAAGGAGGATAGGAAGGTTCTTTTTCATCGCATCGAGTCCGGAGTGTCCTGCACGCTTTAACGCGAGCGGCGTTGCACATAAACCGCAGCGACGATGATGCCGGCCTTCACCACCAGTGCCGCCGCGTCGGGAATGCCGTGCGCGAGCAGCGTATAGCGCAGCAACTGGATGATCAGCGCGCCGATCAGCGTGCCGCCGATATACGCCTTGCCGCCCGTCAGCGCCGTGCCGCCGACCGCCACCGCGGCGATCGCGTCGAGTTCGACACCGAGTCCCACCACGTTCGCATCCGACGACGAATTCACCGAGATCGAGATCAGCCCCGCCAGTCCCGCGAGCGCGGCGCACACCGTGTAAGCGATCAGCTTGACGGTGGCCGTCGGCACACCGCACAGATAGGCGGCCTTTTCGTTGCCGCCGGTGATCAGCAGGTACTGGCCGAACAGGGTTTTGCGCACGATCCACGCGAACAGCACGACCAGCGCGAGCATCAGCAGCACCTGAAACGGCACGCCGGCGACCTTGCCCAGGGCGATCCACTGGAAGGCGGGCGTGTTGAACGCCTGCAGGCTGCCATCGGTGACGACCTGGGCGATGCCGCGCCCGGCGATGAACAGCACCAGCGTCGCGACAATCGGCTGGACGGATAGCCTCGTCACCAGCAAGCCGTTGAAGACGCCGCACGCGGCCGCCGCCAGCACCGGCAGCACGAACGCGAGCGCGATACCGCCCGGCCCGGGAATATTCAGAAACAGCATCGGTGCGAGCGCGCCCGAAATCGCCATCGAGGCGCCCACCGACAGATCGATGCCGCCCGTCGCCACCACGAGCGTCATGCCGATGCCGACGATCACGATCGTCACCACCTGCGTCATGTTGACGTTGAAGGTTTGCAGCGACCAGAAGTGCGGGGTGAAGATCAGGTTGAAGAGCACCATCGCGAGCAACACGATCACTTCGCGTTGCATGGCCAGGTGCCGCCATTTCTTCACCGTCGATGCGGCCGTGGCGCGTGATGTGGCTGCGTCCGGCATAGGCGGCGTGGTTTGGGTGTGTATCGACTCGGTGTGCAACTTAAGCGCCATGACGGTCGCCCTCCAACGCGTCTTCGATATGTGCGGTCTGGGCGGCTTCGACCAGTTGCGATTGGCCTTCGCTGCCGTAGGCGATGGCGTCCATGATTGCGGTCTCGCTCATGTCGGCGCCGTTCAGTTCGGCGACGGTGCGGCCATCGCGGATCACCACCGCGCGGTCGGCCACCGCCGTCAGTTCTTCGAGTTCGGAGGCGGACAGCAGCACAGCGAGGCCCGCATCGCGCAGTTCACGCACGATCTTCGCCACGTCGGCTTTGGCGCCGACATCGATGCCGCGCGTCGGCTCGTCGAGCAACAGCAGCGAAGGTTCGGCAGCGAGCCAACGTGCGAGCAGGACCTTCTGCTGATTGCCGCCCGAGAGTTCGCGAATCGGCTGATCGGCCGAACGCAGCTTGATGCCGAGCGACGCAATGAAACGGTCGACGATCACCTGCTGTTTCTTCACGTCGACCACGCCGTTCTTCGCCAGCGTGCGCAAGCAGACGAGCGTGAGGTTGTCGCGCACCGAGAGTTCGGGGACGATGCCTTCGGCTTTGCGGTCCTCGGTGAGGTAGGCGAGGCCGCGCGCGATCGCGTCCTGCGGTGACTTCAATGCCACCGTTTCTCCGCCAATCGACAATGAGCCTTGTTCGAGCGGATCGGCGCCGAACATCAGGCGCATGGTTTCGGTCCGGCCCGAGCCGAGCAGGCCCGCGAGTCCCACCGCTTCGCCCGCATGCACTTCAAGTGACACGTCGCTCACTTTCGGATGCGCGCTCAGGTGCGTCGCGGCGATCGCCTGCTTGCCGCGCCGCGCGAGGTTGGCTTCACGCGCAGCGGCGTCTTCGTGCACGACGGCGGCGAGCGTGCGGCCGAGCATCGTCGTGACGAGTTGCAGCTTGTCCATCTCCGCCATCGCGCTTTGCGCGACCGTCTGGCCGTCGCGCATCACGGTGACGCGGTCGCATAGCGCGTACAGTTCGTCGAGCCGGTGCGAGACGAAGATCACCGCGCGGCCGTCGTCGCGCAGTTTGCGCACCACCGTGAACAGCAATTCCACTTCGCGTTCATCGAGCGACGAGGTCGACTCGTCCATGATGACCATCTTCGCATCCGACGAGACGGCGCGCGCCAGCGCCACCATCTGCTGGATCGCGGTGGAATAGCGGCCGACCGGTTTCTTCACATCGATCTGCAAACCGAACGAATCGAGCAGGGCGGCGGCGCGTTGCTGTACCGCGCGCCAGTCGATCAGGCCGAAGCGGCGCGGCTCGCGGCCGAGGAAAATGTTCTCCGCAACCGAGCGGAACGGCACCAGGTTGATCTCCTGATAGATCGTGCTGATGCCGGCTTCACGCGCCTGCTTCGGCGTGCGGAAATCGACTTCACGGCCCTCGAAGCGCACGCTGCCCGAGCCGCGCCGATAGGCGCCGGTCAGGATCTTGATCATGGTCGATTTGCCGGCGCCGTTCTGGCCGATCAGCGCGTGCACTTCGCCGGCTGCCACGCTCAGATTGGCGCTGCGCAACGCGGGTACGCCGCCGAAGCTGATGCCGATGTCCTGCATCTGCAGCAGCGGCGACCGGGTAAGGGGCGCGTGTGGTGTCTGCGTGCCGGATTCCGTCACGGGTGTCCTCCTGATGCGTGTGCTGCTTCACGTGCTGCATGCGCTGCGCAGTGCGAGCCGCTGTGGCCGTTCGTTCGGGCTCCATGCAGGCGGTGTCGTCGAACCATGTTACGCCGCATAAAAGCGAAGCGACGGCCCGTGCTGCCACGAACGCGTCGCTCCGAACCCTTCCCGTCACCCGCCCCCCGAGGAGATCGATTCGGGGCCGGGACGTCCTGCGGGCACAGCTCTCGAAGAGGCTTTCTTCGAGGTACGGAGCGCGTGGACACTCCGCTAAAGCGCTGCCCTCAAGCTACCCAACCGCGTGTACGACGGCGGCTGTCGATCAATAGCCGTACTGCATGCTCTGCTGCACGTTGCTCTTGTCGTAGAAGCGGTCCGAGACCTTGACCCACGTCGGGATCTTTTCGCCCTTCGCGTAACGTTGGGCGACGTCGCAGGCGAGCGGGCCGAAGAACGGGCTCGACTGCACGCTTGCGCCGAGTTCGCCGGCGGCGATCGCGTCCATGCCACCCTTGGTGCCGTCGATCGTGACGATCTGGATGTCCTTGCCCGGCTGCTTGCCGGCGGCCTTGATCGCGGCGATCGCGCCGAGCGCCATTTCGTCGTTATGCGCGTAGACGGCGGTCACTTCCGGGTGCGCCTGCAACAGCGTTTCCATCACCTGACGGCCCTTGTCGCGCGCGAAGTCGCCGCTTTGCGAGGCGATGATCGTCATGCCCGGGTTCTTCGCGATGATTTCGTCGAAGCCCTTCTTGCGGTCGTTCGCAGCGGACGCGCCCGTGGTGCCTTCGAGTTCGATGATCTTCGCCTTGCCGCCGGTCGCCTTGACGAGCCAGTCAGCCGCGCGATGGCCCTGATCGATGAAGTCCGAACCGATAAACGTGATGTAGTCGCGGCCCGCCTTGGCCACCGACTGATCGACGTCACGGTCCACCAGGATCACCGGAATGCCGGCCTTTTTGGCTTGCAGCACGACGGGCGCAAGCGGCTTTTCTTCGCGCGGCGGGAACACCAGCAGATCGACGTGCTGCGCGATCATGCTTTGAATGTCAGAGACCTGCTTGGAGTTGGAGCCGTTGGCGTCGGTCATCACGACCTGCCAGCCGCACTTCGCGGCGATGTCCTTGAAGCTCTTGGTTTCCGCGAGACGCCACGGATTGTTGCTTTCGGTCTGCGCGAAGCCGACCTTCAGCGGCGTCTTGGTGGCCAACTTCGGCAACGCGTCGTCGGCGTGCGCAGTGGCGACGCCGAACCCGATTGCCAGAGCCAGCAGCGAACCTGCCAGCGGACGAATCTGTTGCTTGCGCGCGTGCTTGCGCGACTGCGTGTTGAGCGACGCCATTGTCTTCCTCCAGTACCTGGTGAGGTGTATTTGCTTTTTAGTGTTTCTCCTGTCGGCCGGGCTGTTTCACCCTGACCGGACGTGCCGATTATTCCACCGGGAATTATTATCGGTCAATCACTAATAATATTAATTATTGGCTTTTCTGCCTCGGTAATTACCCTGACCGAACCGCGTTCGACGAGCGGTCCGTCGAGTTTGACGAGGCGATGCCGCACCGGTGCACCCGCTGCACGGTTGTGTTCTTCCTGCAGCAGGGTTTCGACGGCCCAACGGCCCAGTTCGTAGTTCGGCAGCACCACCGTCGACAGCGGTGGATGCGTGTGGCGGGCAATTTCCTGGTCGTCGTAGCCGAGCACGGAAACGTCTTCGGGCACGCGTAGGCCGAGTTGCTTCAGAGCCTCGATCGCGCCCAGCGCGGTCAGGTCGTTGGCGCAGAAAATGGCGGTCGGCGGATGGGGCTCGCGCATCAGGGAGAGCGTCATTTCGAAGCCGACTCCCGAACTCCAGTCGCCGTCGCGCACCAGTTCCGGCGCGTACGGCAGGTCGGCGGTGGCGAGTGCCGTGCGATAGCCCTTGAGGCGGTCTTTTGAGGCGTCCTGCCACGGTTCGCCGTTGATATAGCCGATCCGTCGATGCCCCGACTGCAGCAGATAGTCGGTCGCCAGATGGCCACCCGCGACCTCGGCGGGCACCACCGATGACAACCCGCCTTCGCTCGTGTAGCAGTTCAGCAGCACGGTGGGCACCTGCGAGAGCGCCGCCGGCAAGGTGACCTTGCGGGTGTAGACGGTCGCGTAGATCACGCCGAATACGTGCGGGTTCGACAGCGTCGCGTCGAGCACCTGCTTTTCGATGTCGGCGTTGCCGTGCGTCGAGTAGACGGCGAGCATCTTGCCGCTCGCATAGGCCGCATCGCGCGCGCCGTCGACGTTGACGACCGGATGCGGACTGGTGGAAATCTCGTCGGCCAGATAGACGATCAGGTTGCGTTCATCGTCCGACACCGATACCGGTTCGCGCAGCGACAGCCGGTAACCGAGGTCGTGCGCGGCCTTCAGCACCTTGTTGCGGGTGGTCTCAGAGAATTTTGCGCCGGTCGCGTTGTTCAGCACGAGCGAAACAGTAGATTGCGACACGCCGGTGAGCTTGGCGATGTCGGTCATGGTCGGGCGGCGTTGAGTCGATTTTTTCATTGTGCGGGCCGCGCTGCAGCGGCGCAAAAGCAGGAGCATGCCGGTGGCATTCGTGGTGCTGACGGTACCACTAATAATATGCGCGCGGCAACGCGCGCTAACCCGCCATTTGGGAGATTTGGTAAGGCAAGAATTGGTTAGTTTTGGTGAATTTATTACTAATAATATTGACCGATACGCTTTGGCGTGCGATTCTCGGTCGCGCGGAGCCTGACGGTTCCGCCGGCCGCGCGCTGTGCGCGGCATGTCATAGGAGACATCGATGGGCGTTCATGCCGCCATCCGCCTGAGGCCCCGCCTTTTCTGACCATGCGCGACGTTTCCTTGAATCCGATCCGGCCATTCGTCGCTGAACTCACCGGGCTCACGTGGCTCGACGACCCCGCGATCGCGCCGTCGCTTGTCACGCTGACGGCTGGCGCCATGCACGTGGTGGTCGCGCCTGAAGTCGGCGGCGCGCTCGCGGCTTACTATGAGTCGACGCCAGAAGGCCCGCTTCACTGGCTGCGGCCAGCCACGCAAGCAGCGTTCGATCAACGTGATCCGCTGCGCATGGCGAGCTTTCCGCTCTTTCCCTATTGCAACCGGATTCGCGACGCGCGTTTCCAGTTCGACGGCGGCACAGTCGATCTGAACGGCAACGACCTGCGCTTTACGCATGCGCTGCATGGCAACGCGTGGCGGCATCCGTGGCAGGTGGGGGCGCGCACGGAGAGCTCCGTGGAATTGCACTTCGAACACGAACCGGACTCACGGCAGCCCGGCGACTGGCCGTTCCGTTATCGCGCGCAGCAGCGCATCGAGTTGATCGACGACGCGCTACGCATCACGCTCTCCGCGCAGAATCTCGGTGACCGGCCGATGCCCTTCGGCATGGGCCATCACCCATACTATCCGCGCACCGCGCGGACCCGCATCTACGCCGAAGTGCAAGCCATGTGGCATGCCGACGCCGACGTGCTGCCCACGCATCTCGGCCCGCACCCTGCGGTCGAGGCGTTGCGCCACGGCATGTCGCCGGACACGTTCGCGCTCGACAACAACTTCGCCAACTGGTCGCGCGAGGCGACGATTGCATGGCCCGACGAACACCGTCAACTGACGATGACCGCCGATGCGCCCTTCGATCATATGGTGGTATTCGCGCCCGCTAACGATGCACAGCTATGTGTCGAACCGGTGACCAACACGACCGATTGCTTCAACGCGATGGGCATGCGCGAGCAGGTGGGCGGCTGCGTGTTGCAGCCCGGCGAGGAGATCGCGGCGGCGCTGAACTGGACGCCGCGAAGAGGCTAATGCGCGTTGGTCAGCGTCGTCCTGCCGGCTTCACGTTTGCAGCAGGGAAGAGAAAAAGGCGGCTAAAGGCGGCTAGGCCGCCTTTTAAAGTAGTTCACTCGACTCGCAACCGCGCCATATACGGCAAATGATCCGACAGCCACGCCGTTTCCTGCGTCGGCTGGATCCATTCGACCGGCTCCATACCGCGCACGAACATCTTGTCGAGCGCGAGCGCTGGCGAGAAGGCCGGAAATGTGCGGCCCGATTCGCCGAGCAGCGTCGCCACTTCCTGCAAGCCGTGTTCGGCGAAGAGCGGCACCGAGTCGTTGCGCCAGTCGTTGAAGTCGCCGGCCAGCACCAGCGGACCTTCCGGCGCTTCCTTCGCGATCCAGTGCGCGATCCAGTTCATCTGCCGCAAGCGCGCCGAGCGCGTGAGCGCGAGATGCGCGCACAGCAGCGTGACCGAATGACCGCCGAAGGTCGCTCGCGCCACCAGCAGTCCGCGCTTTTCGAAGCGATGCGCGGAGATATCCCAGCGTCCGCCGAGATCGAGCGGATGCGGCGACAGAATCGCATTGCCATGCCGCCAGGACGGCTTGAAGACGTTTGGCCCAAGCGCGATTTCGAGTTCGGCCGCGCGAGCGATCTCGGTGGCCTGACAGTGCCAGACATCGCTCAACGGATCGCCGAGCGGCGAGCCGAAACTACTTGCCAATATCGGCGAGGGCATGCGCCGCGCCATCGCTTCCTGTAAAAAATACGCGTCCGCATGGGTCGACTGAACCCAGCGCTGCATCGCCTGCCAAGCCTGAAAGCCGAGCGGTGTGCGGCCCTTATGCAGATTCCAGCTGACCGCAATGAAATCCTTGGGCGCTGCGCTCTCGCGGATCAATTCTTCTGGGTTTCGCATGCCGCGTTGTCCACGTGTTCTGTTGGGGGCTTCGGTTGTTCGTTTCGGTTCGTGCAGTTCGCATTGTTCGCATTGCACTAGTTCGCGCTGTTCGCAAGGCTCGCACGCACGCGATAAACCAGGCTCGGATTCTTGTCGACGATCGTCCAATTGACCCACTGACCAGGCGGCAGCTTCAGGCCGGGATGGCTTGCGCTCACCTGACGCGGTTGCGGCGGCAACTTGCAACCGGTGTCGGTTTGTCGTGCGGCGTCTTCCTCGAATGTTTCCTGGGCTTCGATCGACAGCGTGACCGTGCTCGCATCCGCCTGCAGCGGCGAGATCGTCAGCGTGCGCGCCAGATCGATGCTGCCGCCAGGCTGGTCTTTACAGCCGACGTTATGCTGGACCATCTTGTGATGCGTGTCCGTGCGCGCCTGGCCGACGGTGGTGGTGCCGTCGAACGAATCGATCTGCTGGCCGTCGCGCATGACCTGCAACTGCCATTGCACGGCCTGTTGCGCCGCCCCTTGTTGCGCGTTCGCAAGCAGCGAAGTGTCGAACAGCGCGGCGGCTAGCACGGCCACGATACTGGTTTTCCACATAGAAGGTTTCTCCGGTCGCTGCGTCCGGCAGAGTAGACAGAAGGCCATCTTACGCCTGATGGGCTGAACGCCTTTCTGACACTTCAAACGGGGCCGGGTTCAGCAAAACACCATTTCCGATGAGGAGGTGAATCCCCAAGGGGGCGTCCTCCGGGGCGTCGCAGGAAACACCCCCTTGTTAGCAGCAGACCCGCATGACTGCTGGCTTGCACGCGAATATGGCCTCGCTACACTGGACCTGAAACGGTGTCCATCAGGCGCCGCAGCAGCAAGACCAGCCAGACGGGGTGTGCGATGACAACAGCAATGGTCAAACAGGAAATCGCCGTGGCATCTTTCAGTCGGGTGTACGACCTCGATCAGGTCGAGACCGCGCTGAACGAGCTCAGCGAAGGCGCGAACGAGGCGCTGCGCGCCACGTACGAAAAGATGCTGAAAACCGGCAATCTGCGCTTCTGCGTCAAGCCGAACCGGATGCCGTCGATCGACGATCTGATCGACGCGCTGCCCAACTTTTCAGAGCCGCTCGACGACATCCGCAAGCAGGTCGCCTTGTGTCTCGAGACTGAAGACCGGCTCGAGTTGATGCCGATCCTGTTGCTCGGCGATCCGGGCATCGGCAAGACGCACTTTGCCAAGCAATTGGCGCGCATGCTCGGCACCGCGTACCAATACGTGGCGATGAGTTCGCTGACAGCGGGGTGGATTCTGTCGGGCGCATCGTCGCAATGGAAGAACGCGAAGCCGGGCAAGGTGTTCGATGCGCTCGTGAACGGCAGCTACGCCAACCCCGTGATTGCCGTCGACGAAATCGACAAGGCCACTGGCGATTCGCAATACGATCCGCTCGGCGCGCTTTACGCGCTGCTCGAACACGACACGGCGCAGACGTTCATCGACGAATTCGCGGAGATTCCGATCAATGCCGGCCATGTGATCTGGATCGCGACCGCGAACGACGAGCGCTCGATCCCGGAGCCGATTCTGAACCGGATGAACGTGTATGAGATTCCGCCGCCGGATCGTGACGGCGCACGCCGTATCGCTCAATCGATCTACGACGAGATTCGCTCGGCGCATAACTGGGGTCTGCGTTTTCCCGAAATGCTCGGCGACGCCGCGCTCGATGCGCTGAAGCTGGCCTCGCCGCGTGAAATGCGGCGCGCGATTCTGAATGGCTTCGGCGCGGCGCGCATCGACGGGCGAGATCGGATCGAAGCCGGCGACATCCGCCTGGATTATGGAAATCGCAGGAAACCGATCGGTTTTTGAGCATTTTTGCTCTGTTTTTGGCAGAAAGCCGCCTTCGGACGGCTTTCTGAGGACACGAAACAGGCGGTTCGACACTTAAAACAGGATGAATGTCGCAGCAATTGTTGCTAGTTTCGCGATTTCGGAGGGTTTGCGTCGGTCTGTCTTCGGCCAGACGGGCGTCCGGCGGCAAGGTGGTCGCCATAGCCGGCAATGCTCCGAGGACGCGGGGCGATGCCATCGCGCGCATGAAGATTCGAGCGCGACAATCGTCGACGGCGTACACTGGTCTTGTCCGGCCCATACGTTTAAGCCCTGCTCAAGACCGAATGCCCGCAGTCGTCTGCCTGCGGGCATTTCTGTCTGTGCAGCGTCGTACAATTTTGTAAAGCGGTTGCGTAAGGCCAGGTGCGTTCGACAGCGAGCGGTGTGCGGTCCTCGATAGCCGTACCCTGTCTTCATGATTATCGGGTGAACGAGGCAGCGCGCGGCGAGGTTAGCCGCGTCAAGGGACATGGATCAGATCGAATGTGTAGTGATCGGCGCTGGTGTCGTCGGTCTTGCCGTGGCGCGCGCATTGGCGGCGCGCGGGCGCGAGGTGATCGTGCTGGAAGCGGCGGAAGCGATTGGCGTGGGCACCAGCTCGCGCAATAGCGAAGTGATTCACGCGGGGATCTACTATCCGCGCGGTTCGTTGAAAGCGGCGCTTTGTGTGCGCGGTCGCGAGATGCTCTACGACTACTGCGTCGAGCACAACGTGCCGCACTCGCGCTGCGGCAAACTGCTGGTCGCCACCTCGCGCAATCAGATTCCTCAGCTCGAAAGCATCATGGCGAAGGGCCGTGAGAACGGTGTGCTCGACCTGATGCGAATCAACGGCGACCAGGCGCAAGCGCTCGAACCCGCGCTCGAATGTGTGGAGGCCGTGTTCTCGCCGCAGACGGGCATCGTCGATAGTCACCAATTGATGCTGGCGATTCAGGGCGACGCCGAGCGCGACGGCGCGGTGTGTGCGTTCCATGCGCCGGTCAAGGCGATCGAAGCGAGCAACGGCCGCTTCATCATCAACGTGGGCGGCAGCGCGCCGACCACGATCAGCGCAGCCTGCGTGATCAATAGCGCCGGTTTGTACGCGAATGCGCTGGCGCGCAAGATTCGCGGCCTCGACGCGCGGCATGTGCCGCCGCTTTATCTCGCGCGCGGCAACTACTTCAGCATCTCGGGGCGCGCGCCGTTCAGCCGTCTGATCTATCCGATGCCGAACGAAGCCGGCCTCGGCGTGCATCTGACGATCGATCTCGGCGGCCAGGCGCGTTTCGGTCCCGACGTCGAATGGGTCGATGTGATTAATTACGACGTCGATCCGCATCGTGCGGATTCCTTTTACGCGGCGATTCGCGCGTACTGGCCCGCGCTTCCCGACGATGCCTTGCAGCCTGCTTATGCGGGGATTCGTCCGAAGCTTTCCGGCCCAGGCGAGCCCGCCGCCGACTTCGTGATTCAAGGGCCGGCCGCGCATGGCGTGCGCGGGCTGGTCAATCTGTTCGGTATCGAGTCGCCTGGATTGACGGCGTCGCTAGCGATCGCTCAGCGTGTCTGCGAACTGAGTGGGCGCGCTTAATTGTCGCACCCTCGCGTTTTCACCTCGCTTCTCGCCCCGCTGCTCACGTCATGCGAGCAACGGACATTCCGAGCGCGTAACGAGCGCGCGGGGGAGTGCAAATTCGGTTATCTCTATCATTTGGGCCGTCACGCGCGACAGCTTCATTGCTATCCTTAGGGACCGCTGTCATCAGAACGGCGATCAGTTCAATATAAATGGAGTGAGTCCCCATGAAATCTTCCCGTCGTACGTTTTTGATCACCAGCATTGGTGTGGCATCCACGTTTGCCCTGTCGCGCCAGGCTTTCGCCGACGCACCGAAGGTCGCCGAGACCGACCCGACCGCACAAGCGCTCGGCTACAAGGCCGACGCGAGCAAAGTCGACAAGGCCAAGTTCGCGAAATACGCAGCGGGCCAGGACTGCGGCAACTGCAGCTTCTATCAAGGCAAGCCGACCGACCCCTACGCGGGCTGCCCGATGTTCGCGGGCAAGCAGGTCGCGAGCACAGGTTGGTGCAGCGCATATAACAAGAAGGCCTGATTACGTTTCAGCCGCATACACATTCAGTGTCGCGGTAAATGCGCCGCAACATTGCGGTGCCGGACTGCGGTCTGATCATAGAGGCGTCTGCCGCCCTGCGCGACAGACGCTTTTTTGCTGCTTGAAAACAGCTTGTGCGCTCTTTACACTCCAATGCGATTGCGGCGGCGGGCATTGTTTTTCTCTCTCGCGCCAGGGCGCACTAAGGCACGCTGAAGCACATCTACGCTGAGACGCCGTACCACGCGACATTTTTCGCAGGCTGGAGATTCGAATGGCACCAGCGTTACGGAGCCTCAATACACGCGCCGTCATGGCGGCCGTGATCGGCAACGCGCTCGAATGGTACGACTTCACCGTGTTCGGTTTCCTCACGGTGGTGATCGCACAATTATTCTTTCCAGCAGGAAACGACTATGCGTCGATGTTGCTGACCACCGCAACCTTCGGCGTCGCATTCGTCATGCGGCCGATCGGCGGCATCGTACTTGGACTTTACGCGGATCGGGCGGGACGCAAGGCGGCGCTATCGCTCGTCATCGCGCTGATGACGCTCGGCATTCTGCTGCTGGCGATTGCCCCGCCGTATTCGGCGATCGGCATCGGCGCGCCTTTGATGATCGTGCTCGGGCGTCTGTTGCAGGGTTTCTCCGCCGGTGGTGAATTCGGCAGTTCTACAGCTTTGCTGATCGAAGCGGCGCCGTTCTCGAAGCGCGGCTTCTACGGCAGTTGGCAGATGGCGAGCCAGGCGGCGGCGCTTCTGCTCGGTGCGGTGGTTGGCGCGTTGATCACACACGGCCTCTCGCCCGAGGCGCTGAATTTTGTCGTGACGTGGCTCATCAACACCACGGGTTCGCCGCTCGCGCCGACTTACTACGTGATGGGCGGATTGGCGTTGTCGATCGTCGCAGTGGCGTGCATCCCCGGCAAGCGCCACGCGGATCTCGATGCGCGGCGCAAACCGGCTTGAGCGTGCAGTCGTTCGGCGCCCGTTCGTCTAGCTGCGCGCCGGTATCAACGGTGGCCGTTTGTCGAACCACGGCCGCGCCGCTTCGAGTTGCGCGGCCAGTCGCAACAGCGTTGCTTCGCCGCCGTTACGCGTGGCGAACTGCACGCCGATGGGCAGCCCGCGCGCGTTCCAGTAAAGCGGCACCGACATCGCCGGTTGTCCGCTCAGATTGAACAACGCTGTGCATCCCGCCCATGCGAACCCCTTGTTCGACGCTTCGGTCAGCACCTTCTTCATCAGGGCTTCGAGCGGCATCGCCGTGACGGCGCGCATCTGCATGCGCTCCGCGGAGGTGGGGTGCATTTCGCCGATCTTGATCGGCGCGTCGGCGAGCGTCGCGCACAGCAGCACGTCGTAGCGGTTCAGCAAATCGGTGAGACGCTCTGTGATGCGGCGCTGTTCTTCCAGTGCGCTGGGCAGGCCGTGCTCGCCGAGTTTGCGGCCGATGTGCGCCATCGTCCATGTCGAGATTTCGAATTCGTCGCGCAGCGGCTTGCGGCCGGTGATGCGATCGGCGTTCAGCACCATTTCTTCCGCCGTCACCGACCAGATCATCAGGAACGCATGGCGGACTGCCGCGAAATCGATGCCGAGCGACACCGGTTCGATGTTATGGCCTAGCGAACTGGCGAGTTGCGCGGCGTCTTCGAGCGCGGCGCGCGAGTCGGCGGAGAGCGAGAAGGCCAGCATCGGATCAGTGACGTAGGCAATGTTCAGCGGCTTGCATGGCTCGCGGCTGGCGCCAAGGAAAGTGCCCGGCGCGCCGAGCGGCCTGTCCGCGTTGCCCGCCAGCAGATCGAGCAGCAATGCACTGTCGCGCACACTGCGCGATACCGCGTGATCGATGCCGAGTTCACCGACTGCGGCAGTCGGTGTCGCGCGCGGGACACGTCCGCGCGAAGGCTTGAGGCCGAATAGTCCGCAACATGAAGCGGGAATGCGGATCGAGCCGCCACCATCCGATGCATGCGCGAGTGGCACGATGCCCGCAGCCACTGCCGCGGCCGCACCGCCGCTCGAACCGCCAGGCGTGTGGTCGAGATTCCACGGATTGCGGCACGCGCCGAACAATTCGGGCTCCGTATAAGGCATCTGACCGAGTTCGGACGTACTGGTCTTGGCGAAGATGTTGAGACCGGCCGCCTTTGCGAGCGCGACGACCGGTGCGTCCTCGGTAGGAATGAAATGGCGATAGTGGCGGCTGCCCATCGACATGCGCAATCCGGCGACCGCTGCGCCCAGGTCCTTGATCAGATAAGGCACGCCCGCGAGCGCTGCTTGCGTGCTGCCACCATCCGCTTGGTTCGCGCCGTTCGCTCTGTTCGCATCATCACGCGAGGCACGCTGACGCGCGGCGTCATAGTCCTTCAGGACGATCGCATTGATCGCGGGATTGACGGCCTCGGTGCGGGAGATCGCGATGTCCAGCAATTCGCGAGCGCTTGCTTCGCGGCTTCGAACCAGTTCGGCGAGGCCGATGGCGTCATGGGCGAGATAGTCTGATTGCACGACGGAGGGACCCTCGCTATCGAGTGTTATTACAACCGCTCACCGAGGAAGATCAGCGTGCGGCCATGCGCGAGCGCTGCAGCGGGCTGGCTATACGACGCGCGGTCCGAGCAGTTGAAGCCGTGATCGGCGTTCGGATAAATGTTGAATTCCGCATCGGCACGGCCGGCGAAGCGCTCCTGAATCTGGCCGACGGCCGACAGCGGGATATGCGCGTCGAGTTCGCCGTAGTGGAATTGCATCGGCACTTTGATCTTCGCGGCCTGCTCGAGCTTGTTCTGGATGCCGCCGCCGTAGTACGCCACCGCGCCGTCGAGCGAGCCTTGCGCGGCGGCCAGATACGCGAGCTGACCGCCGAAGCAGAAGCCGATCGCCGCAATTTTGCCGGTCACTTCCGGCATCGCGCGCAGCGCCGCGGCGGCTGCGCCGATATCGGCCACCGCCAGGTCGACATTGGTCTTTTGCATCAACTCGATGCCTTTCTCGCGATCCGCGCCGTCATACGTCAATTCGACGCGCGGCTGCACGCGCCAGAAAATGTCCGGTGCGAGCGCGACGTAGCCGTCTTGCGCGTACTGGTCCGCGACCGAGCGGATGTGGCTGTTCACGCCGAAGATTTCCTGAATGATGATGACGGCCGGTCCCTTGCCGCCTTTGGGCAGCGCCAGATAGCCGCCGAAACTGTCGTTGCCGACGGGAATGTCGATCCAGCGGGAAGTCGTGCTCATGTTGCTCTCCATTTACTCGTGCGTCGATGCGCGGGGTCGGTCTGAATGAATGCCAGAGGCCTGAATACCTGAGACGGGCGGTCAGTTTGCCATCAAAAGAAACGGCTTGCATTGAGGCCGCGCGCGGCCTGACGACGCCCGCCGCGCGGCGATAATCTCGTAAGGCGATTGAAACATTCTCGATAATTCATTTCTCCGCGCGCGCACGGCTCGGTAGAGTCTAAAGTCCTGGCTCGTCGATGCTACGAGCGCTTTGCCGGAGAGGGAATCGATCATGAATGAAGGCAGTTTTGTGACGCCGTTTGCGGCGCGTTTCGAGTTGCGGGTGCCGGTCGTGCAGGCGCCGATGGCCGGCGGCGCGACGACGCCTGCGATGGTGGCGGCGGTATCGAATGCCGGCGGTCTTGGCTTCCTCGCGGCGGCGGCACTGTCGCCCGAGAAGATCGCAAGCGAAGTCGCGGCGATTCGCGCGCTGACGGATCGCCCGTTCGGCGTGAATCTGTTTGTACTGGAGCCGGCCGCGCCGGACGAAGCCACCGTGCGTCACGCGCTCGAAGCAATCGATCCATTGCGCACGGACCTCGGTTTGCCGCCGGGTCAGCCGCTCGAACGCTACGCGCCGGATTTTCGCGCGCAACTGGAAACGCTGATTGAATTGCGCGTGCCGGTGGCGAGTTTCACGTTCGGATTGCTTTCCGCCGCCGACGTCGCCCGACTGCATGCGAACGGCCTATATGTAATAGGCACCGCGACGCATGTTGCCGAGGGTGTCGCCTGGCGCGACGTGGGCGCAGATGCCATCGCCGCGCAAGGCGCGGAGGCGGGCGCGCATCGCGGCACCTTCATCGGCGCATTCGAGGAGGCGCTGGTCGGCACGATGGCGCTCGTGCCGCAACTCGTCGATGCGACCGGGCTGCCGGTACTGGCCGCCGGCGGCATCATGGACGGACGCGGCATCGTCGCCGCACTCGCGCTCGGCGCGCAAGCCGCGGTGATGGGCACTGCGTTCCTCACTTGTCTGGAGAGTGCGATACCGCAGGCATGGAAAACCCGAGTACGTTCGATGTCCGACACATCGACCTCCGTGACGCGCGCGATCACCGGCCGTCATGCGCGCGGCATACGCAATCCGTTGATGCAGCGGTTAAGCGAGTCGGCGCATAAGGTCGCGCCTTATCCGGTGCAAAACGCCTTGACGCAGGAACTGCGGCAAACCGCGAGCCGCGCGGATAACGGCGACTATCTGTCTCTATGGTCAGGCCAGGGCGCGCCGCTTGGCCGCAAGCGCCGGGAAGGCCTCGGCGCTGCCGAACTGGTTGGGCAACTCGAGCAGGAATGGCATGCTGTGGCAGCACGGATCGGCGCGCTCAAACGTTGATTCGGCATGGCTCAGACGCGCGTCGCAGCAACTGCGACGCGCTTTGTTTTTACGCACAAAGCCTATTCGAAACATTAACGGTTTAACACGCTAAAAGCTTTAGGCCGCGCTGTTAGACGATAGGCGAACCTAGCGGAAACCCGCATGGGCTGGTGCTTTCCAGCCTGTCTTTCCAGCCGGAATCGACTCCTGTTGGATAAACGCTATTAGTGTTCATCCCACTTCCTCAAAAAAGTCCCACAATTTAATTTGATGGCCTACACTTGCGCGCAAGTACGGTTTGCCGTCTGCCACAAACAGTCCGGTGAACGTACTGGCCAAGTGCATGAACGATGCAACCGGCGTGGTCGTCCACGGGACTGAGCGACACGTGTAGGGAAGCGGGGGCACAGGGCGATTACGTTGTTTTTGGGACCGAAACTGGAGACTTACATGAACATCAAGATTCAAAAGCTGTTGCCGATCAGCGCTGCGGCCATGTTGTTTGCGTCGTTGGCAACGGGCGCGGTGGCGGACGAGGTCGTCAAGATCGGCCACGTTGCACCGTTGACCGGCGGTATCGCTCACCTGGGTAAAGACAACGAAAACGGCGCACGTCTGGCTGTTGAAGAAATCAACGCCAAGGGTCTGACGATCGGTGGCCAGAAAATCACGCTGCAACTCGACGCACAGGACGACGCAGCTGACCCGCGTACGGCTACGCAAGTCGCGCAGAAGCTGGTTGACGATAAGGTCGTCGCAGTGGTCGGCCACTTGAACTCGGGCACCTCGATCCCGGCTTCGAAGATCTATAGCGATGCTGGCATCGTGCAGATCTCGCCGTCGGCAACGAACCCGGCCTACACGCAACAAGGTTTCAAGACGACGTACCGTGTCGTGGCGACCGATGCGCAACAAGGTCCGGCGCTGGCTAACTATGCAGCCAAGGGTCTGAAAGTGAAGAGCGTCGCGATCGTCGACGACTCGACCGCTTACGGCCAGGGTCTCGCCAACGAATTCGAAAAGACCGCCAAGTCGCTGGGCCTGAACGTGATGTCGCATGACGCGACGAACGACAAGGCTGTCGACTTCCGCGCGATTCTGACGAAGATCAAGGGCGAAAACCCGGACGCGATCATGTACGGCGGTATGGACGCAACCGGCGGCCCGTTCGCCAAGCAAGCCAAGCAGCTCGGCCTGCGTGCGAAGGTGCTGGCGGGCGACGGCGTGTGTACCGACAAGCTGTCGGACCTGGCTGGCGACGCAACCGACAACATCGTCTGCTCGGAAGCCGGTATGGCGCTCGAGAAGATGGCTGGCGGCGCAGCGTTCCTCGCCAAGTATCAGAAGCGTTTCGGTCAGCCGATCCAGATCTACGCTCCGTTCACGTATGACGCTGTGTACATCATCGTCGACGCTATGAAGCGTTCGAACTCGACCGATCCGTCGAAGATCCTGGCAGCTATGCCGGCGACCGACTACAAGGGTGTGATCGGCGAAACCACGTTCGACTCGAAGGGCGACCTTCAACACGGCGTGATCTCGCTGTACAACTACAAGGCAGGCAAGAAGACGCTGCTCGACGTAGTGAAGATGTAAGAGCCGCATGACCGAAGACAGCCTGGTTTGTCTTCGATCAAGCAGATAAAAGGCACGCGCGCCGCAAGGCTCGCGTGCCTTTTCTTTTGAGCGTTTGCGTGCGAGGCTAGCGGGTTTGAGCACATCGTTTGGGAGAATGCCGTGACCACTGTGATCCGTTCGATCGACAACGGCTGGCGCCGCTGGATTGCCGAGAATCTGCTGCTCGACGCACCGCCGCCTGCGCTGCACGGTGCGCTGGTCGGACATGGTTTCGACCCCGCCGAAGCCGCGCGCGAAATCGAGGCGGCGCTCGCGAGTCCTTACTTTGAGGGTGCCGTGCGCTTGCGCAATCGTTTGCGCAAGCGTGAATGGATATTGTCGGTGTACGGCACGCTCAATCGTATGCGCGCCGGAAGCGGCGTGATCGAACGGCGCGAGCGTTTATCGCGTGACGAGTTCTTTGAGCAGTACTACTTTCAGAACCGGCCGGTCATCATCACCGGCGCTTTCGATTTCTGGCCGGCGCGCACGCAGTGGAGTTTCGACTACTTTCGCGAGCGGTGCGGCGATTGTGAAGTCGAGGTGCAGTTCGGCCGCGAGTCGGATGCGAATTATGAGATCAATCAGCCGAAGCTCAAGCGCATGATGCGCTTTGCCGATTATGTCGATCTCGTCGAGCGCAGCGGCCCGACTAACGATTTCTACATGACCGCCAATAACACTTCGCACAATCGCGCGTCCCTCGCGGCGTTATGGTCAGACGCGCCGACTATCCGCGAATATCTCGATGCCGAGTCGCCCGATACGGGTTTTTTCTGGATGGGGCCGGCAGGAACGAAGACGCCGTTTCACCATGATCTGACCAATAACTTCATGGCGCAGGTGATCGGCCGCAAACAGATCAAGCTGGTGCCCTTGTCCGATACGCCGCATATGGCGAACATGCTGCATTGTTATTCGGAGGTGGACGGCGGTGCGATCGACTACGAGCGTTTCCCGTCGATGCGCAATGCGCATTTGATGGAATGCACGCTCGAACCCGGCGAATTACTGTTTCTGCCGATCGGCTGGTGGCATTACGTGGAAGGACTCGATGCATCGGTGACGATGACGTTCACCAATTTTCTGCAGCGTAACGACTTCTCACGCGACTACGTGACATATCACGAGCTGTGACAAAAAAACGGCGAGCCGGTTGACCCGGCTCGCCGCCCCCCTTCGACGCTTGTTTTTTCGCGTCTTTATTTGCTGTCGTTATTCGTATTCGTTACTTCTTGCTCGTCAGGCCGGCCAGACCGCCGAGCAAGCCACCGCCCGTGGTGCCGCCGGTCGAGGTCCCCGAACCGGTCAATGCGCCGGTGACAGTGCCCAGCAGACCGGTGATCGGCGCAAGCGGGTTGCTGGTACTGCCAGTGCCGCCCGAGCCCGCAGCCGACCCGAGCGCGCCTGTCAGCGACGACACTGCCGACGTCACCGGTGCCAGCGGGTTGCCGCTGCCGCCGGTCCCCCCGCTCAATGCGCCCGTGACCGAGTTCAGCACACCGGTCAGCGGTGCAAGCGGGCTGCTGCCTGAGCTACCGCCGAGGCCACCGAGACTGCCAGTCACGGTGTTGAGGACGCTGGTCAGGGGGGCAAGCGGGCTGCTACCCGAGCTGCCGCCGAGGCCACCGAGACTGCCGGTCACCGTGCTAAGGACGCTGGTAATTGGCGCAAGCGGGCTGCCCGAACCGCTGCCGCCGGTCAGGCCGCCGCTCAAGGTGCCGGGCAACGCGGTGAGAATGCTGGTCAACGGCGCCAGCGGATTGCCCGTTGCGCCACCGCTGCCGCCCGGATTCAGGATGCCGGTGAGGCCGCCGAGCGGGTTGCTGCTGCTTGTGCCGCCCGCTGTCAGCAGGCCGCCGGCGGACGTGACCGTGTCGCCGAGCTTGGTCACGACATTGCCGAGGTTCTGGCCGATCGGGTTGTTGGTCGCGCTGCTGACCTGGCTGCCCGCGGTGTCGAGGCCGTGACCGATGGTCGACAGCAAACCGTTCAGCGGTGCGCCGAGTCCGGTCGTATCGCCGACGGTTTGGGTCGTTTGCGCGAGTGTGGCGGTGATCGGCGTGATCGCGGTGCTGACGGTTTGCGTCACTTGCTGGATCTGGCCGTTCGTCGGCTGCGAGCTCAGTTGCGTGCCAAGGCTGCTGACTGCAATGCCGAGCGTCGAGACCGTGCTGCCGAGCGGCGTGGTCAGCGGACTGAGCGGTGCGGTGGGACCGCTGCCGAGACTCGTCACGAGCTGACCGGCGCTGTTGACGGCCTGGCCTGCGTTATAAATCAGGCCGCCGCTGCTCGCCAGCGTCGTGCCGAGCGGATCGGTGGAATTGCCGAGCTGGCCGAGGCCGTTCGCCGCACCCGTGCCGACTGCGGTGACACCGGCGCCGAGATTCGAGACGACGTTGCCGAGCGCGGTCGTGGTGGCCGGGTTCGCGCCGGGGATCGGCGTGAGGCCGATCTGGCTGCCGATCGAGGAGACGGTTTGGCCGGCTGTGGTCAGCACGTTGCTGGTGTTCTGGACGACGACGCCGATCGGATTGGCGCTGGTCGGCGTTGGTGTCGGCGTTGGTGTCGGCGTTGGTGTCGGAGTGGGCGTCGGTGTCGGCGTCGGAGTGGGCGTCGGCGTCGGAGTGGGCGTCGGAGTGGGTGTCGGCGTCGGTGTCGGCGTGGGCGTCGGCGTCGGCGTCGGTGTCGGTGTCGGTGTCGGAGTCGGAGTCGGAGTCGGAGTAGGCGTCGGCGTCGGTGTCGGAGTAGGCGTCGGCGTTCCGCCTCCCGAGCCGCTTCCCGAACCAGAGCCCGAGCCGCTGCCGGAACCACTACCCGCCCCGGCCTTGGCGCTCGGGACGGTCAACGTGCTTCCGCATCCGGTCAGTAAGATCATCGACGTCACGCACATGGCGATCGCCGACAGTTTGAAATTGCGATTCATGGTCTGCTCCCCCGTAATTTGAAAATTGCTGGGAAGCTAACTGCAAGGCCTATGCCACTTGTGTTCGCATGCTCGATTCGATGAGTAAGGTCATACAAATCAAGAGGTTGGGAGAGGGTGCGTGACGCGATGAAGGTGTTGATGCCGCCGATGTGGCGGGGAACACATCAGCGTTCAGGCCGCGCGTAACGTAACGTAAGAACGCGGGTTTTCATATGGCGTGACGCCCGCCGATGCAACAGCAGCGCGCGTCTGCGTCAGATCTTCAAACGCCGCAGCACCTTCGGACCCGCGATCGCGATCAGCGCCGAACACAGGGCCACCACGGACAATCCGATCGGCAAGCTGGTCGCCTGCGTCACTGCGCCGATGATCACGGGCCCGAGCAGCAGCCCGAAGTACGCCAGCCCGGCGACATGCGCGAGTCCTTCGGCCGCGTGAATGCCTTTGACGCTCGCAGCGGCCGCAAACAGCACGGGCATCATGTTCGCGAGGCCGAGACCCATCAGCGTGAAGCCGATGAGGGCGATGACCGGATTCGGCAGCAGCAGTGCGCCGACCATCCCCGCGCAGGCAAGCGACGCGCTCGCCATCACCAGTTGCGGTGCGCCGAAGCGGGCGCGCACGGCGTCGCCGGCGAAACGCGCCGCCGCCATTCCGCCCGAAAACGCCGCGTAGGCCGCGCTCGCGAGGGCCGGCGTGGACAGCACGACGTCGCGCATGTAGACGGTAGCCCAGTCGTACATCGCACCTTCGGCGATCAGCGCGACCAGCGCCATGGCACCGAGCGCCCACAAGGCCGGCGATCGCCAGCGGTTGGCGCGCGGCGTGGCGGCGTCGGGATGGTCGGCGTGGGGCACGTGCGGCAGTACGGAAGGGCAGGCCGCAATCAGCACCAGCGCGCTGATCGCCGCGGCCAGCGTGAGATGCACAGCCGGCGCCATGCCGCGCGACAACAGGACGCCGCCCACCGCCGCGCCGACCATTCCGCCGACGCTGAACATGCCGTGCAGCGCTGACATGATCGGCTTGCCGAGCGTTTTCTCGACAGCGCTGGCTTCCGCGTTCATCGCGACGTCGAGCGTGGCCATGCCCGCACCGAAGACGGCCAGCACGATCAGCAACATCCAGTAAGCCGGCACGATCAGGATCAGCACCGCACATGCCGACATCACCAGACCGCCCGTCAGACAGGCCCGGCGCGTGCCGACCCGCGCAATCCAGGACGCATTCGCCGCCATTGCGCCGATCGAGCCACCGGCGAGAGCAAGCAGTGCGTAGGAGAGCATCGCCGCGTTCAAATGGAAGCGGTCGCGCACTGTCGGCACGTGCACGCCCCAAGACGCGTACATCATGCCGGCGATGAAGAACAGCGCCATCGTGGCGATACGGGCGCGCTGCCGCGCGGTGTCGGAGAGATCGCGATGAGCAGCGGGGAGAGTGACGAATTCGGCGGAGCGGTCGGACACGGAAATCTCGAGGAGGGAGAACGCGTGAGAAAGCGCGTTGAAAGCGAATTTCCGATTCTAACGAAGCGCGCTGTCTTATGCTTGGAGCAGATCGATCCAATGCCTGGCCATCGAGGAACGCGAACTTGAACATTCCCGCTCACGCACCGCTGCATCTGCTTCATATGGCCGCTATCGGTACGCTCGCAACTCACGCGCGTCAGCCGGAAGGCTTTCCTTATCCTTCGGTGCTGCCGTTCGCGCCGGATCCGCGGCATCGTCCGACGATCCTCGTGAGCCGGCTCGCCGAGCATACGCACAACCTGCACGCCGACCCGCGCGCCGGCTTTCTGGTCGTCGACGCACCGGACGGCGACGTGCTGAGCGGCCAGCGCGTCACCTTGCTCGGCACGTTCGAACCGGTCGACTCGACCCCCGAAGTCGTACAGCGCTATCTGCGCTATCACCCGGACGCCGAACGGTATCTGGTTCTCGGCGATTTCACGTTCTGGGCAATGAGGCTCGAGCGGCTGCGCTACATCGGCGGCTTCGGTGCGATGGGCTGGCTCGACGGCGCCGAACTCGATCCACTGCCGCCACTCGGCTTCGATGAAGAAAATGCGCTGATCGAACATTTCGCCGGTCATTCCCCGGGCGCCAGTGGACTTCAACTGCTCGGCGTCGATCGCTATGGCGCTGATCTGAAGCTGGACGGCGCGCGTACCCGTTTTGTCTTCGACGATGCGAAACGCAATACCGAAACCTTGCATGCGGCGCTCGAAGATTGCATCCAGCGCCACGCTAATTAAGTTTCGATTGCTGTTTCGGGAAAACACTCATGCCGCAATAACAAGGCAGAGCACGGGTCGTAATATGTTCCGACGTTTCATGTTAAAGCTTTCATGGCATGAAATGTTGGGACAATTTTTTTATCTTAAATTTCATTTTTTGATAATTAATCCAATAATGATCGATGTGCGACCATGCTTTTCAGCGGAATGCGAAAATTAGCTATTTGAAAGGGTCTGCGTAACATCGCGTCGGAGTGAAATTTTTTGAAACGAATTGAGATTAATTTTACGACGGCGCTTTTGTAGTCTTTCTATTTTGTGTTAATCTCGCCATCAAATTCCGAGGCATGATCACTTCAAAGGGCAAGCTGGCTTAAGACTGGCAGTCATTTATCCAAACCACAAGGGAACCTATGTCTTCCTACAAGGAACTACTCGCCCAGCGCGAGAAGCTCGAAAAGCAGATCGAAGAAGCAAAGTCGCGTGAATATGCAGAAGTGTTGAATGAGATCAAGCAGAAAATGGCCGATTACGGCATTTCGCTGACTGAACTCGGTGGTGGCCGTGGTGCCAAGGCTGCTAAGGCCGGTCGTCCGCGTGCAGGCGTCGCGCCGAAGTATCGTGATCCGGATAGCGGTAGCACGTGGTCGGGCCGCGGCAAGCCGCCGCGCTGGATCGCAGGTCTGGATCGCGAGAAATTTCTGATCCAGAAGTAATAGTTATACGGTCAATCAGTGGCGCATATAGCGCCTGCTGTTACCAGAAAAAAACCGCGTACCGTCAGGGCGCGGTTTTTTTATTGTCGCTGCAAATTGCCGTGACTCTTTGTCACACGCGTTCCATGAAACTGGAATGCGAATGCTTTTCGTTTAGATAAGCGTCTGATTTAAAAGGTTTTTTTGTGGTTTATCCAGTGCATATCAAGATGGGCCGGGTAGAATACAGGCATTGAACTCTTCACGTCGTTTCAGAGATGCCTTCCACCGCCGCCGTCCAGTCCGTCGAGAAACATCGCGTCGCGCGCAAAAGTACCTTTGTCAGTATTGCGCTCAATACGGTGCTGATGGCGCTGCAAATCGTCATCGGGGTGTTTGCCCATTCGCAGGCGCTGGTCGCCGACGGTATCCATTCGTTAGCCGATCTGATTTCCGATTTTGTCGTGCTAATCGCTAATCGGCACAGCGGCGCCAAGCCCGACGCGGATCACAATTACGGACATAGCCGCTATGAAACGGTTGCGTCATTGTTTTTGGGTGCGCTGCTGATTGTGGTCGGCGTCGGTATGTTGTGGCGTGCCGGCACGCGTCTCGCCGATTTGCAAAGCATCCCTGCCGTGCATATGAGCGCGCTCGCGGTGGCTGTGCTGGTGCTGATTTTCAAGGAAAGCCTGTTTCGCTACATGCTGCGCGAAGCGCAACGCGTGCGTTCAGCGATGTTGATTGCGAACGCATGGCACGCACGCTCGGACGCCGCTTCGTCATTGGTGGTCGCGATTGGCATTATCGGCAGCCTCGCAGGCGTGCGTCTGCTCGATCCGATCGCCGCGGCGATTGTCGGTTTCATGGTGGCGCGCATGGGCTGGATGTTCGGCTGGGACGCGCTGCAAGATCTTTCCGACCGCGCGCTCGACGAAGCCACCTCCACCGACATGCGCGCGCTATTGCTCGCGACGCCCGGCGTACGCGACGTGCATGAAATGCGCACCCGCAAGATGGGTGACTTTGCGCTTGTCGATGCGCATATTCTGGTCGACCCGCTGATCTCGGTATCGGAAGGGCACTACATCGCCGAATCGGCGCGCTTGCGCGTGCTGGCCGACAACCGCGTGCTCGACGCGCTGATCCATGTCGACCCGGAGAACGACGCGGTTGCGCGCCCGCCCGTCAATCTGCCGACCCGGGAGCGGGTCGTTGCCGTTGTCAACGCGGCGTTCGCCGTGGGTGACGTGAAGGCAGCGTCGGTCAATATGCACTACTTGAGCACGGGACTCGATGTCGAAGTGGTTTTGCCGGCGCCGGGCTCACGCACGGCCGAAAGCGATGTGCCGTGTCTGGCTCGTGTCGATCTTGACGCGCTCAGGCGCCGTCTCGGTGCCCGCAAGCTGGACGTGCTGCAGGGGGTGGACGTACTGCAGGCCGAAAGCGGCGTCTCGACGGAAGCAGGGCCCGGCGAGGCCATCGCCAGCGCCAAGGCTGAGCAACCGCATAGCGCCACGTGAGTGCGGTTACAGTCTCACAGCGGCAATTGCGTATCGAATTTGATCTCGCGCAGCACGACGCTCGTGCGCACTTGCGCGACTGCGGGAATCTTGAATATGCGTTCGTGCAGAAAGCTGTCGTACGCCTTGATGTCCGGCGCGACGATCTTGAGGATGTAATCGGATTCGCCGGTCGTGCTGTAGCACTCGGTGACCTCCGGGCAGGTAGCGATTTCCCGCTCGAACTGTTCGACCCCGCCCTCGGTGTGGCGCGTGAGATGGATATGCGCGAGCGCGCAGACGTGCAGCCCCAGCTTTTCGCGATCCAGCAATGCCGTGTAGCGCTGGATCACCCCTGATTGCTCCATATCCTTGATACGGCGCCAGCACGGGGTGCTCGACAGGCCGACCTGGTCGGAAATTTCTTGCACGGACCGGCGTGCGTCGAGCTGCAGCAGGCGCAGGATTTTTTGAGAGAACGTATCGAGTGTCAACTGCGCCTCCGTTGGCGTCGCCCTATCAACGCATGGTAGAGGTCTCGAAAACGAAACGCAATGTAAAACGGCTTCGGCGAGGGAGATTACCTAATTTGCCGGTTCCTCAGCGGCGTTTTGTCCTGAGCCGTCCCCATCTTTAGCGGCCACCAGCGTGGCTGCCTGGACCGCGCGCAGATCCTTGAGCATGTTGCAGAAAAGCGCGCCCTGTTCGATCGCGTCATCCAGCGCGACATGCGTGTGCGGATGTTCGTCGAACCAGTGCTTCGGGAAGCGCGGCTTGATGTTCTTGCGGTACGGCAGGCCAGTCAGTGCGAAGGCCAGTGTCTTGATGTCGAGCGCCGACCACGAAAACGGGCAGCGGCCGACAAACCGCATCATGTACCAGAACATATAGGTGAAGTCGAAACCGGCCGGCATCGCCACGAACACCGGCTTGCCCGGCAGCGCCTCCACCCATTCGACATAGGCCGTCAGCGCGGCCAGTGGATCCTGCAAATCCTTGCGGCAGGCTTCCCACGCTTCCGGCTGCGTCTTCCACCATGCTTCCTGCACCGGATGCGGCTTGGCGCCGTCGAGCAATTCGAGATTCGCGGAGAAGGTGGCGATCAACTGCTTGTCTTCCGTGTACGCGGCGGAGGCGAAACTGAGCATCGAATGCGGGCCGGGAATCGGGCCGTCCGCTTCGACATCGGTGCTCACGTAGATTTCGCTGCTCATGCTTTGACTCCGTCGGCGACATACGGATTGGTGCGGCGCTCAGTGCCGAACGTCGAGGTGGGACCGTGACCCGGAACGAAGGTGACGTCGTCGCCGAGCGGCCAGAGTTTTTCGCGGATCGCGCGGACCAGGTCGGCGTGATTGCCGCGCGGAAAATCCGTGCGGCCGATCGATCCGGCGAACAGCACGTCACCCACCAGCGCGAGCCGATGTGCGCGGCTGAAGAACACCACGTGGCCTGGCGTGTGGCCGGGACAGTGATAGACCTCGAGGGTTTCGTCGCCGAATTGCACGGTCTCGCCGTCTTGCAGCCAGCGATCCGGCCCGAATGCCTCGGCAGCAGGAAAGCCGAAGCGCGTGCTTTGATCCGGCAGCTTGTCGAGCCAGAAACTTTCGTCGGGATGCGGCCCTTCGATCGGCACGCCGTAGTGCGTGGCGAGTGTCTTCGCACCGGCACAGTGATCGATGTGCCCATGCGTGAGGAATACTTTTTCGACCGTCACATTCTGGCGTGCGATTTCACCCTGGATGACATCCAGGTCGCCGCCCGGATCGACGACGGCCGCGCGTCCGGTTGCCTCGCAAACGAGCAGCGAACTGTTCTGCTGGAACGGCGTAACGGGGATCAAGGTGACTTTCATGGATGACGGCGCCGCTGGAAAAACGTTGATTGTACCGGCGTCTCGTCGACGCTCGTCGAGGGCGCTGAGGCCCCGCTGCAGCGGGCTTTGAGCTGCCCATTTTTGCAGCAAGAGTGAAAATTCATCAAGGTTTTCAGTCGCTTGCCATCCCAAAATTTTCTTTTGGGTATAATGGCCTCCATGCACAAGGAATTGTGCATGCCACACGGCGATGCGTCCCCATCAAAAATGGGCACGCGGATTGCCACTCAAGTATGGGCTGTCGCAGTTTTGGGCGGCCATCAGGTATCGATGCATTCGATGCACACGTCTTACCCAGCCAGGCGCCGCGCGCCTGCAACGGACTTAAATTCCGTGACGCTGGGTGGGGCCTACGCCGCTGTTCCTGCGCGCTGAGTTCCGCGTGCAAGAACGTGTTTGCCACGTTCGATGGCGGCATGTGGGGTCTGGTCAGGCTGCCGGGGACAGGTTGCGCCAGACGTGAAAATTAACCGTGCGGTAGCGGCTGGGTAAGCCGCATCCGGGCTTTGACGTACTGCGCTTTTCTGCGCGGCGCGTTGTCGTCCATTGCCGCCGGAGTCGCAGGCAACACGCTCAACTTTTCGCGTGATGCGGCTCGACAATTTGATTGCACGTCTTATGAAAACTCGGTTATCCCGTGGTCTGGGGACTCTTTTTGCCTTTTTTGTGCTGGCCGGTTGCGCCACGCCTCCGGGCGCGAGCAACACGTCGGAAAGCGGCGTACCGCTGAGCACGAAGAATGCGCAGGGAGGTTCCTTCGGCCCGCAAGCTTTCGGTAGCGCGCCGGCATCCGACGCAGCCGCCAAAGGCTCGTCGCTGGCCGATGCCAAGCCGCTGACTGACGGCGGTTCGGGCATTGCGGACTTTCAGCAGACCGGTCGCGCCTCGTGGTACGGCCGCGGCTTCCATGGCCGCCGCACGGCCAACGGCGAACGTTTCGACATGCACGCGCTGACCGCGGCACATCGCACGTTGCCGCTCGGCTCGTATGTTCGCGTGACCAATCCGGCTACGTCGCGCTCGGTTGTCGTGCGCATCAACGACCGTGGCCCATATGCGCGTGGCCGGATCATTGACCTGTCGATGGCCGCCGCCGCCGCGCTCGACATGCGTCATGCCGGTACGGCGCGAGTCAAGATCGAAGGGTTGACGAGTCAGGAAGCACGCGCTGAACTGAATGAAACGCTGGCGTCGAACTCAGGTTCGAGCGCAGAGAAATAATGCAGGGGCCGCGGGCGCGCCTCTGACGCGCTCGTGACGCCGGGCAACATGGCGCTAACTCGCGCCGTTGTTCGCCGAAAGACAAAGGGCCGCTTCGCGCGGCCCTTTGTCTCTGCTCATCAACCGTGGCTGCACGCAGCCGCTCATTCCTTGCGGTCCTGGCTCGCGCTGCGAGCCTGATCCGCTGGCGCACATCCCTTCCCGTCCGCTTTATTCCTCGTCTTTCTTAAGCGCCAAAGCGCGCGCGTAGAGCGCGTTGCGCGATGCACCGGTGAGGGTTGCCGCAACTTTTGCCGCGCTGCTCACCGTCAACTCTTCCAACAGGATGCCCAGTAACGCGTCGTGATCGTGTTCGCCAGCGGCTTCCGGCTGCGCACCTTCCACCACCAGGACGAACTCACCGCGTTGCCGGTTCGGATCGGCCGCGAGCCACGTTGGCCCTTCGGCCAGGGTGCCGCGGTGCAGCGCTTCATGTAACTTCGTCAATTCCCGTGCGATCAGCAGCTTGCGCTCGCCGCCGAATGCGTCGGCCAACGCCTGCACCGTTTCGACGATCCGGTGCGGCGCTTCGTAGAACACCATCGCGTGCGGATGGTTCGCGAGCGCTTGCAGTGCCGCGGCGCGTGCTTTTGCCTTCGGCGGCAGGAAGCCGAGGAACGAGAACGTCGCGACCCAGTCGCCGGCCGCGCTTAATGCGGTGGCGAGCGCGCTTGCGCCGGGCAGCGGAATGACCGGGAAACCGGCTTCGCGCACCGCGTCGACGAGTTTTGCGCCGGGGTCCGAGATGCCGGGCGTGCCCGCATCGGATACGTAGGCCACGCGTTCGCCCGCTTGCAGGTGTTCGATCAGGCGCAGCGCCGCGGCCCGCTCGTTGTGCTGATGAACCGCGACGAGCGGCTTCGAGATGCCGTAGCGCGCGAGCAATTGGCCGGTGTTGCGGGTGTCTTCGGCGGCGATGCGGTCCACCAGTCCGAGCACATGCAACGCGCGCAGCGTGACGTCGGCGATGTTGCCGATTGGCGTGGCCACCACATACAGCGCGGCGGCAGGGTACTGCTGCCCTTGCGCGAGTTCGGAGAGAGGAGTCATGAGACAGAAGACGTAGACAGACAGAACGAGGCCGCCATTGTGCCACGCAGCGGTGCGTGAACCGGATGGAGGGCAGGTGAGTGCGCGGGCCGACCGCCACAACTTTTCGAGACCAACCGGGTCCAAACTCGTCGGCGCGGCTTTCGAGGCGCGTGCGATGGAGTTTTTGCAGCGGCAGCGTTTGCGTTTCGTTGCGCGCAATGTGCTGTGCCGGGGCGGTGAGATCGATCTGGTGATGCGCGACCGTGACGGCGCGCTGGTGTTCGTCGAAGTTCGCGCGCGTGCGCAACAGCAGTATGGCGGCGCGGCAGCGAGCATCGGCTGGCAAAAGAAGCAGCGGATCGTGCGAGCCGCGCGGTATTACCTGGCAACCCGCAGCAGACGTTCGCATGATGAGCCCGCGTGCCGTTTCGACGTGATTGCGTTCGAAGCGGGCCGGCTCGTGTGGCTGCGCGATGCGTTTCGCGCCGACGAAGTCTGATGCAGTGCGGGGAGAACAGGCGTGAGTGCGATAAACTTGCGCTCGCGTGCGGGCCTCGTGAACCACACCGGCGTATAGAAAGCAGCGACGAGGTAGCGCATTTCGCGATGTTTTTGCGCATCCGCACTGTGTTGCCGGCACGGTTCACCGAAGCGGCACGACTTCGCAATACGACTTCACAACACGGCCGCGCATTGCGGTCCATTCGCGGTAGAAAATAGAGACTCGATGTCAGTCGAACGCATTCAACAACACTTCCGCGACAGTGCGGCAGTCAAACTCGAAGCCCTCGAAACCCTGTCGATGCCGATCGCCGCTGCGATCGACACGATGTTCGCTGCGCTTGCCAACGGCAGCCGCATTCTGGCGTGCGGCAACGGCGGCTCGGCGGCCGACGCGCAACATTTCGCCGCCGAACTGATCGGCCGCTTCGAGCGTGAGCGCCCGGGCTTGCCGGCAATTGCGCTGACCACCGACACGTCCGTGCTCACTGCCATCGCCAACGATTACTCATTCGAGCAGATTTTTTCGAAGCAGGTGTGGGCGCTTGGCCAGCCAGGCGATGTGTTGCTGGCGATCACCACGTCCGGCAATTCCGCCAATGTGCTGGCCGCGATCGAGGCCGCGCACGAACGCGAAATGATCGTGGTCGCGCTGACCGGTAAAGGCGGCGGCCGTATGCAGGAAGTACTGGGCGATACCGATATTCACATTTGTGTGCCGTCCGATCGCACCGCGCGTATTCAGGAAGTGCATTTGCTGACCATCCATTGTCTGTGCGACGGCATCGATGCCATGTTGCTGGGCGAAGACTGAGATTGATTCCGAAGGAGAGCTAGTTGATGAGCGTATTCCGCGTCAAGAAGACACTGGTGAGAACCGTGCTGGTGGTCGGGTTCGCCGCGGGACTGTCCGCGACGTTGCAGGGTTGCTTTCTCGCCGTTGCCGGCGCGGCGGGCGGCGGCGCGCTGGTGGCGACCGACCGGCGCACGCTCGGCGCGCAGACCGAGGATCGCGAGTTGCAGGTGAAGGCGATGTCGCAGATCAGCCAGAACTTGCCTGACAACGCGCACGTCAATGTGACGGTGTTCAACCGCCGCGTGCTGCTGACCGGCGAAGTGGCGGGTGACGTCTCGAAGCAACGCGCGGAGAGCATCGTGCGTGGCTTGAACAACGTCAACACGATCGTCAACGAACTGGCGATCATGCCGGCCAGCTCGTTCTCGTCGCGCACCAATGATACGTACCTGGAAACGCGTGTGAAGACCGCGCTGATCGCCGAGAAGAACATTTCGGCGAACAACTTCAAGGTCGTGGCCGAGCGCGGCTCGCTGTATCTGATGGGGCTTGTCACGATGGACGAAGGCAATCGCGGCGCCGACGTCGCGAGCCGCGTGCCGGGTGTCACGCAGGTCGTGAAGGTGTTCCAGTACATTCAGCCGCAGGAAGCGGCGGCTGCTGCCGCTGCGGCGGCGACCGCACCGGTTGCCGCTTCGCAGCCGGACGCGAGTGCGCCGACTGTCGGTGCGATCCCCGATTCATCGGTGAGTTCGCGTCCGCTCGATCAGCAGGCGCCGGCGCCGGTCAGCAATTCGAACGCGGTGCATCCGGGTAATCCGAAGGCGACGACGCCATGAAGCGGGGCGTTGCTTTCGTTGTCGCGATGTTGACGGCTAGCGCGTTGGCCGGTGCTTTTGCCTCTTCAGCGCGTGCGGCCGATGCACCGCGTGGTCAGATCGTTGCTAACTCGAATGCCTGCATGGGATGTCACGCGGTAGACCGAAAACTGGTCGGTCCGTCGTTCCAGCAGATCGCTACGAAGTACAAGGGCGATGCGCAAGCGCCGGCAAAATTGTCGCGCAAGGTGAAGGACGGCGGCTCCGGTGTATGGGGGATGATTCCGATGCCGGCGCATCAATCGATGAGCGATGCGGACATCCGCACGGTAGTGGATTGGGTGCTGGCTGGGGCGCCGTCGAAGTGATGTTTTGCCGCCCGTTTTGCCTCCGGGTTTTACCGCCGCGGGGGCTTGGCAAAACGCAAAATGCCTGTGCTAGAATTGTTTGCACGTTGGGGGGGTAGCTCAGCTGGGAGAGCGTCGCGTTCGCAATGCGAAGGTCGGGAGTTCGATCCTCCTCCTCTCCACCAAGAATATCAAAGGGTTACAGGTGATTTGCCTGTAACCCTTTTCTGTTTATGCAGTCCGTGTAACCGCTGTGTAACAGGATTTGGTCAACTTTGATCCATTTCGTTCCATGCGGTGAGCCCGGCACGCGTTGGTCGCTTTGCTCCTCTAGCCAATCAGTCAGATCGGTTCAGCGCGCAGTGCACCGCCTGCGCTTCACCTGAACCCAATGCAACGAGATAGGTGACGGCTGCTCTGCAGCAACTCATTCGGTGCTCAAGTGTGTTGGGCGGAGCCGCTTGGAGTCGTCACTATCGAATTCATGGATGCACAAGGTAACCACCCCGAGCGACCTCTGCTCGCGGGGGCAGGCCGAGGTAGATTTTCGGGTTTGTCTCCCCCACTCCATTCACGGAATCACTGGCTGTCCGCGCGGCCTGCTTGCATGTGGCACGATAAAATCGAAGCTTGGATCCTGGAGCAAGCAGGCGTCAGTTTCAGCGATGACCGAACGTGACTGCCCAGCGTCCCGTCAAAGAGCATCCTGAGCTCGAAGTGGTCGAACCTAGTGCTTTCTCGGAGCAAGAATTGTGCATCGGCGCATGAAGTTTATTTCGTTAGATCGTGTCTTGTGCGCGATTGCCAGTCATACGGAGCTTCCAGATTGGGTGAGGCTAGCGACGCCAGATGGGGGGAGACTGGTGACGCCAGATGATCCTGACTCGCTGCGAAATCCTTGTGAAAATGCTGTTCGCTACAGCGGAGCCGCATCATTACTGCATTGTTGTCTGGACAACACGGACGATCCATTGCACCCACGATGGCTAGATTATCGACGCGGCACCGGATATCCACTTCGGAGTGATGCCGCGCGAGAGGACGGCATCACGTTTTTATTTGAAGAGGCCAAGTGGTATTGGCAGTGGGAAGAATTCGACAAGAATTTTCATATCCGTAGGATAGAGGTGGATGCTCCGTCTCAAGTCCCTAGTCTGAACGGTGGCGGGCTTCGTATGATTAGCTCTGGGGGGCGATGGCGCAATCTTGGGCCTACAACGGCTGATTACGCGAGAGAGTGTCCGCAGCAGCCGGTTAACAATACGCGATATTCCCAGCTTGTCGAGGAGATCGGATTCGATTTTGCCGACATCGTTGCGTTCCTTGACAGCTCGGGCATTTCTCATTCGCTGACGTCAGTCGAGCATCCGGATTCAGATCGCGCAACTGACCCAAACGCCACGCGCCCTGCGCAGCCAATCAGCGCCCAGACTGAGGGGCAATTGCGAGATGCAACCATTTCGCCCGTCGCGCCATCAGTGCAGGAAAATTTGGTGCACAAGACGGCGCGCCGGGGGAGAAGGTCTGAGATTGAAAAGGCGATTCTGCATGCTCAAGATCTCGCTGGTCCAGACCGCTACGACGTCGGAGCGGTCTATACCCAATTGGCAAAACTGGCGTCTGATTGCCCGAAGGATTTCTACCCGCTTTGCGGCGTTGAAAACGGACAGGTGGTGTACTTGAAAGAGGGTCGTCCAACGCCACACCCATTTACCCGACATGCGCTGGGCGAATTCCTGGCACGCCGTAGGTCCCGTGCGCCTTGATGGCTAATGCGCTTGCTCGCCGCCGGACGTCCCCTTTGATCACGATATGCCGCGGTGCGCACGATAGAGCACGATATTCCACGTTGCGCACGATAAAACACTATCAGTCGACGGACTGTCTCGCCGTCAGTAGTCTCTGCCCCAAGCGATTTGCGTAGAGTCGTAGCGACTGGGATCAATTGATATCGATCGTCAGTTTCGGCTTGATGCAGCGCGAAACCCTATTGTTTCGATCTCTTGGAGCTGATTATGAATTCCCAAACTCCGGCATTCGCTGTTGACGGTCGTCGCCTGACGACGGAAGAATTCGCGACCGCGATCTCCTGCCTGCCTGACTCGATCCGCAAGCGTTATAGCCAGACCGGCAGCTACCACGGTGTGCGTCCTGTCAAGTTACCGAACCGCCGTTTGCTCTGGCCTGCCGACGCGCTCGAGCAGTTGATCGGCCGTTAAGCACGGGGCACCGCACCTGAACCCGGAGTCTCGGCGTCAGGCTATCAGCAAATCCATACTGAGATGTTTGTCCGGCATCAGCCAATGTGTCTGTCGTACAGAACAATTATTGCGGCGCAGGGCATCGATGGGCAGAGGTGGCACACCGGCAAGGCCAAAGACAACATGCTTTCATTGACGTTGGCATGATGCTTCCGCAGCTCAGCCTAACGCAGCTCCTTTCCACGCAGAAACCACAACGCTCAATCTATTTACCCAAAAGCTAGCGGATTGCGCTCCGGCTTTTTTTGGTTTTCTAGATTTCCGACATCTGCCTTCGTACGCTGTTCTATTTTCGCAAGCCGGAAAAATATATTAGCCGGATTGAGAAGGATTGAGAAGGATTGAGAAGGATTGAGAAGGATTGAGATTGATTGAGATGGAGGTCGTGGCATAACGCTTTTCTCATGCTCTTGATCATCACCGTTATTTCTCTATAGTGCGTTGGCAGTCGGAGTATTTTTCATGATTTTTTCTAGCCGGATCTTAATCGCTGGGGAGAGGGTGTCAATTTAGAATGCTTAACTGGATGGGTAAAATTTGACCGAGGTTTTGCGCAATCCGGGATAAATTCGTATCGGTGATATGGAGTTTCTATAGGGGGCTGAGTTGAAACAGTTTTCAATTCAATGTGACATTGAAAAATCTGCTATAGCAGGTTGCCCGAGTTGCGGCAATGGGCGTGTAGCTCTTCGGTAGTAGAGCAATTGGACAACGAAACGATTAGATGCAAAAGAGAGGTTTGACGTAGCAGTGCAATGTACCGGGCTGACAAACGTCGTGACGACATAAGGGCTCCCGGATCAGCATCAGAGCACAATTGGAGAGGAGAAAGTCGACACAAGGTGTGTCGAATGTACACAAGTTAGATCGATAAACACAATCTACGACAATTACGGGGTTTCATCCCACATCTGGCACACCAGTGGGGACACTTTTCGGATGCTGACCGAACCAAGTTATCTTGGTGGTCGGCAGGACTTATATCGACTATTTATCCGGTCATAAGTATGTATATGAAGAAGGAGAGTGAATCTGCCATGTGGTCCGTACTTCGAATCGACGGGATTGCGCGAATCGCTTAGATGTTGAGAGATGGGATTTATGGGTCTTATGTAATAAGAGAAAGGAGGGATAAATAAGGGGCAAATAACAGGTGAGCAGATAATGAAAAGAAGATTGATGGCTATGAAATTAAGAAAGGAGAGAGGCAATAATGGACTATGGAGACTATGAGAGGGAGGGGTATAAGAAATAAGCGATATAAGAATGGATGAATTGATGATGTAAGTATTTTCATTGAATGAGTGTTGTGGTTGATGTTTTGGTGTGGATGCTTCGTGTCATTGGTGAATGTTGATTCACGAAAAAGAGATTGGTTTGTTATTGTTCAACTACTCCTTTCTTTCGCGAAGCAGATGCGTTGTTCCACGTAGTAATTCCAATGATGAAAGAGGATCAGTAGTGACGTTGTACAGGTGATGCACTTGCCCCGAACTAATCGAACAAAACCAGCAGAGAGCAGCACCCGGATGCGCTCTCTGCACTAGCCTGGACAGGTGATCAGTTATGTCTTACGAAGAAGATGATTTCAGCAAGATCTACAAATACAGCGATTTGATAAAGAATACTGAAGGAAAAGAGATCGAAGGCAAGGAGGGTGTTGAAATACACCGTGATTTTGATTTGATGGGTCCACTGCTGGCTGATATGGAAGCTCTGGTACGTGAGATCGAGTTCAGCAAGGGTGGAGTGGGCTTCACGTGGGAACGTGACGGCAAGAATAGGCTGGTACCAATAGCAACGTCCTTGGGCAAACGGTACTTTTCCGACGTGATGGTGTTCTTCGAACTTTACGCTTTCGCCGAGCGTTACGTTTTCAGTCCGCATGTGGAGGCGCTATGCGAAGCATTTGCGGCGCTCGAGTTGCATCCAAGCTTTTTCCCTTTTCGGGGAAACTTGCCTGATCCCGGTACGGGAAAGACGCCCTTGCAACTGTTCAATGACGTGCTCGCAAAGGTTGCTGAGATCGTCGGGTCGTCAAAGTTCCGTGAGCAACTTCGGGTACGTAGACGCAACGCTGAGCGCAACGAAGCGAAGGGGCTGGCGATTGAGCAGCAGGTATTCGCGAACAGGTCTCGTCAGCTTGTGCTGATGCTGCACTTCGGCTACGAAGAGAAGCATCGATCCAGCGTCACGCTGGAGGAAATCCAGCAGCATCGCAAGAAGTTCTTTAACAATTGCCGTACGAACAAGCTCTTGCGCGGGATAGTGGACTACATCTGGAAGATCGAGGAAGGCGAAGAGTCGGGGTTGCACTTGCACATGCTGATCTTCTATTCGGCTGATTCATGCCGGGACGTGCACATCGCAAAGCAGATCGGCGAATACTGGGTGAAGGTTACGGGTGGCAAGGGGAGATACTGGAACAGCAACGCCAACAAGTTGTTCCATGAGAAGTACGGGCATGGGATTGGCACGGGCGAGATCAACTGGGACGACGATGCCAAACGTGAAGCGCTGCGCACGAACATCCGCTACATGGCCAAGGCTGACCAGTTCCTGAAAGCGCGGCTTGATGGCTGTCATCTGTTCGGCACCAGTCAGGTCAAGGACAAAAAAAAGATAGGGCGTCCACGTAGTAAGAAGCCGAAGCTCGATGATGAGCCGGCGGACATCACGCTGGCTGATTCGCTCGATAACACAGGTACGGATGCGATGAGCCCTGACACGGATCTGGACGATTAAGCGGGCGCGCGACTGCTTTGATGCGGTTGGCGCGGGCGACGGCTGATCGAGGGTCGGCAGAGGGCTGCAATCGGCTCCTGGCGGCCATTCTAATGCAGATAGGCTCTCGCGTGCATACCTACATTCATGACGCTGTTGGTCGTTCGCGCGAGACGGCGCCAGCATCGAGTCTTTTGGCTGCCGATGGACCGCTGATTCAATTTGGCGCAACCACACGTCTTCATCGTGCCTTTTCGGCGCGAGAAGGATCAGAACGATGAGCACCATGAGTAACATCAATCTCAACCGGCCGACGGGTAGTCCTGATACTCCAACCGATACATCCGCTGTCATTACGCCGGGCACAATGCAAAAGATCGCGTTGGCGGTGGCGCTGCTGACCTCCGCCATTTCGCTGGGAATCGCCGTGTTCGCTGGCCTGCAGCGTGCCGGTACAGTGCCGGAGCAGGCCTGGAGCGTTGCAGTATCCCTTGGGGCAGTCCTTTGCGCGCATCTGGCGCCGATGCTCTGGCGATTCGTGCCGTTGTCCGCACGAATCGCCTTGGTCGCTCTGTGGCTCGTCGCTCTGTTCGTGGTACTGAGGGGCCAGGTGGACGTCCTTGCGTTTGCGCATCAGCACGCCGCAGATCAGCGGGCGCAAACCGTTCCGGTGGTCGCTGTATCTCCAGTCGTGGACGTGCCACCCGGTCGTAGTCTCACGACTATCGCGCAGGACATCGCTGCCGTCAGTATGGATCTGGCGCATTTTGACGCGCGTCCCTGCCTAGGCGATTGCCGGGGCTTGCGTGCCCGGAAGGCCGCACTTTCGGCCCAGCTTGTAGCGTTGAATGCCGAGGCGAATGAGGCGAAGCGTCGCGAGACCGAGCAAGACTGGTTGCGCGCCCAGGCCAGTCGCGCGGAAGAGCTGGGGGAGTCGCGCCGGACCGATCCCGTGACCTCGCTGGTCGCACAGTGGCTCGGTACGAGCGAAGCGCGGCTGAATCTGCTGCTGGATTTCGCGCAAGTAGTCGTGCTAGAAGGCACAGCCTGCTTCGCCTGGTATATCGCAGGATTCGGGGCGGTCGTGCTCGGTCGCAAGGCAGTCGTGTCCGATCGAAATGCGACTATGTCGCAACAGGAAGCGGTCTCGCCCATACCGAAAGCGACACCGGTTGGTCGTGTTGAGCAGACTGCCACTCACGCTGCGACCATCGCCGAGGGGGAGTCGGTCGCGACCGACGCGAGCCTTGGTTCTGCCATGTCGGAAGACGACTTACTCGTCGCGAAGATCCACGAGGCTGTTGTAGCGGGTCGTCTGAAGCGTAATCTGGCGTCGATCCGGCAGTTCCTTCAGTGCGGACAACCCAAAGCTATCCGGTTGAATCGTCTATATGTTGGCCGCTTCGGCAATGCTCGCAGCTAGGCGGGGCAGAGTGGACAGGGGTTGATGGACGACTGTCACGTGCGGCCCGAAAAAGCTGAAATCAAGGCGCGGGGACAGTGCGCGATTGGTCGGCTTGACAACGCCGATTCCGTACAAGTTGCGACGTTTGTCGACTACGTGGTTCACTATTTCGCGAAAGACGACGGTCAGATGGTTCGTGTCAAGCCAATGGCGAAGGCGCATACGCTGACGATGGGGCGATAAGTGCGACGAGTAAACGAATTTCAAAGTATGGGGTCTGACAGGCAATGTGATCCTGATGACGTGCCTGCCGATGAAATGTGCCGTTGAACTGACCGAGCCGGAGAAGAAGACCTTGCAACAGCTGTCGCTCAAGCATCCACATGAGGACTTTCGAACCCGTGGGCTGGGTCTGCTGGAGCTCGGCCGCGGTCGGCGGGTTCATGAGATCGCGCTCGAACTCGATGTGAGCGACAAGTCGGTGTACAACTGGGCGCACGCCTGGAACGACAATGGCCTCTGTGGTTTGCTGCGCGGACATAAAGGCGGGCGTCCCCGCGCATTGTCTGATGCCCTGATCGCCACGGCCGTCGAAGCAGCGCGTGCCGAATCGATGACGCTCAGGCAGATTGCGCTGCGCATTGAGGAAGTTCATGGCCAGCCGTTGCCGTGCCGGCTGGAAACGTTGTCGGCTGCACTCAGGCATCAAGGGTTCTCCTACAAACGTGGCCGCTACTCGCTTAAAAAAAGCGCGATGAGCAGGAGTTCGCGGTGAAGACAGATATGCTCTCAAAGCTGCAGCAGGCGGCTCGCGATGGGGCGTGCCGCCTGATCTACTTCGACCAGTCGGGGTTCTCTGCCTCACCTCCGGTGCAGCGCGGCTGGTCGCCAGTCGGCGAGCCGCATCGCGTCTTGCCGCAGCCTCATCGCAGACGTTCGGTCCTCGGTGCATTTGATTTCGGCGCCAACCTTCTAAAGCATGAAGCCAGCAAGGCTGTGCCAATACTCGGAGCCGATAGGCTCAAGGTGAGTGACTCCAACGGCCACACCTGAGAACTATCTAGTGGAAAGTCGAGCACGGATTTTTGCGGTTCGGTTGGGTCGTAGTAGACGGAGACTGGACTTCCGACCGGCCGCGTGTATTCATCAACTTCGGCGCGCTGCCTGGATGAGAACATATGAACGAAATACGCATTGTTCAGCGCCGTGCTTTTTGCCTCATATTCCGCCCATTTACTGAATATGAGTAGGTCCAGCCAGTCTCCCTGTGGGCGTGGCGGTCCATAGCTTCGTGAACGTATGCGATCTCTATCGTCCCGTCGGTCCATACCCAGTTCTGCTCGACACTTTGTCAGTACCAGCTATCAAAGACCCCGCAGCGCAAGGCTGCTGACCATGGGAATGGTGAAACACAAAAAAGAAGGGGTTGAGTGGGCCCGATCGACGTCGTGTGTTAAGAAAACCACTTTCCTTGTAGTTGTGAGCGAAATCAATAATCCGTTCAACTTGCGGCGCGAAACTAAGGAAGAAGAGCTGGGGTTGGACAGCTCAACAGATTATCCATGCGCCAGATCAAGACATCAGGATGGGCGATCTTGGCAGCCCGCGTTCGACATTTTTTCGCGCACGCAGTGGAATTCGTTGCCGCAAGGGGTAGCGTTCTTGCCAACACGGCTGCACGGCGACGTTTATTGCTTCCCCAAACCAGTCAAGTTCCGAGTTGCCACTTCGACTGTGTCGGCTGGCGCACCGGGTAGCTTGACGGCCGCCTTATAGTCGGCGATCGCTCCGGCACGATCGCCACGTGCACCCTTCACGACGCCGCGGTTATTGAATGCCCGCGCCACCTGAGCAGGTGGTGCTTCGGGTAGCTCGATGGCGGCAGTGAAGTCCGCGACCGCCCCGACGCTGTCGCCGGACGTGTGCCTCATCATGCCGCGGTTCACGAGTGCCTGCGCCACCTGAGCGGGGGGGGCATCGGGTAGCTTGATGGCGGCAGTGAAGTCGGCGATCGCTTCTTCGCTGTCGCCATACGATCCCTTCGCCACACCGCGGTTGATGAGCGATCGAGCTACATAAGTTGGTGGTGCATCTGGCAACTCGATGATGGCAGTGAAGTCGGCGATGCTACCGAAGCGGCCGCCAAGCACGCTGCCGCGGCTATAGTACGCTGCCACCAGTCCATCGGTCGGCGCATCGGGCAGATCAATAACGGCAGTAAAGTCGTCTATAGCACTAGCTCTTTTGCCACGCGCGCTATTCGCAGAGCCACGATTATTAAGTGCGGTCACCACTGCATCGACCGGGGCGCCATGCAGTGTTATGACGGCCGTGTAGTCGGCGATCGCCCCGGCACCATCGCCACGTGCACCCTTCACGACGCCGCGGTTATTGAATGCCCGCGCCACCTGAGCAGGTGGTGCTTCGGGTAGCTCGATGGCGGCAGTGAAGTCGGCGATCGCCCCGACGCTGTCGCCACGCTTGTGCTTGGTGATACCGCGGTTCACGAGTGCCTGCGCCGCTTGAGCGGGTGGCATATCGGATACATCAATGTCGACAGTGAAGTCCGCGATCGTCGGTTGGTCTATTGGACGCGCAAGTTCTTTATCTGGACCACCAGGAACCACTGATGAGTCAGCGGCCCATGCGTTTTGGGCAAGAAGCGAATCCGTTTGGCCGCCGAGCAGGCGCCAATCCGCACGGCCGAAGCACTGGAACTGGCCCCAAGTTTCGTCCGTGGGATGTCGGTTAAAGCACTGACGGCGGGCTTCGCGTATTGCCTCAATCAGGACTAAACCGCCCCCGAGAGCCTCGAAAAAGACGGTGGCGAAAGTTAGTGCTACTTTGTCATGGTTATTGACGAAACCGTACGGAGCCACTACGACTTGGGCGCCTCTGGCCAACAGTTCGGGCGCCATTACCGCCGCTAAATCGCAATTCAGGAAAATGAGCTCCGGCATGCGCGACAACGATTGAAACTCGCGCAAGGTGAGCCTTGAGCCTGAATCGAGCACTATCTCCAAGCTCGGCGCAATTTCGTATTGATCCCGGTGCTCCCCTAGCATGCCGTGCGCTGCGATATATAAGACGCGCAGTTCGCTATCAACCGATGCGTCTTCAAATACCGTCTCGCGCACCTTTACTACGCCCCCTGGCAGCACCTGCTTGAGGATCGCCTCGATCGGTTCTACTCCAACGCCAACAACACGGGGGGACGGGACAATATTATCGACGATCAGCGCGTTCGTCGCTCGAAGTACCTCTGGGGTCGCGAGGTGGCTTGGCTTGCGTGTGAGCCCCCGGGTGACCGCGAGCGGAGGGTCACTAGGATTGTCGTTGCGAATAAGCACTTCCCACGGAAAGACTTCCGCTCCATCACGCAGGATCAGTTCAATCAGCGCCGCGTCGTGGTCGGCAGCGATGAGGTCCTGGAGGTCCGGATGCACCAGCATACGCGCCAATCGAGACGACGCCTGGAATTCATTCGATCGGACGGCCACCATCAGTTTTTGCAACATCTCTTGATCAAACGGTATTTGTTGAGTCAAAAACGTTTCGGTTTGACCTCTGCCAGAAAGAACGAAGGTTAGTGCCGATCCGACTTGAGAGATAGCTAGTCGCGTTACAGCCATCGAAGCGTCTATTGTCTGGCCGCGCGTCGAATGGCCGCTTGGCGATGCACTCCCTCCACGGAACCGCGCTGCCGCGGCACGTGAAAACTGGACGAACGGTAGCGCTCCGGCTGGAAGCCGTGTGGTACCTCTGTCGTCCTCGAGCAGGGCAAAAAAGTCGAACGAGGTGCCAGTCTTCTGTTGGAGAAAGTCGTGCAGTGCGAGGTTGACTTGCACGAAATCAGACCGTGTCAGGCTGACTTCGAGCAGGTCGCGCAAGCCCGGATGAAAGTCATACCCCCTTTCTTCAACGCTTGCTGTGGGCGATTCGGACGACACGGGTCGTAGCAGGCCGCCGAGAAATACCTCCGCGAGCGCGACAGCACCGCTAGCCGGCAACATCGCATGATGAATGACGCGCATGACGGGGGGTGTTAGTGGTTTGACGACGGAAAAATACGCGGCCAGACGTTGCGCATCTGGCGTCGCACTGGCGCGAAAAGCCATTGCGCGCAGGCTGGGTGATAGCGTACCGTCGGGCGCCGGCTCATCGACGCCGTCTGCCGACACCGGCAACAACGCTGAGGTGGCCCACGCGTCGCCGGCAGCGGTCACCATCCGCGCCCACGCAAGCACCGCGGCCGGGTTCAGCGCGAACACCGGCATCACCACGCCAGATTCGCCCTCGGCCCAGCTAGGCCGCTGTATGCGCAACAGGCCAGTTGGAGTGCCTACCTCTCGCGCCGCGGTTCGCAGTTCCGCAAAGCCGACCGATGTGTTTGGCCACAACGACTGCGGTAGGAGTTGCACGAGCGCAACAGGAGCACGCACAGAGATGGTCTGCAGCCAGCTCCCCAAAATCCCATGTCTCCAGGCGAACGAGGTACAGTCCGAGGCGACCAGAACAATGCTACGTCCCTGCCTGTCTTGGATGCTTCCAACGAGTACTTCGTGACCACTTTCGCTGAGGGTCCTGACAGTCCCATTCTGTGCGTGCAAAGACAAACGCGTGACGCGGCGAAAGCCGCCTTGTCGCCGCAAGAGCCGCTCGAACTCCATAATCAGAGGTCGCCAGGCGGCGAGTGACGGCACCTCCTCGACGGCGAGCACGATATCGAACCAGCGCTCGCGCGCCGGGCGCCATATCGCGGCGCGGACACCCGTGTCGGCGATAAATTCCGCAGTGGCACGTTCGTCGAGGACACGGGCCGTGCCTATACGCCGGCGCGATAGCGGGCGCAGTGCACGCCCGATGGCGAGGGCTTCCGGCAGCGGTGGTATTCCGCGCAATTGCACGCGTCGGGCCCCCCCTGCGGTCCCCATGTCGCTGGCGCCATACAAGGCTGCTTGCTCTGGACTTGATTGAGGTAACGTGTGAGTTACGGCCGTGGGCCTCTGCTTGGCGGGGAAATCAGCTTCGATACGCGACCGCGGGTTTGTAGCGACGTCATCTGGAGGAATCCGTAACAGTGGTGCCGGTTCGGGTTGTGCAGGTGTAATTTTCTCAGCAAGCCAGATGATATCGCGAAGATCGACGAAGCCGATGTGCAGTCCGATGCGATGCATTGCCCGCGTGAGATCGGCGATCGACACGTCGCGCCTCAAGTTCCGGGAGTGACTAGCTCACGCATCAATTCGGCAAGGACTTCGCTACGCGACTTGCCGGGAGCGATCTGCGAGCTCATCACGAAGTAGATAGCGTTGAGAAGTTGATCGGTTGCGACATCTTTACGGTGGCTTGCGTGTGCCTTAAATTCTTCGATGATGTCCCCCGCAGCCACCCGTTCGCTTTTCGTGAAGTGTAGGTTGACAATTGCGTCGAGCCGCTTCCAGTCTTCATTATCGTCCTCAGGCAGCGTTCCTGTTGGGTTGGGCATTTGCAAGCGAAGGCAACGCCGTAGAAACGGCGCCGGAAACTCCCGCTCGCCATTGCTGGTGAGGACCATCAAGGGAAATTCACAGCATGCGACCTTTCCACCCTTGATCGATGCACTCAGCTGATTGGGATCGGACGTAAACACTTGCACTGCTGCCTCGTCGCCGAGGCGTCGAAGCTCGGGAATTTCAAACTCGCCCTCCTCGAACACATTGAGCAGGTCGTTGGGCAGGTCGATGTCGCTCTTGTCAATTTCGTCGATCAGTAACGCTCGCGGTCGGGCGGTAGGCAACAGTGCGGTGCCGAGCGGCCCGAGTGTGATGAATTTGCCGATACTAGCGTCCTGTTCCTGCAACCGACCGATCGCGTCGTATTGATAGAGAGCGTCCCCCAGAGTGCTGCGCGAACTGACCGACCAGCGCAAAGGCGCGCCCATTCGTAGTTCATACGCCACCGCATCGATGAGCGTAGACTTCCCGCTTCCGGGCTGCCCAGTCACGAGCAAGGGACGCCTCAAGTAAAGCGCGGCATTAATCATCTCGACGATCCGCTCAGTGGCGTGGAAAACACGACCACGTTGGAGAGCGGCAGGTGGCAATCGGAGGTCGTCCTTTTGGGTTGCCGGCCACCAGCGCTCGTCGGTTACTTTGCTGCGACGGGGTCGCCAGGGTGGCGGATCGGGAAGGTGCAAAAGAGCGTCGCCTGGCATGCGAGTGCCTCGATAAATTTTCCAGTCAGCGGCGTCGTCCATACGGCTCATCCTTTGGGTTGTGACCATTGCGTCCAAATTGCGGGCAAGCGCTGCTTTGGGTCATCCAGAAGAAATGCGACAGTGCGGCAGGCGTCGCTGCATTGCCGCTCACGCCAATGCGCCAGCCGGTTTGGCAATTCGTCCGTGCCCAGCTTCAGCAGATCCCGCAATTCAGCCTTGAGCATTGCAATAATCTCGTCGGTGGCCTGCGCACGCACCCAAAGCACTGCCGGTAGTCCTTCGGTTATTGCAACATCGAGCGGTGTTTCGTCTCTGCGGGCGTGGGGATCGAATCCGAGCCATACGGGCGCTGTTGCGGCACCCGATGTGAACAGATTAAGAAGTTCCGTTGCGTCTTCTCCGGGGAGTGCCCAGAGGAGCGGATCAGCTGCGTGCCCGACGAGCCGGTCAAGAATTTCGGGGGCGCGCTTGTACCATCGCATGCGTTTGGCCCGCGCCTTGTAGCGGTCGGTGCAGTGAAGCAAAGTCGGTTGATCTTCACCAAGGCGCAGTTCGTCGTTAGCAAGTGGGATGATGGCGGTGTCATACGCCGCTGCGGTGAGCATTGAGCGCGGAAGATACAACTCGATAATTAGCTCAACGTCCAGATTTCCGACATGGTCGTACACGGCTTGGAGCCATTCTCCGAAAACAGCATGCACGGTCTGCTCGGTCACCGCCTTCGCGGGCATGCGTGGCCAAGGTCGCACACCCCCACCAGCGTCGATGACGTCGAGTTCGGCCTCGATGCAGGATTGCGGCCCGTCGTCCCGGTACCACAAGGCAAGTCGTGCACGGCAGGAGTCGGTAGCCAAGCGGGCGTCCAGTTGAGCGCTCTGTTGCGGCGTCACTTGAGACTCGATCCAGGTCCGTAGGGCCTCGGAGCAACTTGCACGAGCCACTCGCTCGGCAAAATCGAGTAAGGGCGGCACACCGTCGACTGGTCGCAGGTCGCGAAGTAATGCGAGCGCCGTCTGCAGGTCAAGTGGTCCGGCCGGAATGTGAATCATAGGCAATGAGCGGTTAACATAAGGCATGAAGCGCTCGAGCGACCATGGAATGCCAGAGAGCACATCTTCCAAACGCGGCCGGGCAAAATCGGGACCTAGTAGTGGGTGGCCGAACCAGTCTTCATTGAAGGAGTACGTCGGGCGCTGGCGCGAATTGGGATCGTCACGCAACCGTTTGGCAGTCGCGCGCAGCGCCTCGTCGAACGCAGGCCACTCGTGCGTCGGAGTATCAGCGAGGGTAGCTAATAATTCCTTTGTGAATCGCGGCCCATATTTCGAATTAAGTGCGGCCGATTCTCCCTCCGCGCAAGCGAATAGCGCACATCGGTGAATGCTGCTTCCGTCCCCGGGATTCCATTCGTTGCGTACGGGCTTCATCGAGGGACCCCACTCATTGCTGCGACAGGCATCGATGATCCACAGTTGATGTCCGTAGTTCTCCCATCCAAAGCTGGTAAAAAGCCTTAGCCAATTTTGGGTTTCGAAGCAGTGAAACTGCTGTTCCGTTGCTTCCGGAAGTACCAAATATTGCTTGTGCTCCGGACCCGAAATCACTCCGTGACCGCAGAAGTACACCATAAGGAAGCGTCCGTTGGAAAACATGCCACGTGGTTCCGCATACCGGTGCCGGAACTCACTCCAGCGAAATTCGTGAGCCATAACCGACTCAAGCCCGGCTGTCGCGCATATCTCTCGTATTTCGGAGCCATCGCGCGACGACAACCAAAGCTCGATTGCGTCCTTAGGCACGCCGCGCTGGACAAGCCAACTCGCAAACGCCAGCGCTCCAGAGGCCGCACCCGGGGCGTCGAAGCTCGCCCCTAGGCCTGGATAGCTTTCGATGCCTACGATAATGGCTCGAACCTCGGCGGGCGGCGGGAGCATATTGTTCATGTACGCATCACGAAAGCAAATGGGGCTTTAGCCTTTGCCAGAGTTCAGGCTCGTCCCAGTAGGCGCTATGAGCCTGTGGGAACGGTTGGCGGCTCGCGATCTCGTAATCGACAGCACGATCACCGAATACGCGTTGAGCGCAGTAGCTCAGCAGGTCATTGCGGTCAAAAAAATTGATCCAGCGTTCGGGAAAATGCTTCGGCAACGGAGTGCCGAAGGGCAAACTCGAGAGCGCGCCGATTTCGTAGAGAAACGGAGCTTGCGATCCGACGGTCACTAACAACTTTACTGCGGGCAGTGGGCACTCAATTAGAACATCGACGCAAGCAATGCCACCCAAGCTATGCGCAAGGATTGCGACGTTGTCGCCACAGTCGCCTATGCGCTGCTCGATGAACGCGCGAATCGCAGCGCCGCGCGCCTGGTAGAGTAAAACGTCGCCCGCCGTCGGTGATGCAGCGCTGAAAAGCGAGTCGCGATTGCGCCGCGCGCGAGTCGTGGCCCACCGCAAACCGAGACCAACGACACGGCTCGTGATCCAGTCCTTGACGCCGAGTTCGCGCCCGCCGAAATGGTCGACGCATCGATCGACGACTTGGTCTCGCAATGCTCGACGAAGAGTTGGCATGTTCTCGTCGTCCAGTTTCTGCTGCAAGGCGGCGACGACCGCACGCGCCGTTGCCACCCGCAGTGGTGTATCGACATTCGGTGCCGCGACCAGAGCCGCCTTGAGTGCCGGGGCATCGGCGACTAATGTAGTCGCGTCTGCCCATTGAACGAGAGACGCTCGACCTTCGAGAAGGCCCAGAGCGGTGGCGTCATGGCCGAGCAAACGCAACTGCTCGAGGAATTGCACCTTAATACCCTGTGCGGCCGGCGACACAAGCGTCCTTTGATCACGCAAAGCCAATTCACGAAGTTCGAAGAGCGGGTCGTGGCCGAGAAGCTCCCAAAGCGCCTGTACTTGGTCTTCGCTGGGCTGCGCGGCATTGACGCCGGAAAACTCCGGAATCGAAGCCCCATTCAGGCCCAGTTTGGCGCCCAGTTCGTCGCCCCAGAGGCAAGATTCGAGCTTCGCGGTGGGGGCTACCCGCTTAAGGCCATGGGCGATACGCGCGGCGCTTTGCTCATAGGAGGCCTTGCGTACTCCGGTGCCATGGACAAATAGGACGGTTTTACTCATGGGACAGCCACCCAATTTTCTTTGATCGTTACACGGATATCGCAACTGACCAAGGTCGGTAGCTGTCGTCAAAAGACCGGCAGTGCTCACCGGACCATGCGTCTACGTCGGCGGCCCGAGAGCTGCGCAGCAAGGAAAACGTCTTCAGACGCAACTTGACAGCGGGTGCTGACTGTTAGCCGCGATTCTTCGATGACACTGACTCACTGTAGATTACTGTTGCAAAGGTGCAAGAACCTTTTTCACCGTGACTCTTCGCGTCACAGCGGTGAATCTGATGCGCAGCCGTCAAGTGAATTCTGTGGCGATCCGGTTGGTATGCAGTAAAGGTCGAATTACCCGTCCTTCTTGTGTGAGCTACCGCACCAACTTGACGGTCATCTGTAAGCAAAGCTACTTAGACTTCACGTAGCGCGCGACAAAGCCGTAGTACCGATGCGCCGGTGCGAGCCCGCTGCGCGGTTCCATTTTTCTGGCCGCTCAATTAGTGGTGGCTCATTGGTTCCCCAGAAAATTATGTCTCCAGGTATTGGCCTACAACCTGAAGCGCGTCATGAATATACTTTGGGTTGCCGGGATGAGGATGGCTGGAAGCTGAAGCCCTGAGGGGCTTCTTGCGCTCGCGATGTTCGATTAGCGCAAGCTCGACGCATCTAACTTGATCGACCCGACCGGCAACCTCGCCGTCAGCGGCAAAAATGGAGTTTCCACACGCCCTCGGCCGTTTGCTGCCCCACGCGGGGGACGACACATACCGACACACGAGGACGGTCAGCCTTTCAAACAACGACGTCCCTGGATAGATGCAGGTTGGGCGTCTTCAGAGAATCCGCAGATGGCGGATCTTTCCGATTTGGGCCGAGCGCTTCAGGATCAGCTCGGTGATGTATTCGGGCAGAAGTACGCGCGGCACATTTGCTGGCACATCTTCGACGAGCTGCGATGGAACGTGGACGATGAATTCGTCCGGTTTGTTCTTCAGGCTGTGTTCGTAGCTGACGCGATAATCCATGACTGCCCGAACCGAGGATGACTTTTCGTGTCAGGATATTATCAGCGCGCGATGCAGGGAGCGCACGTTGCGATGTACCCCTGCCGGGAGGATCAAAACAGGCAAAAAAAGAAGAGTCCGTGAACTTTCACGGGATCCCGACGACTTCGCTGAACCGAACCGTGGACCGCTTGCTAGCGGGTCACGGTCGATATTGCGAATCAGATGCCATATTGCTATCTGTTTCTGCAAATCCTGTTGTCTGCACACCAGTTCGACCGCAGTGTGAACCGACTACCGCGTGGCCTGCCACCCGTTGTCCGTCCTCATCATCGGGATGGTTTCGGTGAACTCAGCGCTCATGCCATCAGCCATTTGGTCAAGCGTGATTTTGGGACCGAAGAACGTGAGCATGAATCCATTTGAGACATGCAGGTTTGGACATTCTTGAACGATCGCTTTCTGGAACAGGCCAGAGCCACTTACCGGGCCGATCTTGGCCGCGATATCTTTGACATCATTCATGTCCTTGACCAACTGCGGATCCGTTTGTAGAGACTGACGATATTGATCGTTGGCCGCGGCGTCGTTGAAGCTCGGGTCGCCGTTGTGCGCTGCCATGGTCGTGTTGAACGTTTTTGTGAGTTCATCTTTGCGAGCACTGTAATCCGCCTTGATTAGCTGATACTGCTGAAAGAGTTTTGCGTCCTCTTTCAGACGATCCGACATGTCGCTGCCCGGCTTCAGGGATACCGTGTACTTCACGTCGACGTTGTAGTCGTTCTCGTCGATCGGAGTGCCGTTCGTTTTGTCGAAGCTGTCGATCGTAAAGTACTTGCAATCGGCCAATCGCTGTTTGATTACAGCCTTGGCGTCGCTTTCTGATGGTGCGCTGTGCGAACACGCAGCCAGAACGACAGTCATGGCGACGCATAGCCCTAGCCGGACGGCGCCGGCGTTGCGTGGGTGGTTCATTTAGTTCTGTCCTTATTGGTTGGATAGTTAACTACTGATTTCGTCGCACGTCTGGGATTAAGTTCCTTGGCGCGATGTCGCGGGTAATCGCCCCCCGCGCGGGGAGTGTCGCGTCGTGTTACGGCGGATGCGAACGGTTGTTAAACCACGAGGATTCGTGACCCGATTCATCCCGTCGACATTCGGACCGGTCAGTTCGAGATCAAGCAGTGCGATACGGCATCAGTCGCGAGATTCTGGCTCGGCAATTCTGATATTCAACCTACTAAGCGTATTGTCAACCCTATAAGTCCTTCATGCAACAAGGGCGATGCTCAACCATTCAGGTCGAAAGGGAGAGCATATGCCGGACACAGACCTGGAGCGATTGGCTGAAGCGGTAGGACGGGCTATTGCGAAACATCGCGCGGCCAGTGAACTGACTCAGGAGCAGGTCGCAGAACAGTTGGGAATCGGCAACGAAGCGGTGTCACGCATGGAACGCGGCCTCGTCATGCCGACCGTGGCGCGTCTCGTGGAACTGGCTGAGATCTTCGATTGCGATATTGCGGATCTGCTGACGGAGGTCAGTAGCCGTTCGAGCGACCAGGCAAAGCACCTGGCAGGCTTGCTCGCTGGGGTGGGTGTCAGGGACCGGGAAATGATCGTGGAGATCGTGGAACGGCTGACAGGTAGGCTGGCACGGCGCTGAAGGGTGTCCAGCGTCTGATGTTGTCGCTTGTGCGCTATCCACAGTCAGTAAGCCGCATCGTGGTCGCGGAACGGTCTGCCTCGGTAGTGACACAGATGACTGAGCCTGTCGGCAGTGCGTAACGTGAGCGGATGCCCAGATCGAGCAGCACGGCGAGTTCGTTCTGCAAGCGGTCGCGCTCGCCTAAGTCGCCCCAGTCGCCGTGGATGTGACGCGCGAGCAGCAGGATGTCGTGCACTTTCGCCAGTTCAAGTGCAGCCGCGGCGGCCGGGGTGACGGTAGCACGGCCCGCCTTGAAGCGGACCTTGTCGCGGTAGATGTCATTGGATTGCATGGTGACTCCAGCGTTGTTTCGCCTGCCGTCGGGACATTTTCGACGGTAGGTAATAGAGAGATGGTAGGTAGGGCGGATCGACGACAGATGAAAGTCGCGCGGATGGCTGGAAGCTAGATCCCGCCGCTCAATAGTCGTCGGGCAGTAGTACGGTCGTCACCGAGCGGTTCCATTCGGTGATGATCCAGACTTTGCCGTTTCCGGGGAGCTCGTAGCATGACAAGACACGCAGGCCATTCTCAAGCGCGACATCGTTCTGCCTGCGGTCTTCTGCACGAAGGTCGCCCCAGTCGCCGTGCAGGTGTCGGGTCAGCAGGTCGCCGACTGACGCGTTGGCGGCGCGCACCGCCTCGAGCGCGCCGTGAGTGGCGAAGAGACGCCCGACTGTTAACGGGCGGGGTGTGGGTCTTGCAGATAGCGGATTCATGAAAGTGTTTCTCCAAGCAATGGACGAACGCCTGCCTCCGAGGCAAATCGGATTCAAGGGGTACAGAGGGAATCCGGATGTTTGTCCGGATTAGGGCGTAGTGGTGTGTTCCGCGAGCTGCCGGCGCAACACGGTGGCTTTGGCTTGCGAGCAACCGAGGTGGCGCCGAATGTCGGAAACGGTCGCACGGACGTTCCCGGCAGCAACGTCGCGGGCCAGTCTCATGACTTCGGTCTCTGCTGGCGGTACCGGCGCATCGTCGATACCGTGACTGGACGTGACGGGCTCGTGACCCGATGCGGCCGGATCGACAACCGGGGGAGTAGCGACTGCCGTTTGCCGTGGCTTAAGTGCGACGCTCCAGAGCAGGCAGGCGACGCCTTCAAGCACGGCGGCAAACGTTAGTCCCGAAAGCAGATCGACGCGACTTGCGGTCGTCCCGAGTAACGTTGCCAGTCGCCCCGTGACTGGATCGACCGTCAGTGCGTCACGCTGCTCCTCCCGTAGGTCATCCACCGCCTGTCGTCGCCGGACATCGTCGGCTTCAGCATTGAGCGCATCGAGTTTCGCGGCCAGCACGACACGTCGAACCTTCAGGGCCGCACACTCTTGTAGACAGCGTTGCGAATCGGCGTTCGCCAGTTTCCGGGTCACGCTGGCTCGGTCGGTCATGATTGCAGTCAGGCTACGACCAGCCGGTACGGCTTCCGTGTTCGGCTGGACGGAGGACGAAGCTCGACGTTCCCCCGCGTGCTGTTGCGCCAGCACGAAGAAGGTAGCGTGACCGAAGCATGCGGTCGCCATGCACACAACCCAGAGCAGTACGCCGACGCCGCGTACCGACCATGGCGAGGAGCGACACAGTGCGGGAAGCAGGTGTGCACAGACCACCAGCACGACACCGATCGCCACCCAGACGAGCCGCTCCGGCAGATCGCCGCCGCGCTGCCACCCGGCCAGTAGAGACATGCAGATCGCCGTTGCGGTTGCTGCGGCCGCTAGCGCGAACGTCAGCCACGACGGATCGCGATTCGAGCGGCCGACCGGACTACCAGGCACGCTGGTCATGCCGCTGTTCCTCCCAACAGAACCGCTCGCCGGTCGAGCTTGTCGCGCAGGGTCGGCGCGCCCTGTTTCCCGATCGTCTCCGACGACGTATCGTCTGCGACTTTCTCCACGTCCTTCCCGTCGTGCCTGCTCGAGCAGGCCTCGTTGCCTGATTCGACACCCGGATAGAACTCCTCGGCTACGGCCGCACTTTCCTCGACACTGTCCTCGAATGCGCCGTTGGCGAATCCCGCCCGGGCCGCCATATCGAGCGCTGCCTGGTCGAACCCTGCCGCACGCCGACGCGCATCGAGCTCGCGCGCCTGCATCAGCGTGTCTTCGAGCGTACTGCCCGATCGCACACCGAGGTCAACGTAGTAGATCGCCGACCGGTAGCTCTGAGTGGTCGACTTGCCTCGCAGCTTCAGTTCCAGTGGCAGACAGGCAAGTAAATTGCCGGATACCGCACTGAAGTAGTGAAGGCGCGCGGCTAATGTTCGGATCGAGTTGTAGGACGTGGTGCGAAAGATGAACGAACCCATCTCGTCCTCATCCCCGATCAGCACATTCAGGCGCCCATAGGGCTTGCAGTTTCCGGTCTGTCCGAACGCGCAGCCGTCCGGCGACGGACAAGGTAACGACTCGATCCTGTCGTCACCGGCACGCCGGCAAGTCTCGCCGTTACCAACGCACAGCGGGCGACCAGTCTCCCTGTCGAATAGCGAATACTCTGCGCGCAGGTTGAGATCGGGATCGCCGAACAGGAACCGGACTGGGATCGACCTCAGCTTGCCGGTATTGACCTTTCTTAATTTTTCGTTGAGCGGGTGAAGCATCCAGCCGTCTCGGTTCTGAACTTGAGTGGTGAGCGTGAACTGATCGTCTTTCTCCGGAAGGCGCTTGCCGTTGCGTTCAACGACACGTCCAATAGAAATTCGTCCTATGACAGGTGGGGTAATTGAAAGGCCCTTGAGCATCACACTCTCCTATTTAGGTAAACAGAGGGAAGGGAAAAGCAGGGACATCAGATGGACGCGGAAGAAACAAGAAATCTGCGCGAACCGGGTTTCGTGAGGGCGTACTGCGGTTCAAGATGAGGGTGATCGGCGAGCAGCCGTTTGATGTCGGTGCCGGAACCGTTCTTGCTGCGTTTGAATGAAACTGAACCCGTCTCGAACATCGCATGATCGGCTTCGCCCATCGCTTGCTGAATGGCCTGTTTCAGCTTGGCTTCGACCTGCTGATGGGTTTCGATCTCGGTACGCACCGCAACCAGATCGGCAAACGTCGCCGACAGATTCCGTTCGCCCGTGAAATCAACTGTGCCGCCAGCGCCCGGATAGAGACAGCGCAGCGCACGGTCAGCCGATTCCGATCCATCCGCTGGCGGTGGCGTATCGGTTTCGACATACTGCCAGAACGCAACTTCGAGTTCGATCAGCCGGGCAATCAGCCCGTCGTCACGAACGATGCGATGCACTTCGAGTTTCTGGCCGCAGATCAGCACGGCGACATCGGCTGCCTGCTTGCCCGTAACCGCGAGCTGGTGTTGCACCTGAAGCTGCACATACTCCGGCACACCGTCTCGCCAGAGTCGCGCACCGAACTCGCCGGCCGTCTTGCATTCGAGCAGTTGCATGTCGCGATTGCCGACGACTTCGCGATCGACGTTCGCCAGCATGAACGGGACCGTCGGGTGCTGGAGCACGGCATTGATCCGCCTAACCTTGTTGCCGGTTTGCTTCGTGTACGACGCTGCGACGATCGGCTCCAGCAGGGTGCCCCAGTACACCGGCTCCGTCGTATCGTCCGGATCCGGGCGCGCCAGATTGGCATCCCGGCCGGTCTTAATGAGCCACAACTCCAGGGAGCTCATGTATGGATTCAGGCCAACGGCGGCGGCAGCATCCGAACCACCGATCCCCTTCTTTCTTACTTCAAGCCATTCCTCGCGTGGAAGATCTTTCGTTTCCACGAGACGCAATGCCGGACGGTTCCTGGCAGGTCCAGCCTTTTCCGGTCGAGACATGAGAACCTCCAGATGTGAAAAAGCCCGGCGGGGAAAACCCCGGCCGGGCATATATGACGTAACAACAGGGATGGAGACTTCATGCGACGAGCTTCATCGCTTCGTCCCATGCTTTCTGCTTGAGCGTGGCGCCTGCGCCGAACCACGCGGCGTCGCGCCGGTGGTCGTCGCTGCGGGCGCGGCGCTGGTGATCGACGAATTCCGTGATGGAATTCACCAGACCCCATGCTGTACCAGCAGCAGACGGTAGCGTGGCACCTTTCCCACGGCCGGCGTACAGTGCCTGTACCGCCTTGATTGCGCTGTCGTTGGTTGTAGGGGTTGGCATGTTCGGGCCGCCCGCTGGATACGTAAGTACACGACGGAGGAAGGCTTCGGCCGCGGAATCGCCGACCTTGCGTTCGGCGAGCGCCTTCATCCTGACGATGAAGCCGTCCCACGACGAGATTGCAATGCCGAGCTGGCGCTTGACGGCCTGCGCGTCGAACAGGCTGCGGTGGGGTACCTTCACGGCGCCCGTGCTGTCGCCCAGAGCAACGGCCAAGGTGTTGTTGCAGACGACACGGACGGACGTGAACTGCGCGGTGGTTGCGAGCGTCCCATCGCACGCGGTGGCGAGCAGCAGATAGCCGTTGACCTGATCCTTGCCCTTGAGCGCAACGGACTGGCCGGTACGGGCGAGTGCCCAGAGCTTCTTGCCGTCCTTCAACACACCGGCCGTTTCAAGCTCGAATCCGCCCACCTCGGTCAGGTCACGGTAGAACTCCAGAATCTCGGCGGGCTGAACGACCTGGTAGCGGCTTGACACGACGGACAGCGGCGCCTTCGTGTCCGAGCGGTAGAGCACTTTCTGTTCGGGGAAGGGGTGGATGGAACCGAGGCCCATGTTGCCGGCGACGAAGCGGACTTCCGATTCTTCGATCTTCCAGTTCATACCCGCCTGCTGCGCCCACACTTCGAGCGGCTGGTTGGGAGCAAGCTGGTTACCAAGGCCGTGCCATGGGACTTCGTTGACGTAAGCCATTGTCTGGACGAGATGCATGATTAATTCCTTGTCTGAAAAAGAGACGCCATAAAAGCCCGGCAGAAACCGGGCCCGGTATGCAGTGAACAGGGAAGGTGCGGTTCAACGCGTATCGCGTGAGGAGCGGAGGAACGGAACAGGGGCGTTGGACCACGTCGACAGATGCGGGAACGCAATTGCGGCAGCTAACTCAGGCCTTTCTAATGCTGAATGTGTAGCCGCAGGCGAGACAGCGATAGTTATCGAGCACGTTGGCGTCGACGATCTCCCCGAAGGTCGCACCCGTTGCGCAACCCGCTGCACCGCCAAACAGTCCGGCGATGATGGCGCCGGCGATCGCACCGCAGGTTGCACCGGCAGGTCCCGCGATCACACCAACCGCGGCGCCAATTTCTGCGCCGGATAGTGCCATGGCAACGGCGCCGCCTGCGCCGGCGGCCGTTCCGATCGCGCCGCCTACCTTCCGGGCATGATTGAGCGTGTCGATGCGCCCGGACTGGCAATCCGGGCATTCCGTAGTCGGGTTGGGCGGAGGCGGGATGTGGTTCGCGTATGGGTCATGAGAGGAGTGCGGTTCGTGCTGCCCTCCCTCGTCGCGGCTCCAGTCCGGTTCATGAGGATCATCTGGGTCGAAGAAGGGATCACACATGCTGGATGTTCCTGTGTACCCATTCGGTGTATTTGCGCAGTGCAATCGTGGTCAGAATGCCCGCCATAAAGACGATGGCGTAGGCGAGGAGGTATTCGAAGGGGGAAGTGTTCGGTATCACGGTGGCTCCTGAGACAGGACGCCAAGGCGGGGTCGCTCTGGCGGAGCGTGTGCTGCTTTCGCTCAGAACAGTGATATAGGTCTGAAAATTTCTGGAATCGTCCGGTTTGCCGGGGTTGCAATTCCCTCTGATTATGAACTTTTGGAGCTAATTGCCAATCTCCGAGTCGCTGTTGAATTACGCACTTTGCATTGATCAAAATTTGCGATCTCTGGAAATTTGCCTTGCCAGCAGCGCGTATCCAGCGAGGTTTCCCCATCGGCGGGAGCACGCGGGCTGTGCCTTAAGAGCATCAGGCTTCATTGGTGTATTCTTTCGCAAGCCTATGCGCGGTCGTTGGGGCACTAACCCGGAGGGCACCGATTGAAATTCATTCATGCTGCTGATCTCCATGTCGATAGCCCACTACGAGGGCTCGATAGTTATGACGGTGCACCGGTGGAGCGGCTGCGCGGAGCTACGCGCCAGTCGTTGATCGCTCTCGTTGATCTCGCCATCGAGCAAGGCGTCGCGCTAGTTATCTTTGCTGGCGACATCTACGACGGTAACTGGGCCGACTTTCGCACCGGCTTGTTCTTTCGAGACCAGATGGTGCGGCTGCGCCGGGCCAGTATCCTTGTTTTTATTGTCAAAGGTAACCACGACGCGGAAAGCCAGATTACGAAGCAACTCCCCGAAGTCGAAGGCGTTTACGTGTTCAGTGCACTTAAAAGCGAAACGTTTGACTTTGAGGGCCTAGCGGTGGCCGTACATGGGCGTAGCTTTCCCCATCGTGCCGTTCCCGAAGATCTGGTACCGCAGTACCCACCCCCCGTGCCGGGGCGGTTCAACATCGGCGTTCTCCATACCAGTTTGACAGGCCGCGAGGGCCACGATACGTATGCACCGACGTCGATAGATGCGCTTGTGGACAAGGGCTACGACTATTTCGCACTTGGCCATGTCCATGCGCGGGAAGTGGTTCGGGAGTCGGGTCCCCGAATTGTTTTCCCGGGCAATTTGCAAGGCCGCCATGCGAAGGAGACTGGGCCGAAGGGGTGTGAGCTGGTTACCGTCGAAGGAGGCATCATTACGGCAGCGGAGTTCGTTCCGCTCGATGTCGTACGTTGGCACTACCTGTACCTCGATGCATCGGGGCTTGCGACCGTTGATGCGCTGGCGAAAAATTTTCTCGCACGAGTTGGAGAGTTGATCGCCGGTGCGCGCGACCGTCTTCATGCCGTTCGGTTGCTTGTTCACGGAGAGTCGTCCCTGCATCGTCTCGAGGCCGAACAACCCGGTTCGCTTGCCGCGGCTATTCAGGCCGCTACCCAAGACATGGACGAGGTGGACGTGTGGGTCGAGCAGGTTCGTCTGGAACTCAGATCTCCACTGGATCGTGTGGCTGCGGCTGAGCGCGCTGACGCGATCGGTGAGGTTGTAAGGCTCGTCGACGCGATTGGTGCCAATGAAGCCGATATGAAAGCTTGGTTTGCGGCGCAGCTCGGTGACATGCGGGCGTTGCCCAGTGGACTTGCGGACGCCGACCCGAATGCATTGGATACCGATGCAATTCGGACTCTTCTCGCCGACGCGGAGGCCACCGTCCTGGCCCAGCTCTCCGGTATAGACACAGAGGAGCGTGCGAAATGAGGCTCGTTAGACTGCACCTTCAGGCCTTCGGCCCCTTTACAAACCGTGTACTTGATTTCGGCACAGCCGGACAAAAACTCGTGCTTGTGCACGGTCAGAACGAAGCCGGTAAGTCCTCTGCGCTTCGCTCTATCTCTGATCTGCGCTTTGGAATTGCACAGCAGAGCAAGGACAATTTCGTTCACGCACATCCAGACATGCGCATAGGTGGCGTGTTTGTCGATCGGCAGGGCCGCGAGTATTCGTTGATGCGTCGCAAGGGCCGCGGTGCAACGCTGCACTTCACGGATTTTGATCTTGGGGGTTCGATGTCTGACGGGGCGGTTCCACCAGAGGTCGAGGCCTTGCTGACATGCGGTCTCACGAAGGAGGAGTACGACTCAATGTTTGGGCTTGATCATCTGCGCCTGCGCGAAGGTGGCGAGGCGCTTCTGAAGGGGGAAGGGGAGATTGGAGCTGCGCTCTTTGAGGCTAGTGCTGGCGTGCGCAGCATCCCGCAGATCCTCGATCGTCTGGAACAGTCGGCTCGTACGTTCTTTATGCCGGGTGCTCGCGGCAAGAACGCACGCATCAACGAAGCGCTGAATGCGTATGATCAGTGCCACACCGAATACAAGCAGGCGTTCATCCGACCCGCCCAGTGGGCGGAGCTTTTCAAGAAGCATCGGGCCGCAGCCGACGAAGTGGCGGCGCTTGATGTACTGCGTTTCGAATTGAACAGCACGCAATTGCTCATCAAAGAACTGCGCGCCGTGGCGCCGCTGCTGAATACGCTCGAGCATGCGTCACACTCGCTGCAAGCCCTGCAGACAGTCACGTTACTCTCGGCGACCGCAACGACAGATCGGGTGGCCGCGGAATCCGGACTGGGGACTGCAAATCACAACGCCAAAGTCGCAGCCGCGGATGCTGAGCGGCAACGCAAGGCGCTTGATACGCTTGCTTCCGATACCGCCATTCTGGATGTCGGAGCCGCGGTCAAACGTCTAGCTGCGTCAATGGAAACTGTCAATCGACACAACACCGATGTGGCCGAGGCCGTGGTAGAGGTGGCAACCGAAACGGCTCGCGTGACCGAGCTGGCGGCTAGGATTGACGTTTTGCTAACGGTAGACAAGGTTCTTGAAAGAATCCCGACGCCCGCTGCCAAGGTACGCGCCGAACAACGTTTGCGTGATGTTGAACGAGCGCAGCTCGCCCTCGATGAACACTTTGCGGCGGCACGTCAGCATTCTGAAGCGTCCGATCCCGTTGGGGCTGTACTGCCGTCGCCGGAGATTCGGACAGCGTTGCGAATTGCCCAGGCTGAATTGGTGCGCAACGACTCAGTGCTTAAGCGTCTGGCGGCGTTGCCTGGAGAGATCAAGGCGGCCCGCCGCGCGACGACGGCTGCTTTGGTAGCCGTCGGGCTGGCCGATGAAGTCGCGTTGCAACGTGTTCGACCGTTGCTGGATGCACAGATCGATGACGCAATGAATCAGCAGAGGCGTAACGCAACACGGCGCGAGGAGCGGGAGACGCGCATTGACGAGGTTTCGGGTGCTTTGAGTGCGGAAATCGAGCGACGTGACCGCCTTCTCGAGCAAGGCTCTGTCTCTACACCGGATGATGTCCGGCAGGCTCGTTCTCACCGGGACCTTGGTTGGTCTCTAGTGCGCGCTGTGTATATCGACGGCACGGATCCTTCGTTGGATGCGTTTACAGCTGGCAAGCCATTGCCCGAAGTTTACGAAGGTGCCGTGGTCGGTGCAGATCGTCTGGTCGACGAATTGACGGGCGACACAGAACGAGCCGCACAATTGCAGTCGACCCGGCAGACTATCGCTGCGCTGGAGCGCGATCGAGACGAGCTAAAGCGCCAGCTCGAGGATATTGGTCGTGAAGAAGAAGACCGTCAAACCGAGTGGCGTCGAATACTTGCGTCGGCCCAACTGCCTGATTTGTCGCCCACGGCGTTGCGTGACTGGCAAGCGTTGCTGGCTCCCGCGCGTACAGCTTGTGAAATGGTAGCGGCCAAACTCGACGAGCTAGAGCAACTTCAAGTTACTGAACGGGGTCTAGTGGCAAAGCTTTGTGATGCGATTCTTGGCACCGGGTTGGCGTCGCCGCCAACCGATCCAGTGTTGAGCACTCTTTCCGCGACTGCGGCCGAGATTGAGCAGGAGATCAAGCAGGGCGAGAAGGCACTTAACACCGCCGCCGGCAAACAGCTCGAGCGGGATCAGCAGAGGCAACAGTCGGCCGTGCGTGAGGCGCAACTCACGGCTACGTTACAGTCTGCCATGGATGCGCTGAGGCCCGCGCTGACTGACTTACTGCTCACGCACAATGATAGCGTGGCTGTGGCGCACGCTCGTCTCGCAGAGTTTCAGGAGCTTCAGGACGCCAAAGATCGCCTCGCAACGGCCGAAGCGAAGGAGCGTCGGGCGCGAGAGGCACTTTCGATTCTCGAAAATACAGCGCTGGCGATCGCTAAGACGCTCGGTGATCCAGAGTTCGTCGACATTCGGCTGTACATCGAAAGCCTGTCCACCCGTCTGGAGCTGGCAGAGAAGGTGCAAACCTCGCGAACCCTGGCACAGAACGCACTTGAAAGCGCGCTCGAGAGACAGCTTGGGCATGAGCAGACAGCTTCGGGACATGAGGAGATTCTTACGAGTTTGTGTCTAGCAGCAGGAGTGGAATCGCCCGTTCTACTACCTGAAGTAGAGGAACAATCACGCCGTAAGCGTGAGGCGCAGTTGGAATTCGACCGCGCCAGCAGCCAGCTCGCGGAGGCCTCTAGGCGTACGGTCGAGGAGCTGCGGGTGTTGCTCGTCGATCACGATGCCGCGCGCATGGACGCTGACGAGATATCTTGTACCTTGGAGCAGGGGCAGCTGGAAGAGCAACTACGGGTTGCGCGAGAGAGCGAGGAAGCGGCGCGTCGCGCTTTGGGCGCGATCGACGGTGCCGACACTGCCATTGCCGCCCGGGAGGCGATGGAACGTGCTGCCGCAAGCGTACGTGCCAACATGTCCCCTTGGATTCGCTCGCGCGTCGCGCACGCCTTGTTGGCCGAAGCTTTGAAGAGATTCCGTGATCGTGCTCAGGGTCCGATGCTTTTGTCCGCATCGGGATACTTTGAACGCATGACAGGGGGCGAATTCGTCCGTCTCGTCAGCGATGACTCAGACGATCGCCCAGCACTGCTTGCCGAGCGAGGCAATGGGGCACGGCTTCGCGTTGAAGGAATGAGCGAAGGCACTCGCGATCAACTTTATTTGGCCTTGCGTCTCGCCGCCTTGGGATTACGGCGTGCCTCTGGCGTTGATCTGCCTGTGATACTGGATGACATATTGATGACATCGGACGATCACCGCGCCGGGTTGATTCTTCGCGCGCTTGCCGATTTCTCCGCAGAGGGCCAGGTTGTGGTGTTTACTCATCACCGGCACGTAGCCGAGATTGCCCATAGAAACGTGTCTGAAAGTGCATTGGCTGTTGTGAGCCTGTAGCGGTCGACCAGGGTCATCGTCGATTTGACGCTAGGCCTGAAGAGAGCGTGCTAACTTACTGAAATTCAAGAAATTCTTGCTCGGTGCCGAAATCCAAGCTACCATTGGCGCAGTCCGCCGGACGGACGGCGGACTGCGCCAATGGTGCGCTTCGGTGACTCATTCTTTTGATGACAGGGAGGAAGCTATGCCTGCAAACAGCCCGATGCAGTCGCTGTACTCCCGCCTGAGTCAGCAAGGACTGAAGAAGTCGTTTGTAAAGAGTCTGCTGCCAGATTGGTGGGAGGATGAAATCGCTCGCGATCCGAGCGGCCTACTCCAGGCGCAGCTTATTCTCGCCCGGAGTTTGAATTTCGATTTGGCGTCGCTTCGCGACACCGCAGCGACCGTTCGCTTTCAATCCGCACATCGGAAGTTCAAGCATAGCAAGGCTGTCGACAAAGACAGCATTAGGCTCAGTGCGGAATATGCGACAGGTATGGCAAAGCTTGCTGTGCAGGCAATGTCGACGGAATATGTTTCGCCGCCGAGTGACCCGACGCAACTGAGGGCCAATATCCTCAAAGGTAGACCACAGGTCGACTTGGACGCATTGCTTGACTTCTGCTTTGCTTCCGGTATTCCCGTTTTGCATATCGGCTCGCTGCCTGGCAAAAAAATGGACGCCGTTGCCGTTAAGCAAAATGGACGTGCAGCGATTGTGTTGTCACGTAACGCCGCGCCCGCGTATCTTTTGTTTCATCTGGCTCACGAGATCGGACACATTGCTTTGGGCCACCTTGGCGACGCCGATGGTACCCTGATCGACGCAGAGCTCAAAGCGGCGGGAGGTGGTGATGCTGACGAAAGAGAGGCCGACAGTTTCGCGATTTATTTGCTGAACGGCTCGAACGTCAAGTACACGTCTAATAGCCGCTACCTAGATGCGCAAGCGCTCGCGTATGGGGCTGCACGGCTAGGGGCGGAGAAGCGGATCGATCCTGGGCATATCGTGCTCAACTATGGCTTTGCTGCCAACAACTTCCCCCTCGCAAATCGGGCGTTGAGCTTTCTGAAAAACTGCGGCGGTCCCGGGGCAGTCAATGCAAAATTGACGTCGAATCTCGATTGGGACGAGTTGTCAGATGATCAAGCGTCCCTCTTGACACGAGCCGTTGCGACTAAGACCTAGTTATCGGGCGCTATGTGATTGTTCTGTCCGATAACGACATCATTTCCAAGCTTGCTCGTTGTGATCTGCTGGATGCACTGCCGCATCATTTGGGGGTAGCCCACGCGGAAATCTGGGTCCTGTCTTCGTCGGTGTATGCACTGCGGAAGCGACTCAAGAACGCACCTGAAGCCTTGGCATCCCTTGAGGCTTTCTACGCGCGCGTGACCAAGATCGCAGATGCGGACGTGGACACGGCAGCGTTGCTGGAAATTTCGTCGACGGGCATCGACGCGGGCGAAGCGATTCTCGCTGCAAAAGCTATTACGCTTGACGGAGCCTTGTTAGTGACCGGTGACAAGCGGGCTATCAAAGCTTTGTCCGCTCTCCCGGAAGGAAGTGTGAAAACGTCGCTCGCGGGCAAAGTGCTGTGTTTCGAGGCCTTGGTTCTTCAAATGATCGCGAGATACGGCTTTCACGAGATCGGTCCGCGATGCGCCAAAGGGCGCGACGGAGATGGGGTGCTAAGTATGGCATTCGGCCCCGGACGCGACGAGGCGCACGCCGTCGAATGTCTATCGTCCTACATCACCACCTTGCAAACTAATTCCGGCTGGATATTGGTAGCGTGAAGCTCGAAGCTGCGGCCATGCGGTGGCTGGAACTCGGGTATCGTTGATGATATCGAGCGCCGAAATCACACGACTGCAAGGGCAAACGGCAACAGACCAGCATACGGGGCTTCTTGCTTCCAGCTCTCGACTAAGCTACCCGACCACAACCGAAAAAAAGTGGACTCAGAGGCCGTTTTGCCTCAGGATCTCCCGACTTTTGGGGGGGCGTGGCTCATCCTTGAGAAAAACGCAGCAATTGCGATCGGATGTCAGCAGTGGATGCCGTCAGATCAACGGTGGCGAATCTTATCCTGTGGCCCTGGATGAATACAGTCTCGTCAACCGTGCTGCCAACAGACGGATGAAGAAGCAATCCGCTGGCGTTATCTGCAAGCGCGTCACCGCGACCGACCTGCGAACGAAGGTAGGCGTAGATTTGGTAGATATAGCCGCTGCGCAAAGTTTCATCTCGGTGCCAGCCGCTCGTTACGATCGAGGTGAACTTCGTGTCGATGACGATTCGCTGACCGGTTGCTGTGTGGCTGAGCACCACGTCCGTTTTCATCGAGGGCAGGATCTTGTCGATTCCCTGAGTCTTTTGCCTCACTTGCCAGCCCAAAGTACGGCCGCACTGAACGTTCCATCCTTGCGGAGAGAGCACCACATCGTAGAAGCCGCCGACAGCGCGCTCAAAGAGCCGGCGTACCCAGGTGACCTCACGTTCCGGCAGAGACAGCACGTTCGCGCCGGCGGATTCGGTGGGAAGAGCGAGGTCAAATGCGAGCTTGGCCGCTGCCACCATGAACCGATCATCTGCGTCGTGCCGGCCGAAACGATCCACGCTCATCGCGGCTCGGGTCGGTGCGTGACCAGATACGCCCATGGACCTCATGCCGCTGGCCAACGACCTGCAACGGTGTGCCGTGTCCTTTCGGCGCACACATCGTGAGACCGCTTCGAGGGCGGCACGAACGAACCGATTCCGGGGTGTATCGATTGTCAGTTCGTCAAATCGGCACGCCACCAGCCCGCGTGACAAAAGCTGATGCCGCTCAGTCGTCAGCAGATCAATTCGGCCCCGAACCCGATTGAGCACGGCCTCCCGAGAGCTATAGCCAAGGCTGAGGTGGCGTCGCTGCCTCAACTCCACCGCGCGGGCAAGGATCTCCGCGACCAGATCCGGCAAATCATCCGGGCTATCCTCCAGTCCGACCTGGCCTACGCCCCGCATGCGAAACAAGTCCGACGCGTAGAGCATAAGCAGCCATAGGCTACGAACCGGGACGCGTCCGATGTATCCAGTGTCCGGTGCGTTCCCGACGTGCTCTGCGGCAGCTTCCATTACCAGCCCTCTGTCAGCCTCGCACACGCCTTTTGTGCTTCGTCGGCGGCGTCAAACCAGTATTCATCGAGCAGTGGCCCGATCTCCGTTTCAACCACCTGCTGGAACCACTGCCTTGTTCCCCCATCCTCCAACCGGTGGTCGGGAGTGACATAGCTGTGGCCGATTCGGAACTGCTTGCCCAGTCGGGCATGGATCTGATCATTCAACTCGCCAATCCGTCGTTCGATATCGGCCGCTAAGGCCGGCTCGACGTTGCGCTTTTCGACCACCCAGTTTCGCCAAGCATTCCCTAGTCTGGGTTCAAGCCCGATGAAAGCAAACCTGCGGCGTAGCGCCAGATCGACCAGCGCAAGCGACCGGTCGGCAATGTTCATGGTACCGATCACATGGAGATTTTCTGGGATATGGACTGGGCGGTGCCTGCCGTCCGCATCCGAGTAGCAGAGTTCAAGCGCTTCACTGGGGGTGCGTTTGCCCGCCTCCAGTAGCGTCAGCAGCTCGCCGAAGATTTGTGCCGGGTTGCCACGATTGATCTCTTCAATCACCACGACGAACTTCGACGACGGATCTTTCGAAGCGGCCTCGATGGCCTGCATGAAGACGCCATCGGCCAAGGACAACCTACCATCGCCGGTGGGTCGCCAACCCCGAACGAAATCCTCGTAAGACAGGTTCGGATGAAACTGCACCGCGCGGATCTTGCTTTCATCCTTCTGCCCTATCAACGCGAAAGCCAGACGCTTTGCGAGCCAAGTCTTGCCGGTGCCCGGCGGCCCCTGGAGGATCAGGTTCTTCTTGGCGCGCAGGCGGTCTATGAGGCTATTGATCTCCTCCCGTTCGAGGAAGCACCCATCTCTGAGGATGTCATCGACCGAGTACGGCACAATCGGTGCCGCAGCCTGGACAGCTCCTTGTGCAGCCTCATCCTCCGATATTTCGTTCCCAGCTCCGTTGTCATGCACGTCGCCGGGCGGCGTAGGTTCTTCGACAGGGTCCTTGTACAGCCACGACTCCAGTGACAACTCCGGAAAGCTGTGCACGGGGTAGCTGTCTTCTGTGAATCGAGACTTCAGGTCATCCAGCAGCTTCAGGTAACTCTCGGCTTCGCAAGGCGCTTGCGGTCGACTGGTTGCGACTTGAAGCCGAAGCCGCTTGTTGATGTAGTTGCGGGACTGGCTGTCGAGCGTCGCGAACTCCCAGGGGTGGCTCCAGTAAAGGCCCGTTGATAGGTTCCAAGCGACACCCCAGACCTCGATCGCATTGTCGTAGGCCGCTGCAAAGTCCGCACGTACCTCTGATCCTTCACCCTCGACCATGCGACTTGCTGCGGCAAACACCTTCCACAAAGCATCGATGTCGCCTGAGCCGCGATTGTCGGCATAACGGAAGAACCAGGAACGCTGGTTGTTGAGAACAGGAATGCCCTCGAAAGACTCAGGAGCGGGGACGGTGACGCCAAGAAACTTGGCGAGCTCTCCGGCTATCGTTTTCCGGTTGGCATCGGTCATCGTTCGGTTGAATGTGCCCATTGCCGTGAAAGGGCAAATGTCTCGCAATGGGCTGCTGCTGCCATCCGGAAACTTGTCGTGCAGGTAAGTGAGACCGGGCACGCGCAAAGCGATCTCGTGAATGCCCTCTATGAGCGGCGTCCGGTTCTCGGCGTACGCGAGCATCTTCTCGGCCACCGCTTCATAAAACTCCGTCCAGCCGAATCTGTGCTTGTTGGGCGCAGTCTTTCCAAATCGTTCCCGCCAATAGGGCGCATTCCGGAAGCGGTCGATGTCTTGCGGCCTGCCTTCGAACGCGAAAGCGATCAAACCATCAGTCATCCACTCGCCTGGCAGCACTCGCCACACCGTTCCTCGGTGGGTGTAGAAGTACCATTCCCGAACCGGCTCGACCTGGGTCCAGTCGACCCGCACGCGCTTGCCATCGTTCAAGTTTTCTGTGATCTTGCCAACCGCCTTGACGGCCATCACGGAAACCGTATGACCGCGATTGTCAAAAGGCAAATCATGCTTACGCGTATACGATGATTTGACGGCAATGTGGTCGCCAGGTCGCATCGATCGCACCAGGTCGAGGTGCTTGTCGTCGAATCCGTTCTCCCAAATGCCCTCGGACAGGAATCGCGGCGTCTGGTCATCAGTACCGCCGTAACTGGCGCCGACAAACCATGTAGCACCCGATGCATTTTCGTACTTCTGGTCCGCCATTCCGCCCCCTTAGTAATACTGCCGGATGTAGCTGTAGGCCTTCTCGAACAGCTCCTCATCCGCGTGTAACTTATATTTAAAAAGAGCCTTGCGCAGCGCCTTCTTCACCTCTCGCTCGCCGGCCTGCGTGCCTTGCCAGCCGGGGAAGCGCACCAGCCGAACGATTTCGTCGATGTCGGCCACAACCCGCTCGACCATGATGGGCGTTTCGGCCGTCTTGACGTCGTTAAAAAGCTCAGTCAGGGCGGCCTTGCCGCGATCCTCGTCCTCCTCGGGTGGGGTGTCCTTCTCCGCCTGCAGGGTTTCCTTGGCGATCTCCAGCAGTTGCTTCAGAAACTCCACGCTGTTGATCTGGCCGGATTCGAAGCGGTCTTTCAAAGCGTCGAGCCGTTCGGAAAGCTGCTTGAACTTCGGATTGCCACCGTGCCCTCTGAGCCTGCGCTTGAGCTTGATCTCAATCTCTTTGGCCTTCTTGGGATCGGGGTTCGACAACACGGCTTCCAGTAGATCCGCGTCGAGGACCAAGGTGTCCAGGTCGTCACGCACCGCGTCCACGTGCACGTTCTGATGGATCAGCTCGATGGTCTTGGCGCCGAGTGAATGCCAGATCAGCTTGCCGTGGCCGCTAGACGGCTGCACCGACTGGTACACCTGCGACAACCACTTGTAGTCCTGCTCAAACGGCCCCAGTACGGTGTCCGGTGACAGTGCCTCCCAGATCTTGTTGAGGACACTGTATTCGGCTGCAAAGTTGTCGCGGACTTCGTTGTTGGGGAGGCATTGCTGCGCAGCGATCAAGCCCTCGTAGCCTTGCTGTGTGCGGTCACAACTGGTGAAGAACGCCAGGCACTTTTGCATCGCTTCCGGCAGCTTGTCCTTTAGCTCCTGGATGTTGCCGACCACTTGCTTAACACTCTGATCGTCGAACTCCAGCGCCGCCGCCACATCATCGAAGATGCCGAGGTAGTCCACGATCAGTCCGTGGGTTTTCTGCTCAGAGTAAGTTCGGTTCACTCGACAAATCGCCTGCAACAGCGTGTGGTCACGCAGCGGCTTGTCCAGATACATCGCTTGGAGGATGGGCGCGTCGAAGCCAGTCAGCAGCTTGGCTGTAACAATGATCAATTTCAGCGGGTCAGCCGGGTCGCGGAAGCGATCGAGCAGCCGTTCTTCTTCATCGCGTGTACGGTCGTAGATGGCGTACTCTGGGTGTTCCTTCTTGTCGGCGGCCTGCACCGACATGACGATATCCGTGGCTTCCGGTGGCAGTAGCTTGTCCAGCTCGGCCTTGAACAGCAGGCAGGACTCGCGATCGAAGGTGACGATCTGGCCTTTGAACCCGTTCGGTTCCACCTTGGTCTGGAAATGCTGAACGATGTCCTCGCATACCTTACGAATACGCTCGGGAGTTTTGACCAACACGGCCATCTTGGCTGCTGTCTTGGCGAGATTGTCCTTGTCCAGGTCCGAGAGGCCCCCGGTCAAATCCTTGTAGGCGGCGTCGAGGGCGGCCTTGTCGATATGCAGGTCGATCAGGCGCGGCTCGAAGTGCAGCTTCAGCGTGGCGCCGTCGCGGATCGACTCCTCAAAGCCATAGCGGCTCATGTAGCCCTTTTCATCCTCGTCGGCACCAAAGGCATAGAAGGTGTTGCGGTCGGCGCGGTTGATCGGCGTACCGGTCAGGCCAAAAAGAAACGCATTGGGCAGCGCCTCTCGCATCTTGCGGCCCAGGTCGCCTTCCTGCGTACGGTGGGCTTCGTCCACCAGCGCGATGATGTTGCTGCGGTCGTTCAGGCTGCCGGTCGCCTCGCCAAACTTGAAGATCGTCGTGATGATGATCTTGCGCACATCCTGCGCCAGCATTTGCTGCAGTTTCTCGCGGCTGTCGGCCTTTTCCAGATTGGGGATGTCTGCGCCCGTGAATGTGTCGGTAATCTGGGTGTCAAGGTCGATACGGTCTACCACGATCAGCACCGTGGGATTCTTCAGGCCGGCGTGCATGCGCAGCTTCTGCGCAGCAAACACCATCAGCAGCGACTTTCCCGAGCCCTGGAAGTGCCAAATCAGGCCCTTCTTCGGGTAACCCGCCAGCACGCGCTCGACCAATTTGTTGGCCGCTTCGTATTGCTGGTAGCGGCAGATGATCTTGATGCGGCGTTTTTTCTTGTCAGTGGCAAACAGGGCGAAGCTGCCGAGGATATCCAGCACCACGTGGGGCCGCAGCATGCTCTCGGCCGACAGCTTGAGGGATTTCAATGGGTGGTGTTGGCCGTCATCGCCGTCGCCATCCAGATGCCACGGGCCCCAATCCTTGACTGGCAAGCCAATGGAGCCGTAGTGGTAGGCTTTGCCCTCGGTGGCCACCGAGAACACATTGCAGACGAACAGCTCGGGCACGAACTTCTCATAGTCGTCGTGCACTTGCACCGCGCCATCCACCCAACTGATGCACTTCTTGACAGGCGTTTTCGCCTCGATCAGGACCAGTGGTAGACCGTTGACCAGTAACACCAGATCGGCACGACGCTCGGTGGGGCCGGCACGGTAGGTGAACTGCTGGGTGACGATGTACTGGTTCTGCGACAGGTCGTCCAGGTCAATCAGCCGCACCGGCACATGTTCGTTGTTCTGGCCGAAGGGCATGGAGCGCTCGCCGCGCATCCAGGCGGTCATCTCCTCGTTGGCACGGATCAGGCCATCCGAGCGCACCGACAGCACGATGGCGCGCAGTTTGTAGAGCACCTCGTCGGCACGGTCGGGTTGGGCTGCAATCTCCGGGTTCAGGCGGATCAGCGCATCCTGCAGCCACGACTCGACCAGCACCTCCTGAATCTGGCGCGGCACTTCAGCAGGTGCCGCGTAGCGCCAGCCGATGCCTTTGGGGCTGGGGCCATAACTGGCGAGGAGTTCCCGGACCGTGTTGACAGACGTGGCCTTGATCGGGCCGGCGAGCAGGTCGCGGACGTAGGCTTCGACGGTATTTGATTCGTTGAAAGGACTCACTCTGCGCCCCCCGCAATTTCTGCTAACAACTGCTTCTTCATCTCTTCGGCAGAAAAACGACGTCCCGTTGCCGCTTTTTCCGCAGACTTAGCGTTCTCTATCTCATCCAACAGTTGTTGCTGTACTTCCAACGGCGGCAAAGGAAGGCGCACACGGAGCAAGTTGCTGGCGTTCACGTTTGCCTGGCTTACTGCCTTCGTCGCGTAAGCAAGAACTTGTCGACGTCCGAAATCAGAGTTCAGGTAAAGAGTGAGGAACTTCGGCTCTAGCTTTTCAGGGTTCGTTTTGATCCGCACAAGGTACGAAGCAAAAACGTGATCGCCCTCAAGTTCGTAGACCCCTGTTCGGCCAACCAACTCGTAGCTGTTGGTCCGGTTGAAAAGCACATCGCCGTGGACGAGTCGATAGGCTTCGAAGTCTTTGTCGTTGAGGTCTACATACTTGATGTCGTTTTCGACGCAAAGCCCGTCTTCAATATTCATCATTCGCAGCATCGGATACTGCCCGTCCGATCCGGCGTTGATTGAAAGGCCGTACTGGGTGCTCTGAGCGACTGAGCCAAGGTCGACAACTGGCCATTCACGATTTAGAACATCACTGAGAAGTGCGCGACTCAAATGATCAGCGTGACGTGCAATGGCCTCATGACAAGTGGTCACATGCTCCATAGCCAGGAGTAAATTGACCAGGCGAGCTTGATCGTCCTTGGGTGGAAGCGTGAATTCTTGTACTGCCAAAGTCTTCCAGTTAATCGTCGGGGAAAGCGAGCCAACTGAAATTTCAACCGCCCTGTTCATGAACAGGGCGCTCTGCATAAAGAACGGTAGGAATTCGGGAAGAACGGCGTCAGGCTTGGCGCGCAGCACCATCGCATGTGCTGAGCAAATCCCATCGAACTCAGCGACACCGAGCTTGCGCTGGTAAGCACGGCGGCGTCCAAAAATGATGTCGCCCTTCTTGAACATCAGCTTGGTCGCTTCGACATCGTCGGGCGTACCCCAGCGGCGGATCTTCAGCGAGTCGGAATCCAGATGTTCGAGGCCAACGTAGTGCTCCATTCCGGACTCGGACGGGTTGTCGATGCGGACATTGACGTTGGTCGCCATCTGGTCGAAGCGCCAGACCTTCCAGCCCGGCTTCAATCTCTTGTTATCAGACACGCTCGACGTCCTCCGTGATCAGTCCATCCAGCGTTTCCACCAACGCATCCATCTGTTGCCAGAAAGCCCGACTATCCGTTTGCCATTTCTCCCAAGAGGAGCGCAGCGATACCGCATCGCCATTGCTGTCGGTCGCGGGCGCGGCGGCAACGCGCTTCACATACAGCGGGATCGACAGATTGCCCGCGTTGTCGCCGATCTCGGCCAGGGTGGCGACCTTGGCGAAACCGGGCACATCCGCAGAGGCTTTGTAGGCGGTCAGGATGCGCTGCTGGTGTCCGGGTTTCAGGAAACTCTGCGCGCGTTCCCGGGTGACCTCGTTCACCGCGTCGATGAAGATCACCTTGCCCTTGCGCGGAGCAGGTTTCTTACGGTTGCAGATGACGATGCACGACTCCATTGGGGAGTTGTAGAACAGGTTGGGGCCTAAGCCGATTACGGCTTCCACCCAGTCCTTCTCGATCATCTTGGTCCGCATGGCCAGCTCCTCGTTGCGGAACAGCACGCCGTGGGGCCAGAGCACGGCGCAGCGGCCCTTGGCCGTGAGGCTGGTCAGGATGTGCTGCTGGAATGCGTAATCGGCGCGGCCCTGCGGCGGCGTGCCCAGGGAGTTGCGGCCCCACTTGTCACTTCGCCAGGCTTCGCGGTTCCACTGTTTGATGGAATACGGCGGGTTGGCCAGGATCACGTCGAACTGGCGCAGGCGGTCACCCTCGATGTGTTTCGGGTCGGCCAAGGTGTCGCCCCGGATGATTTCGAAGTCCTCGACGCCGTGCAGAAACAGGTTCATGCGGGCGATGGACGAGGTAATGAGGTTGCGCTCCTGCCCGTAGAGCTTGAGCGTGCGGTATTCGCCGCCGGAGCGCTTCACTTGGTCCAGCGCCGAGATCAGCATGCCGCCGGTGCCGCAGGTGGGGTCGTAAATCGACTCGCCGGCCTGCGGAGCCAGCAGTTGCGTCATCAGGTGGACGACGGTGCGGTTGGTGTAAAACTCGGCCGCCGTGTGTCCAGAATCGTCTGCAAACTTCTTGATGAGGTATTCGTAGGCGTTGCCGAGCTCGTCCTCGGGCACATTGGCCACCGACAGCGTCTGGGTCGAGAAGTGCTCGATGAGGTTTTTCAGCGTTTCGTCAGGCAAACGCTCGCGGTTGGTCCACGGCGCGTCACCGAAGATGCCGTCGAGCAGATCTGGGTTGGCTGTCTCGATCGCGCGCATGGCCTTCTGGATGGCAGCGCCAACGTTCTTCGGGGCCTGGCGCACGTCATCCCAATGTGCCCCTGCAGGGATCTGGAAGCGATGGTTCTCGGCGAACTGGGCATAGGAGAGGTCGCCACTTGAGTTGGCCAGCGCCGCCTGGTATTCCTCGTCCCAGACATCGGACACGCGCTTGTAGAACAGCAACGGGAAAATGAACTGCTTGTAGTCACCGGCGTCGATGAGGCCGCGCAGGAGCACGGCGGCGCCCCACAGGTAGCTTTCCAGCTCTTGCTGGCTGATGCGTTTGCTTGGGTGACTCATTGCAGCCATCCCTCACCAATCATGACCTGCGCGAGCCGCTCTTCGGCCTCGCGACAGCGGGTTAGTGCATCCTTGAACGCCGCGATGGCGTCAGGCAGCGGCGGGATGTCTTCTTGCAGCGGCGGCAGGACGTAGCGCGAGATGTTCAGCGTCCAGCCTTCGGCTTTGATCTCGTCGAGGGTGACCACCCGGACGGCGTCCTGCACATCGGTGAAGCCGCGATACCAGCCGAGGATGTCCGCTGCATGCTCGGGCTCCAGATAGTTTTGCGCACGGCCTCGGCGGAACAGTCGTGAGGCATCGGCGATCAGGACCTTCTTTTTGTGCTTGGCCGGTTTGCGCTTGCGCAGGACTAGGATGCACGCGGCGAGCCCGGTGCCGTAGAACAGATTGGGCGCGAGCCCGATCACGGCCTCGATAAGATCCAATTCCAGCAGTTTCTGGCGGATGCTGCCCTCAACACCCTTGCGGAAAAGTGCTCCTTGGGGCAGGACCACGGCCATCCGGCCGGTCACGTCAGCCATCGACTTGACCATGTGCTGTACCCAGGCGAAGTCACCGCTTGATGAGGGCGGCAGACCGGCAAAGTTGCGGCCGAAGGGATCGTTCAACCACTGGTCCTCGCCCCACTTCTCCAGCGAGAACGGCGGATTGGCGATCACGCAGTCGAAGGTGGCCAACCGGTCGCCCTCGAAGAAGGCCGGGTTGCGCAGGGTGTCGCCGCGCACCACCTGAAAGTCCTCAATGCCGTGCAGAAACAGGTTCATCCGCGCAATGGATGAGGTGGTAAGGTTCTTTTCCTGCCCGTACAGTTTGCCCCATAGACGCTTGACGTCGCCGTGCATTTCTTTGACGTGCTGCACAGCGGCCAGCAACATACCGCCGGTACCGCAAGCCGGGTCGTAGATGGTTTCCGCTTCCTTCGGATCGAGCATGTCGATCATCAGCCGCACCACGCTGCGTGGGGTGTAGAACTCGCCCGCCTTCTTGTTGGTGGCATCGGCGAATTTCTTGATCAGGTATTCGTAGGCGTCGCCAAGCAGGTCTGAATCGACCTTCTGGTTGCCAAACGACAGCTTGGAGAAGTGCTCGATCAGGTCTTTGAGCAAAGCGTCCGACAACCGGTCTTTATTCGACCACTGTGCATCGCCAAACACGGCATAGAGGGTGTCAGGGTTGGACCTCTCAATCTCGCGCATCGCACGCTGCAACGCCGCACCGACGTTGCTTGCCTTGGTGCGGACGTCATTCCAGTGACAGTCCTCAGGGATCTGGAATCGGTGCGATTCAGGGAACCAGGCGAGTTGCTCGTCGCCTGTCTCGTCGACGATCTCCTGGTATTCCTCATCCCAAACGTCGCAGATGCGCTTGAAGAACAGCAGCGGGAAGATGTAGGTCTTGAAGTCAGCCGCATCCACTGGGCCGCGCAGGATGTTGGCAGACTCCCAAAGGTGACTCTCCAGTTGACTCAGTGTGATTTGTTGATCGCTCATTGTTGCTTGTCCTCGATATTCTTTTCGAGCGAGCGATGGCCCGATGCAAAAAATGGGAAACACCCGGTTGGTTCCTGGTTCATCGTCCACTATTGCCGGCAGCATCGCTGTCCGCCTAAAACACGCTTTTTCCAGTTAAGGCTGCTGCATTATCCAGCCGTCAATCTCCAACCCCGAAATCGCCACGTCACGCAGACCTTGGGGGCCGGGGTCGCCTTGGCGGCCACCGGACTTTAGACCGCCGAGCGGTGACCTTCAGTTCGTCGGTGAGCTCCTTGGTGATCAGAATCCAGTCCTCACCTGACTGGTGGACATGGGCTGCGCTTATTGCCGGAAATAGGGCTGGAAAGCAAGGCTGCGCAAGGTCGAAAGTTTAGCTTACGCATTGGCTTCTCGCGCGGGCCGACGAGCGGGATCTTGGGCCGGCGTCAGCCGGGAGGGCTCCTGCAGGGAATGGAGCGACGAGCGCCGCATAGCAAAGGCAACAGATGAAAGAAGATGACTTGCGGCTTTTGAGGGCGAGTCGGGTCAGTTGACTACTTCAATCAGATGTTCGCCACGGCGTTCGTCAACAGTAAGTGTTGCGTAGTAACGGTTATCAAATCGTGCACTTCACACGTTCAATCGGTTCATGCAGAGCGTGATTAACGTCGCACCGATGACGTTCCGTTCACAATCGTGCAAGGCAGTGCACCCAAGAAAGCCGTTCGTGCGGCACGTCTGTCGCGATATCTGAACGCGCAGGGTTCGCCGTAGGCGCAAGCACCTTCGTGTGAACTAAGTCATCGACCGAATCTGGGCATCACTCCCTTCTGATCGCGAGCCGTACACCCTGCCGGTGGCTCTCCCTGAAGAGCTTGGCCGCGTCGTCCGAATACGGATTGGGCAACTCGTACACAGCGACGGTAGGGGTTCGCACGTTCACGACGTAGAGGATGTGCCAGCGGTTCGCGCCTTCGCCACGCATCGAGACGGCCGCGGTAACCTGCGATCGCTCCAAATCCACGTACCCCGGGTCGCCTGTGTGCGCCTTAACCTCGTAGTGGATGAAGCCCTTCGAATCCGACACCTTGAAGTCGAAGCCTTGGTCGTCGAGTGGAGTAAGGCCAAGGTATCGTCTCCCCATTGACGAGACCCAGTGTTCCGGACGCAAGTTGCGGTGCTTGGAGCGGAGGTGACGGTAGGCTGCGAGTTCGCCGGCGAAGCCGATCAGGTCGCGCTGCTCTTGGCTAAGGTATTGAGGGTCGTCTCGTCTGGCTCCTCCGCCTCGGCTTGGTCTTTTCTGCGGTTCTCCTGGTCCGAAAGGATGGAGGGCGGCGAGCCCCGACCGGTCGCGGAAATCGCGGCTGCTCAGCGCGTTCTCCATCGCCTTCGCGACCGCATCTAGCCAGCCGTCGGCGCCACCGTCGATTTCCGTGTTGCCGAACCGGAGACTTCGTCGCTCCTTTTGCTGGCGGGATTGGCGCTCGCGTTCCTCCCGTTCCTCGAAGGCAAGGTCGTCTGTCGTTAGATTCATGGCCCCGGCATCTCGGCTAGCGAGCATTCCGGCCGGCCAAAGGCCTGCCCGGTGGAGCGCCGGGACAAGCGTGTCAGCGTCGAGCTTGTCGAAGTCGAAGGTGCCGGACGTCACCGCTGCGCGACCGAGGGTCTCGGCAGCGCCTGTCCATGCCTCCGGAACGGTCGCCGAATTCTGCCTAGCCCAGGCTCGCACGAGGCGCCGCAGTTCGCCCGCCATACAGGCGAGCAGCTGCCGGTTGTGCTGGCGAAGGCGGTCGGGAAGTTCCGAAGTTACGAACGGACCCGGGCTAAAACGTTCGGCAGTCTGTTGGTCGATCTCTTGGTCGACCATCGCGCCGTCGACGTCATCGTGCTCGTGGGCCCAGTCGCTGGGCATGATGAGCCAAGTGAGGCCGATGTCGGTCGAATAGGCCGCGAGCCCACCGACTTGGTCGACTTTTGCCTTGTGGGCGTCGCGTACAACGCGCTCGAGTTCACTGCGGCGCTGCTCCACCCGCATCGAGAAGCGTTCCGCGAGGCGGTCGCCGAAGTCGAGCGGCGTGTAGCCGAGCGCGACGAGGCTGGTGTTGAGGACGCGGAAGCTGATACCTAGATCGCGTCTGAGGCCGTTCAGCGTGTCGGCGTCCCGGCACTTCGCCACGAGCTCCGCTGCAGGGGCGGCGGCCATGCCGGCGTTCGCCAGCGCTGCCACGACGTCGCCATCATCGGTCAGTCGGTCCGCTGCCTCGGATAGCGCAGCCACGGCCTCGGCATGCCCCCTCGAGTGGAGGATCGGCAGGAGGAACTTTAGCAGGCGTGGCGTCGTCGCTCGCAGCGAGCGAAGCAGCTCCACAACGCGTGGGACCGGTCGACCGAGCACACGGGCGAGTTCCTGATCGGTGGGCGTGCGCAGGTCGTCACCCTCCCGTGACATCTCGTTCTCGAGCGCTACAAAGGTAAAGCGGAACGCGTCCATGAGATTTGGCCTCCCAATCGCGAGAGGCACCGCAGCTGCGACTCGTGAGAGAGTAGGCCAGTCGAGTCCGCTTCCCGCTGCGATGATGGTTGGATTGTCATCGTTCGGAACGGGAAGGATGCCATCGAGTTCCGGCGGCAACGAGCTAGGGTTTCCGTCCACGGCAACCGTGATCCGCTCCACGAACCGCAGCCTAACGCGTCGGACCGCGTCGCTGAGCGCTTGCCGGGCGCGGAGCGTGTTCTGGTTATTAAGGTTGGAGCTGACCTCGAGCACTAGGACGGCGACGTCGGCGATCCACTCTCGTCCCCTGTCGACAAGAAGCGGGTTCTCGGCACTGGGAGCAAACCGCTCATTGTCGGTCTCGATCGTAAGGACGTCCTCTTGGATCGGCTGCACCTTACATCCCAGGTCGGTGCCGAGCGCTGCGATGCAGCTCTCTGCTGAGACCGGTGGCACCTCGAGCGTGCGGTGGCCTAGGGAGACGAGCACCTGCTGGAAGGTAGGCTGCGAGCCGTCGTCAACGTAGATCGTCTCCTTGGGCGGCGCTGTCTTTGAGACGCAGAGTGATCGCAGGCCACCCTTGGTGTCGACCGCAAGTTCAATTTCGCCTTGGAATAGGGGGCGGGGAGTGAGTTGGCTGTATTGCGACCAGGCCTCGCGATACGCCTTCCGGAAGTCGTCTAGGAAGGCATCGGAAATGCCGCTAGCCAGCATCTCCCCAAGGGCCAAGATCCGCTTGGGCGCGCTCTTTTGGTCCGCCCAGTTGAGCATGCCGAGCCAGGACGAGAGGACCTGCCGGAGCTTCTGGTTGCTCTCGATAAGCTCTCTGACGGGGCGATCCACTCGACGGACGAATCGAGGCACCTCGGTGCGCGTGCCCAGCCAGCATTGATCCACGCGCAATCCTTCAAATTCGTCGCTGCCGGAAGCCGGAAGCCATGCGGCGGAGCGTAGGAAGGCCAGAATTCCGCTTGGCCATGTTACGGTCTCAGAGCGAGGGCCTTCGCGCTTCACTGTGAAGGTCATCGCGGTTTCAGGGAGGCGCGCGATTGCTTGGATAGCTAGCCGTCCGTAGGCTAGCCGCGCCGGTCCGCTCAGCGTGTCGTAGCGATCCTGCCCGCATAGATAGGGAACGCCCGGGGTGACGTAGGCGCCGCTAGCGAAGGTGATCCTGCTTGTGGAGCGTGCGACCTCCTCTCGCCAGTAGACACCCAACTCCCTCTCGAAGTTCTGTTGGCCGAGAGACCCTGACTTGAGGCTGCTCCACATCCAACAGTCCATCCGTACCTCGGGGGTGCGGTGCCAGGGTAGGCCATCGTTTACGCCAGCGTGCCGTAGGAAGTCTCGCCAGTCCTGGGCGCTTTCGCGGCCGAGCGGCCAGTTCGTCCATGTGGGCAATAAGTGCTTGGCGACCCCGGCGATCTGTCGCTCCTGGCCAGCCTCCATGCACAGCTCTGTAAGGAGATCGCCGAGCGTGTCGCGCCATCCTGCGGAGAAGTAGGCCTGATTCGCTTTCGCGATCCCGCCGGCCGCAAGCGGCACCCAGAGGGCTGCCTTGCGGAGTACCTTGTCGAACTCGTCGCTGCGGTGTGCCCTCCAGGAGCGGAACGCCCAAAAGAGCGCCTCCCGCGCGTCTCGTTGCCGTGGACCTGCCCCGAGCAGTGTTCCGATTCGCGAGACCACTTGAACCAGACGGAACTCGCTTGCGAGACCAGCATTGACGAAGGCGGCCACCACTTCGGGGGGCCACGCGAGAGTCGGATCAGCGAACTCCATTCCCTTGGTGATGCTGCTCGGGGGGAAAACGCCTGTATCCTCCAGCCGCTTTTTCTTGCGGGTGGTTCGGGTCGGATCGGCGTTGATGAAGAACTGGACGGGACGTCCGTCGTCCGAGAGCCCGCCCTCGGCGCGGACGATCCTGCGTGACTCGTTCCTGAAGATCGGCTGGCCTTTGAGCAAGGCGAGGATGTCCGGTCTGGTGGTGAGGTCCGCGTAGAAGTCCTCCCACTGGCGGTTGGTTGCCTTCCGCTGGCGTCCCAGGTCGGCCGCAAGCATCGGTATCCAACTCGCGAGGCGTTGTGCGTCCGGCTCAAGGGGAAGTTCAGCTTCGTCCGCTAGCGTGCGCAGCACCTCTACACGCCGGGCTCCTAGGTTTCGACGAAGGAGGTGCGCGCCCGTGACCTTGGCCATCCATACCGCGGCTAGCGATCTATATTTTTGATCGGCCCAGTCAAAGACGTGGTCGAGCGTACTCCAGCGCCGGTCGGTGTCTGCGCGACTGACAACTGGCAGTGGCAGTTTGGTAATCTGTAACTCCGCCGCCTCTGCGGCGGCGAAGATGCGGTCAAGGTCGGACCAGGTGATTGCGTCGACGGCTCCATGTACGTGAGCCGAACGGGTTGCGTTGGAGCCGGCGAAGCCGCGTAGTAGCGCGAGGCACATCTCCGCCGCGACGTCTACCAACTCGTCGTTGAGCGCGTTCTCGAGGCTCAGGCCCTTGCGGTCAGGATCTGGAAAGAACGGTGCATCTAGGTAGCCGTTGAACGGGGAGGGGGTCTCCATTGGTAGAAAAGCGTAATAACGGCCTTCCTTGCCGTCCGCGTTCAGTGGGATCGCGATGCTGACGGTCGGGTCGCCAACCCAGTCACGCCACTTTTCCACCTTATGGCGCTGCTCGATCGCGCGCTCGACCGCGTCGAGAAAGCGTTGGCGCCTCACTATGCGGCTCGCGAAAAGGAAGATGCGGCCATCAGCCTCCACCTCTTCGAGCGAGAGGTTGGCGATTTCCGGCAGGCCTCGCATTCCGCGCTGGCGTCGGACAAGCTCACGGCGGGTCACCTGCCCGTCTCGGTCAACCTTCTCAATCGTGAGCTTAACCACGCGTGTGAGAAAGAGGGTCAGCGGCGCGCGCTCGTCAAAGAGCGCCTGCCACTCCTTCTCCATGTTAGATGCGGCAATATCGTCGATTAATGGCAGGCGTACGACGGTCGCGAAGCCGGCGTGGGCGTAGCCGATGACATCCGTCGGCGGCTCGGCGATGGCGAGAGGTAGTTGGAGGCTATGCGTCTTGCCGACGGCCTGCTCGGCGAGTTCCGGCGTGGCGAATCGCCGCAGACGCTCGCGCTGTGCGTGCTCCGAGGCGAACCGGAAACAAAAGCCGTCGAATCCCGGTCCGCGCCGGGGTCGGCGGGCCGAATAGATCTGGGGATCTTGACTGACAAGGGTGACGCTGCGGAAGCCGAGCCCCTTGTGCCCAATCGAGTTACCGGGCCGCTTCCGGCTTCGAGCAGGATTCACTATGGAATCGACATCGTCGCGCGAGAAGCCGTCTCCGCTGTTCGCGACATCAAGGACGCCATGCGAGCCGGCGGAGAGGTCGAGTCTGATGAGGATTTCGGCGGTCGGATGTTCGCCGGAGCCATCGTAGGCGTTCTGGATCAGCTCGCGCAGTATGCGGCCGTCATAGAGGGTGGCGGTGGTTTCCGTGAGCTGCCGCATCGAGTCGTCGCGTTCAGATCCGAGCTCCACGCCGCGCAGGGTGAGCTGGAGCTCGCGGTCTAGGATGTGCTCGAGGTAGGCGATCGGCTCGGGCTCACCAGCAAGTCCGGCGTCGGCGCTTCCGATCCCATCGCTGACTACGTGTAGCAAGTGGGCGTTGGTGCTGGCGCTCATGTTTTCTCCCCGTGGATCGACCTTCTATACCGCGCCGCGCTCAATTGAACGCGGAATTGGCCCACTGTGACGGAATTGGGTTTCGCTGGCGGCACCAGGTAATCGATCTCATTGAGTTCTCTTATCGGCCCGCATGAGCTTAGTGCGGTGAGTTCATTAACTCAAGCCCCCAGTATCAAGCGGAACGTTTTCGTTTTGCAGATGACGTGCCAAATGGGAGTCGCCGCCCACGTGGCTCCGTTCCTTATGTTGCGCCGTGCCGCGATACCCGCTGCATGACGAGCGGCGGGTGCGGGTTGGTTGCTTCGGTATTTTGAGTATAAGGACGGTATAGGGCGCGAGCGTAAACTCTGCTGTTGTGTCTTGTCCCCACCTAGCGTAGCTCTAGCCAATGCGAACATATTGCTCGAAGTGTGTGCAGGGGAGCTGGCAATGCTAAACAACCGTGATCCGAATTCATTCGATCGTGAGCAACTTTTCGAAGACGTACGGGCTGCTCCAATGGTGCACGTTGGCAAGAAACACGGTATTTCCGGAACAGAGGTTCGGCGAGTATGTGACGCCCTTCAGATTCCAGTGCCTGCGCCGGGACATTGGACACGCACGGAACTAGGGCGACCGGTCGAGCGACCCGCGCTTCCGCCTGTCTCGTCCCGGCAGACGGTGGCTGCGTCGACTCCGTCGATCGAAGCGCAACCGGTTTGCCAAATGCAATACCCAGGTGCGCCGCCCCTCGTGCGAGTTCGACGCGACGCTGGCGTTGCCATTGGGGTTGCGCAGGAGCCGCAAGCGCATTGGCATCCCGCTCTCCGCGGGCTGCGACAGCAAATGGAAAAAGATGCCGCTCGAGCCAATCGCCTAAAGAAGAAACATGACTTGGAACAAACTAATCCGGGGAAGCGATACCCGCCGGACGCGGATGCTGTATATGGTAGTTGGGAGTACTTTTGTGATGCCGGGCAACTACTACTTACGACAACGCATCGGAAGCTTGTGGCGCGTTTATCCGTATGCAGCTATAAGCGAGGACTTTCTTTGCTCAACGATGTCTGCCACATAGCGGAGCGGGTATGTAGTCGAAATTGCGAAAAGCGATGAAAGACTAAAGTTGTCCAAACAAGGTGCCTACGTCAAGATTCGCATCACTGAGAAGCTGAGCCGAGGCACCCGTTATCGCATTAACAGCTGGAACAAGTCTCGTGAACCGCTCCGGACGCTGGCGCCCACGGGGAAACTTGCGCTGTTTGTCGAGCAGCAAGGAACAGGGCATACCGAGCTCGCGGATCTTCCTGGTCAACTGCTGGAGAACCAGTTCGAACGCGTTCTCGCGGCGATCGACAATCGGCATCAAGGTTCCATCCGAAGGGTCGCCGAATGGGCAGAACTCGAGCGGAAATCGAAAGAGACTGAAAGCCGACGCCAGGAAGAAGAGCGGCAACGAAAGGAGGCACTGAGAAAGGCCGAGGAGGAAAGTCAGCGGCGCGAGGTGTTAATTTCGGAGGTCGAGAATTGGCGACTCGCAGTACTGATCCGTGCGTACCTCGCCATGCTGGACAATCAAATAGGCAGCGGCGCTCGACCCGCAGACGCGTATAGCACCTGGCGCGAATGGGCGTTGACGGTTGCCGACGACCTTGATCCCACCCGGCGCCGCGCTGCCTTTCGTGCTCCACCGGACCTGGGGTGAGTCGGCGCACAGGCCGCGTGGAATCACTTCAACGGTTCAAACTTGATCTTCGCTTGTTCGAGCATCCAGGCTTCGATCTTGTCATGCCACATCCGCAACAGATCAAGGGGGCGGCGTCGATAGTGTTTTTCGGCGATGGCCGATGGCTTATGACCTTGGATTTGGGCTACGACGCCAACGGGAACTTCGACCCACTCCGAAAGTGTGCCAAATGATCGGCGCAAGCCGTGAAGCGAAATATGCGGCAAACCTGTAGGGGCCAACGCGCGGTTATGCGCATGGCGCGGCTCGGCAATTTTCCCATCGGCTGCGGTCCTGCTAGTGAACACCCACTCGGATGGCGCCCACTGCTCGCCATTTTGGGCGAGACGCGTGGCTTGCCGCTTGTTGGGAGGAGTTTCGTTCAGTCGCTTCAGATTCAACAATAGACTCGCCAAATACGGAGACAGCGGGATGGTTCTGCCGCCGGTACCCTCGATTTTGTCGTTCATGGTCAAGCTGCGCCAGCGGAAGTCCACATCTTCCCAGCGCAATGCTGCTAGCTCTTCCCGACGAGCGCCTGTGATCAGAAGACCTTGCAGGTATGCACTGATGACAGGATTCGCGATGCAACGTACGGCGCCAAACCAAACATTCAACTGCTCGCGCTGCAGACAGTCGTCTTTCGCGACGCTACGAGGCAGAATCCCCTTTACCTTTGGCGACGTGTAGGCGTCGTGGGATATAGTGCCTGCGTACGTCTCGTGCGTGTCACACCACCGAATGAATGCCTTAAACAGACCAAACGCGTGAGCGGCGTTCGTCGGTCCACGGGCTATTTCAACCGCCAGCCACTCGGCCATGCTCGTTGCCGTGATTTCGGACAACCTGCACGGCATGAGCGGTGCTAATGGGCCGCGCACTTTTTCTTTGCCGCCACGTTTTGCGATACCACCGCCGGGCGAGGAGAGGTTGATATGGTCTGTAATGTATCTTTCCGACCTGGGCTTCTTCGTCTTGGGCGAAATCTTCGTTCGTAGATGCTCCAGGTACTGTTCCCACGCTTCCCCGACGGTCACATCCTGACGGCGTTTGGCTGCCTGTCGGGCCTCGTGTGCAGCCTTCTGCTCAGCCTCTCGTTCCCGAGGATCGATGCCGCCGTCGATGAGCGTCTGGAGGCTACGTGCTCGCTCCTGCGCCACATCGATCGCCCAACTTCTCGGATCACCGATCGTGATCCGCACCGTCGAACCATGTATCTTCCCTTGGAAAATGTAAGCTTTTGCACCGCCGGTTGTGGCACGCAAGCCCAGCCCCGGGGTCTTACTGTCCCAGAGAAACGACTGTGACTTACCTTCGGCGCAGCGATGGGCTTCTACCCGCGCCGCAGTGAAATTGACCTTCGCCACCGAGCCTCCTTTTTGTGAGTCGGCAATCCCGTGTAACCGCTGTGTAACCGGATTATGCGGTACCAAAGGTATTTAGATCAATGTCAATGGGTGGTTGAATTCAAGATATTCGTTAAAATACAATGGTTTGCGGGTGCCGATGTATGTCAATCTATCCAAAGGAATCCCGACTTGTTCGTATTCGCAATGCGAAGGTCGGGAGTTCGATCCTCCTCCTCCCACCAAAGATCACATCCGAAGTGGTCCGAGATTGTCCAAAAGCCCCGCAGCCGAAAGGTTCGCGGGGTTTTCTGTTTCTAACGAAGTCCAATCGCCTCCATCGCCTTCAAAGGGAGATGTCGCGCATGCGACTTGCCCCTACTCCCGAAACTCCACCCCATCCAAACGCCTCAACTGCGCGATGTCGCGAAGCGGCGGCGCGCCGAAGTGCCGGCTATATTCGCGACTGAACTGCGAAGGGCTCTCATACCCGACCCGGACCGCAACCGACCCGACATCTCCGCTATGCCGCAGCAGCAATCTGCGCGCCTCATGTAGCCGCAGTTGCTTCTGATACTGCAGCGGAGTCAGTGTCGTGACGTTCTTGAAGTGATGATGGAGCGACGACACGCTCATGTTCACCGCCTGTGCCAGCGTCTCCATCCGCAAAAGCTCGGTGTAGTGATTCTGGATCCACTCGATTGCCCGCGCGATCCGGTACGTCTGACTCCCGTTTACCGCGACCTGCCGCAGCCGTTTCCCTTGCTCGCTCGTCATCAGCCGGTAGAGCAATTCCTTTTCGATGAGCGGTGCGAGTACGGGAATGTCACCCGGAGTATCGAGCAATCGTACAAGTCGCAGCGCAGCATCGAAAACCGGTGCCGACAGCGTGGCCACAGCGATGCCTTCGCCTGCCGACGCGGCATCCGGTTCAGGCAGACGCAGTTGCGTCGCCAGTTCGACGATCCGCTGCGGATCGAGCGAGAACTTCACACACAGATAAGGCGCGTCGGGCGACGCCCGCGTCACCCGCGACATCACTGGCAGATCGACGGACGTCACGAGGCAATGCAGATGATCGTAGACGTACGCCTGCCCCGCGACCATGACCCGCTTGGCGCCCTGCGCCGCGAACACGAATGCGGAGTTCGTCACGCCGCAACCGAGATCCACGGGCTGCGAGTAGCGATAGAACGTGAGCGACGGGATCGCCGTCTGATGGGTGCCGTCCGTCGGCGCGAAGCGGCTGATGAGCGCGGCGAGTTCGCGGCGCGCGGTTTCGCGTGCCGCCGAAGGATCGGGCCGGGAGGAATGCTGTTTCATGCGCATGAAAATCCGTGGACGGAATCGAGCATACCCAACCGCTGCCGGGCAAGCGCGGCTGGCCTGCTGGATTTGCAGCATTGTTCAATAAATTTGCAGGATTGTGTAAGCGCAACAGCAGGCAGTCGGTACACACTGCCGCGTACACCCGGCGCCAAGTCCGGGCTTTCCCCACGGAGAGGTTCCATGTCTACATCGTTTGTCCTCAACGGCAAGAACGTTACGTTCGATGCCGATCCCACCACGCCGCTCCTCTGGGCGATCCGCGAGGACGCGGGCCTGCACGGCACGAAGTTCGGCTGCGGCATGGCGCAATGCGGCGCCTGCACGGTTCATCTGGAAGGCGAGGCCACCCGCTCGTGCGTGCTGCCGCTTGCGGCTATCGCGGGCAAGCGCATCACGACTATCGAAGGCATTGAAAGCCGGCCCGCAAAAGCCATTCAGGCCGCATGGGTCAAGCTTCAGGTGCCGCAGTGCGGCTACTGTCAGTCCGGACAGATCATGTCCGCGACAGCCTTGCTCGAACATAACGCGACGCCCACTGACGCCGACATTGACGCCGCAATGAACGGCAATCTCTGCCGCTGTGCGACCTACACCCGCATTCGCGCGGCCATCCACGAAGCCGCCGCCACCCTGAAGGCCTGACCATGACGACCGATCTCGATCTCACGGATGCGGTACGCCCGTCGCGCCGAACCTTCCTGAAAGCAGCCGGCGCCTTCGCGGCAGTCGGTCTCACCATCGGCTTCGAATGGGCGGGCACGGGCCGCCGCGCGCTCGCCGCCACGATGCCCGAGGCGACGTTCGCACCCAATGCATTCCTGCGCGTCGCGCCCGACAACAGCGTCACGGTCATCGCGAAGCATGTCGAGATGGGCCAGGGCGCGTACACCGGCATCGCGACGATCGTCGCGGAAGAGCTGGATGCGAACTGGCAGGACGTGCGTGTCGAAAGCGCGCCCGCCGATGCGAAGCGCTATGCGAATCTCGCGTTCGGCACGATCCAGGGCACGGGCGGCAGTTCGGCGATGGCCAACTCGTGGATGCAATTGCGCGAAGCCGGCGCGAAAGCGCGCGCAATGCTGGTCTCGGCCGCCGCTGCGCAGTGGCAGGTGCCCGCCTCCGAGCTGACGACGCGCGACGGCAGCGTTCATCACGCGGCCACGAACCGGACCGCGACCTACGGTTCGCTCGCGTCGGCCGCGGCCCGCTTGCCGGTGCCGGACACGGTCACGCTCAAGTCGCCGAAGGATTTTCGTTTGATCGGCCGTCAACTGCCGCGCGTCGACGTGCCGCCGAAAACCAACGGTACTGCGCAGTTCACGCTCGACGTGACATTCCCAGGCATGCTGGTCGCACTGCTGCAGCGTCCGCCGCTCTTCGGCGCGACGGTCAAGTCGTTCGATGCGTCGGCCGCGACAGCGGTGCCCGGCGTCGTCTCGGTCGTGCAAGTGCCGGGTGGCGTCGCGGTGGTCGCGAAGGGTTTCTGGGCGGCGAAGCAGGGCCGCGATGCGTTGAAGGTCGAATGGGACGATTCAAAGGCCGAAAAGCGCAGCTCGGACGCGATCATGGCTGAATACCGGCAGCTCGCCGAGCAGCCCGGTATGTCCGCCCGAAAAGACGGTGATGCGACGAAGGCGCTCGCAGGCGCGGTGAAAAAAATCTCCGGCAGCTATGCGTTCCCGTATCTCGCTCACGCGCCGATGGAACCGCTCGACGCGGTTGTCAAACTCACCGCTGACAGTTGCGAAATCTGGGCCGGCGACCAGTTTCAGACCATCGACCAGGCCAACGCCGCACATACGGCGGGGCTCGATCCGCAGCAGGTAAAGATCCACACGCTGTATGCGGGTGGAAGCTTCGGCAGACGCGCGAACACCCAGTCGGACTATATCGTCGAGGCCGTGTCGATCGCGAAGGCGCTGGGCGCGAACGGCACGCCGGTCAAGCTGCAGTGGACCCGCGAGGACGACATCCACGGCGGCCTCTACCGGCCGATGTACTTCCACAAGCTCGACGCGGGCCTGAGCGCCGACGGCAAGCTCGTCGGCTGGCGGCATCGCATCGTCGGTCAGTCGATTCTTGCCGGCACGCCGTTCGCCAGCGTGATGGTCAAGAACGGGATCGACGGGACGTCCGTCGAGGGGGCCGCTAACGTGGCCTACGCGATTCCGAACATCTCGGTTGAACTGACGACCACGCAGACCGGCGTGCCCGTGTTGTGGTGGCGGGTGGTCGGCAGCTCGCATACGGCATTCGCGGTCGAGGCATTCATCGACGAAGCCGCGCACGCCGCGAGAAAGGACCCGTTCGTCTTCCGCCGCGATCTGCTCGCACATGAACCGCGCATGCGGGGCGTGCTCGAACTCGCCGCCCAGAAAGCGGGCTGGGATCCGGCGAAACCGTTGCCCAAAGGCCGCGGGCGCGGCATCGCGGTAGCCGAGGCGTTCAAGACGTACGTCGCGCAAGTCGCGGAAGTCTCCGTCGACAAGGACGGTAACGTGAAAGTGGAGCGCGTCGTCTGTGCAGTGGATTGCGGCACGCCGATCAATCCCGACGTCATCGCCGCACAGATGGAAGGCGGCATCGGCTTCGGTCTCGGCGCGGCGTTGCACAGCGCGATCACGCTGAAGGACGGCAAGGTCGAGCAGAACAACTTCGACGGCTACCAGGTGCTGCGGTTCGCGGAGATGCCCAAGGTCGAGGTGCATATCGTTCAGTCGGGCGAAGCGCCGACGGGTGTCGGCGAGCCGGGTGTCGCACCGGTCGGGCCGGCGGTCGCGAACGCGATCTTCGCGGCCACCGGCAGGCGGATTCACTCGCTGCCGTTTCCTGCCGCTTCGGAAAAGACCGCCTGACGGGCTGACCTAAGACGACGCGCAGCGTCGTGATTAACTGCGCTCCCGCGTGCTTGTCATGCGGGAGCGTGGCGCTTTCCCGAATCAGAACGATCCGATCAGAACTTATCCCACCCGTCATCTACAGCCGCAGTAGCAAGTGCATTAACCGGCGCAACGGCCGTAGCCCGTGCAACGCGTTTCGGAGCAACCGCAACAGCAGCCGCCACCTCGCGCCGCGGCGCCTCGCGCCGAGCAGGAGCCGCCGCTACCGCAGCCGCCGCATCCTTCACCTGAAAAAACGCCACGGCGTCAGTCAACTGTTCCCCCTGGTCTTCCATCGACCGCGAAGCCGCTGCAGCCTCTTCCACCAAAGCCGCATTCTGCTGCGTGACGTTGTCCATCTGCGTAATCGCAAGATTGACCTGCTCGATCCCACGGCTTTGTTCGGTCGAGGCCGCTGCGATCTCCGACATGATGTCCGTGACTCGTGCGACTGCCTGAGTCACTTCAGTCATCGTCTTGCCCGCCTCGCCGGCAAGCGCGGACCCGTCGCGGATCTTGTCCACGGAGGTGGCGATCAGGTCCTTGATCTCCTTGGCAGCACTCGACGAACGTTGAGCCAGGCTTCTGACTTCGCTCGCCACTACCGCGAAACCCCGCCCCTGTTCGCCCGCACGCGCGGCTTCGACCGCCGCGTTCAGCGCGAGGATGTTCGTCTGGAACGCTATGCCTTCGATGATGCCCGTGATGTCCGCGATCTTCGTCGAGCTGTCGCTGATGTCGTGCATCGTGTTCACCACCTGCCCGACGACCTCGCTACCCTTTTGTGCCACCGACGATGCATTCGCAGCCAGCATGCTGCCTTGCTGCGCGTTGTCCGCGTTCTGCTTAACCGTGGAGGTGAGTTCTTCCATGCTGGAAGCGGTTTCCTGCAACGAAGCAGCCTGCTGCTCGGTACGCTGGCTCAGGTCCATATTGCCCGCCGCGATCTGACGTGCCGCGCCGGCGATGCTGGTGCTGCTGTCGCGCACTCGTCCGACGGTCACCGTTAGCCGTTCATTCATCTCGCGCAGGGCGGTCAGCAGTTTGCTGGTTTCGTCGCTGCCCTCGACCGTGATGCGCGTGCGCAGATCGCCTTCCGACACCGTACGCGCGACGTCGATCGCAAAACGCAGCGGCCCCGTCACTGCACGCGTGATCACCACGCATGCGCCGACGGCGAGCCCCAGCGCGATAAGGCAGATCGCGATCAGCAGATTGCGCTGGTTTTCGTAATGCGCCGTGTACTCGTTGACCAGTTGTTCCTGGCGTGAGCGCGTGTAGTCGGCATACGCGTTGGTCGCGCGAATCAGCGCGGCGAGCAGCGGCCGGCAATGCTCGTCCATCTCGACGATCGCTTCGTCCCGCTTGTTGGTGAGCGCGAGATTGACGATGTTGAGGGCAACCGGACCATAAGCCGCTTCGACCCGATTGATCTCGGCGACGAGACTGCGTGCTTTCTCCGACGTATCGGTCGCGCTAGCGATCATGTCGTTGAGCTTTTTCAGGTCGGTTTGCACGTCTTCGTGAGCGCGCGTCACGTCGGCTTTCTCTACTTCGAGATCCTGGGGTTTGCTCACGAGCACAAGGTTGCGCGCCGCGATCGCTCGGCGGTCCACGGCGGTTCGAACCTGCACCGCCATATCGGCGCGTGCGTTGATGCCGTGGACGAAGTTGGAAAACCCCTCGGTCGAATCGCTCAGCGCCTTCAGGGAAAGGCCGGAAACCGCGACGACAATGAGAGACAGCATGCCGAAGCCGGCAATGAGTTTGGTCTTGATGGTGAGGTTCTTGAGTGTCACGATTTTTTTCTCCAATAACGAAACGTTGAAGTGTTCGCAATGGACTCTCAGGTCCGGGCATGGGAGCGTCTATCTGACTGCCGACCATCGTGGCAGCCCCGCGCGGTTTACCCCTCGTGCCTTCCCTAAGACGCATCCCGCGAGTGCGTCGAACGTCCGGCAATAAATCGGTATCCCATTTACTGGTTATCGGATCGGATTCTTACAGACTTAAGAAATCTCGGGTATTTCTCTACTAAGCTTGCGTACGATGCGCGAAGAACGCATCATTTTTTGTTGATTTGAATATATTTAGGCGCATGATGAAAACATGAATCTTACATATTCATTTCATTTTCCGGCGTGTGTCCGAGCCAATGACCTGCTGGCCAGCATCAGGCAATAGAAAATGGCTTGAACAAGAGATCACCTGCGGATATGATTGAGCAATCACTCATTGATTGTTTGTAGTCGAAGCGAACCGTATGGCCCGTCCGAAAAGCGAAGACAAACGCAACGCCATCCTTGGCGCTGCAACTGAGGTGATTGCCGAGCAGGGTTTGGCCGCGCCCACCGCGCGCATCGCAAAAGTCGCGGGCGTGGCTGAAGGAACGCTGTTCACGTACTTCGACAACAAGGACGAGCTGCTGAACCAGCTCTACCTGGACATCAAGGCGGAGCTGCGCGAAGTGATGATGACGACCTATCCGACGCAAGCCAGCGTGCGCGTGCGCGTCCAGCACGTGTGGAACAGGTTTGTCGACTGGGGCGTGGCGCAACCGCAAAAACGCCGGGCAATGGCACAACTGTTCGTGTCGGAGCGTCTGACCGACTGCACGCGTGCAACTGGCATGGAGTCCTTCGCAGACATCAACGCAATGATTCAGGCAAGCGTGGCGAGCGGCGCGTTGCGTGATCATCCGCCGGCTTTCCTGTCGGCAATCATGGCGGCGTTGGCCGAAACCACCATGGATTTCATCGCTCGCGAACCGGCCAATACCGACCGTTATCGCAAGGCCGGCTTTGAGGCGTTCTGGCACGCGATTGCCCAGAACTAAATTTTTTGTCTTATTAATGAGCGCGTACATGCTCAATTAAATGTAAGGAGCGCATTATGTCGAAGGTCTGGTTGGTTACGGGAAGTGCCCGCGGGCTTGGGCGCGACATTGTCGAAACGGCGTTGCGTGCCGGTGAGCGGGTGGTTGCTACGGCACGCGATCCGCGTCAGTTGGCCGATCTGCTGACGCGCTACGGCGAGCAGGTTCGCGCGGTTGCGCTGGATGTCACGGATCCGGCCGCGGCGCGCGAGGCGGTGCAGGCCGCAGTCGATGCTTTCGGCCGGCTCGATGTGGTCGTCAACAACGCGGGCTTCGGTCATCTGGCGCCGTTCGAGCAAACTACCGAAGACGATTTTCGTGCGCAGATCGACACCAACTTCTATGGTGTGGTTAACGTCACGCGTGCGGCGCTTCCGGTACTGCGGAAACAGCGATCCGGCCACGTGATCCAGATTTCGTCGGTGGGTGGCCGTGTCGGGATCGCGGGTTTGAGCGCGTATCAGGCCGCGAAGTGGGCGGTCGGCGGATTCACTGAGGTGATCAGCCAGGAACTCGCGCCGTTCGGCGTCCACGTCACTGCGCTCGAACCAGGCGGCATGAAAACGGAGTGGGGTACGGGGGCGATGGGTGAGGCGCCGGAATTGCTGCCGGACTATGTGCCGTCGGTCGGCGCCGTCACGGATATGCTGTCCCAGTACGTCGGCCAGGAAACCGGCGATCCCGCAAAGGTTGCGCAAGTGGTGTTGAAGCTCGCGTATCACGATTCGTTGCCGGCGCATCTCTTGCTGGGCAGTGATGCGTTGCATTTCGCCGGCGAAGCTGACAAGGCGCGCGCTGCAGCCGCCGAAGCATGGCGAGCAGTCAGCGCGGCCATCGATTTCTCCGCGCCAACGCCGCTGCCGGCCTTTCCGGGTGCATCGGCGAAAGCCTGAGCGCGCATGCGGAGGCCGGGCGACGCTCAGATCGCCCGCCACGCTCAGGACAAAGCGGTCACCGCCCGCTTGTGGGACATATCCGAAGGTTTGACCAATGCGCGCTGGCCGGGCGCGATCATGGAGCACACATCATGAAGGTTCTGACATTCGGCGCGACCGGCATGGTCGGGCAGGGCGTATTGCGCGAATGCCTGCGCGCGCCTGATGTCGAGGTAGTCCAGACGGTTGGCCGCACCCGCACCGGCCAGCTCGATCCGCGTCTGAACGAGCTGATTCAGCCGGACCTGATGGACTACCGGGCGGTGGAAGAGTCGCTGAAGGGTTTCGATGCGTGCTTTTTCTGTCTGGGCGTCTCGTCGGCAGGCATGCAGGAGGCCGAGTATGCGCGCCTTACCTACGACCTGACGTTGGCCGCTGCGCAGACGCTTGCCCGTCTGAATCCGCAGATGACTTTCGTCTACGTGTCAGGTGCGGGCACCGACAGCACTGAACACGGCCGTACCATGTGGGCGCGGGTCAAGGGCCGGACGGAGAATGCGCTGCTACGGCTGCCGTTCAAGGCCGTCTACCTGTTCCGGCCCGGTGTGATCGAGCCGCTGAACGGCGCTGTTTCGAAAACTCGCTCGTACCGGTTGTTCTATACGGTGGCGAGGCCGCTTCTGTCGACGCTGCGCGCGCTGTTTCCCAACCACATTCTGAGCACCGAAGACATCGGCCTGGCGATGTTGGAGGTCGCGCGCCATGGCGCCGCCAAAGCGGTGCTCGAGGTTGCCGATCTCCGTGCGCTCAGCCGCGCCGCATCCGAGCCGGCGCTCGATCTGCACGCGGGCTGAGCGCCCGGCTGGGGTGACGTCCGCGCGCCGCCCCGTGGCCCGAGGCGTGCCGTAGTCGAAAAATTTCGTTTAGTCCGCCAAAAACCTGTCTTTTCCCTCATTCGACGCGCCTCAGCGTCTGGTAGGCTACCGTTTCACGGGACGCGCCTTCCGGACGCGGCCAACTCCTCCACGCGTGTAGGTCAGCGCATGCTCGAATGAAACGCTCATGGTGACGCGCCGACCGAACATCGTGATTGCCATCAGTATCGTGCTGGCCAGCGCGATCCTCGCGATCGCGGTGTGGGTATTGGCGCAGATGCGCGATGACGCGTTGCGGCGCGCGCAGGATTCGGTCTTCAACGTTTCGCTGCTGGTCGAACGCGACGTGTCGCGCAATCTCGAGATCTACGATCTGTCGCTGCGGGCCGTCATTGAAGGCTTGAAACAACCCGGCGTGCTGGACTTGCCGCCGGCGATCCGCCAGATGGTGCTGTTCGACGGCTCAGCCAGCGCAAAAGACCTGGGTTCGATTCTCGTACTCGACACGGCCGGCAACATCGTCTTCGATTCGCAATCCACGCCTCCGCGCGCGTTCAATCTCGCCGAGCGTGAATACTTCCGCGTTCAGCGCGACTCTCCCAATGTCGGCCTGTATGTCAGCCATCCGTTCATACCCAAGGTACACGGTAAGGACGTGAGCATTGCGCTGAGCCGGCGCATCTCGCGGCCGGACGGCAGCTTCGGCGGCGTGGTGGTCGGCACGATGCGGCTCACTTACTTCAGACACCTGTTCGCCGGCATGAATCTCGGCGCGGGCGGGTCGATGGCGCTGATGCTGAACGACGGCACGATGCTGATGCGGCGCCCCTACGATCCGAAAATTATCGGCCGGAGCCTGACCGGCACCGCGAACTACTCACGCTTCCTTCTGCAGCCGAGCGGGGACTTCTTCGGTACGGCGGCGATCGACGGTGTCGAGCGCTGGTACGCGTTCCGCCATATCGATATGTATCCGCTGATTCTCGACGTGGCGCTCTCCACGCGCGATATCTATGTGGAGTGGCGGCGTCGCGCGTGGATCATCGGTACGCTGATCGCGGCGCTCGACGTAGTGATCATTGCGCTCGCTCTCCTGTTCTCGCAGCAACTGCGGCAGCGCCGCGCGGCCGAAGAAGAGTTGCGCGTGCTCGCGCGTACCGACGGGCTGACCGGCCTGAACAATCGCCGCACGTTCGAGGAACATGCGGAAGAGGAGTGGCGCCGCGCGCAACGTAACGACTGGCCGTTGTCGATGCTGCTGATCGATGTCGACACGTTCAAAGGCTTCAACGATCTATACGGCCACTCGGCCGGCGACGATGCGCTCGTCGCCGTGGCGCGCTGCATCGCGCAGAACGTGCGGCGCCCGGGCGATACCGCTGCGCGCTATGGTGGCGAAGAATTCGCTGTGCTCTTGCCAGATACCGACGAAACCGGGGCGACGGCCATCGCCGAGAAAATTCGCGCCGCGGTTCAGGCGCTCGAACTTCGCCACGTCGCGAGCTCGCACCATGTGCTGACCATCAGCATCGGCATTGCCTGCACCGGCCGCCAGGTATTCGCGACGAGCCGCGCACTCGTCAACGCCGCGGACGAGGCGCTCTACGAGGCCAAGGACGCCGGCCGCAACCGCGTGCTTTGCTACCCGGTGGCGGCGCGGGCGGATCGGCGGAGTGCCGTGGCGTCGCCGGCGCAATGAGGCAAGACGATTTCACAGGCGTGCCGGTTAGTGGGCCGCGCCGAGTTCGAGCAGCGGGCCAGCGCTGATTGGCGCAGAACCTATCGCGTGCGCTGCTCTGAATAATTTCACCCGGGTAATATGTTGCGCTTAATTTATACCCGGGTATAATTCGACAAATTCATCTTTCTGGAGTTTGTCATGACCCCCCACCCTGTAACCTGCACCGCCTTCGAGGGGCACCGCCGCATCGCCTCGGGCTCCTTGTCCGAAGTGGCGCTCGCCATACGCGAAGTGCTGGCGCGCGGTGAACAGGCGCCCGTGCTGGTTTTCGACGACGTCACGAGTCGCCCGGTCGAGTTTGATTTGCGCGGTACGCCTGAAGAGATTCTGGCGCGGCTGGCAAGCGGGGCGCCCGGCGAACAACCCGCACCAACCGCTGACGCCGGGGAAAACGACACCCCGCGCAGCCGCGGCCGGCCCAAGCTCGGTGTGGTGGCGAGAGAGGTGACGTTACTGCCGCGTCATTGGGATTGGCTCAATGGGCAATCGGGTGGCGCTTCGGTCGCGCTGCGCAAACTGGTCGACGCGGCGCGACTTGCGGGCGAGGACAAGGACCGCAAACGCGCAGCGCAAGAAGCGGTGTATCGCTTCATGACCGCGATCGCGGGCAATCTGCCTGATTACGAAGATGCGACACGCGCGCTCTATGCCGACGACCGGACGCGCTTTGACGGGATCGTCGCGGCATGGCCGGAGGATGTGCGCGATCACACGCTGCGGCTTGCTCAAGGTGCGCTCGTTACGCATCCATAAATTCAACCGCGTATCGAACGCACCGTACGCACTGGCGAGTGCGCCGACCAACGAAACATAGGGACAAAAAAAAGCCGCTCACGCCGGGGAGCGTGAGCGGAAAGTCGGAGAGTTACATCAACATCACGTGCGCTCATGGGGGTGAACGCAACAAACAAAGTCTAAAAGCTAGGCTCATCCCCATATATCAGACAAATCCCAATCATTGCGCCGACATGCAAAGCGCGTCGACGTAGCGATCCGGACCCGTGCGCCAGGCATTCCTTACATCATCCTGTCCCGGTTATGCCCACCATTTATCGCATCAAGTCTCTGTTACGCACGCCGTAAAAGAGGTGGGAGCGTCGCCACGTATCTGAAAAATGGCGAAATGTTTTGCCATGGCGCAGCGGCGCGAGCGTCCCCTTAGGACTTATGAAGGATGGTGAGATGAAGTGGTTTGACCGCATGACCGTATTCAGGAAGCTGCTGTTGGCGTTTGCCGTCGTGATCGGGTTCTGCGTCGTGATCGGCGGGACTTCGCTAAAGACGTTGTCGTCGACGCATGCCATTACCGACGCCATCTGCGACCAGCACATGAACGGCCTCTACTGGATGGAAGAGGCGAACCGTCACAAGATCGATTCCGATCTTGCCGCCGCGAATCTCGGCTACGCCGCCGACGATGCCGGCCGTCAAAAGTTGAAGGACAGCATCGTCGCGTCGCTCAAGGAGATGCACGGCGCCTACGATCAGTATCGCGCGACCATCGCTACAGCCAAGGGTCAGGAGATGTTCGACGAGGTGCTGCGCAAGTCGGCGGTGTGGGAGGGCATCGTGCATCAGCAGATCGGTCTCGAACCGATTCCGGCCGGCGTCGACAACAACGAACTCGTGCGCCGCGCGATTGCGTCGAGCGAGGCGCTGCGCGATCGCATCACGGCGCTGATCGAGTATCGCCGTCAGCAAGCCAACGAAGCGCAGCACGAGGCGAGCGCCGACTATCAGCACATGCGCATCGTGATGCTCGCGCTGGTGTTGGGCGCGATCGTGGCGGGCACGTTGCTCGCAACGGTGATTGCACGACGCCTTGCGCGTCAGCTCGGCGGCGAACCCGATTACGCGATGCACATCGCCAACCGCATCGCCGACGGCGACCTGAGCGTGCGCGTCGACACCCGTGCGGGCGATACCCACAGCATGTTGTTTGCGCTGAGCAATATGCGTGAGCGATTGGCCGGCATCGTCTCGGGCATCAGCGAGTCGAGCGAGTCGATCCTGATGGCCTCGGGCGAGATCGCGCAGGGCAACACTGATCTGTCGCAACGCACGGAAGAGCAGGCTGCCGCATTGCAGGAAACCGCGTCGAGCATGGAGGAATTGACGTCGACGGTGAAGATGAATGCCGAGAACGCGCAGCAGGCGGGTGGTGTCGCGCATGGCGCGTCGGAAGTGGCGGCGCGCGGCAGCGGCCTGGTCGGCGATGTGGTCGAAACGATGCGCCAGTTGGCGGCCGGCTCGAAGCGCATGACCGACATCATTGCGGTGATCGAAGGGATCGCGTTCCAGACCAACATTCTCGCGCTGAACGCCGCTGTAGAAGCGGCGCGAGCCGGTGAGCAGGGCCGCGGCTTCGCGGTGGTGGCAGGCGAAGTGCGTTCACTCGCGCAGCGCAGCGCGGTGTCCGCCAAGGAGATCAAGGAACTGATCGAGAGCTCGACGGCGCGTGTGGGCAGCGGTGCCGAACTGGCCGAGCGGGCCGGTCAGACGATGGCGGAAGTCACGCATGCGGTGAAGCGTGTGACCGACATCATGGGTGAGATTTCGTCGGCGTCGCAGGAGCAGAGCACCGGCATCGAGGAAGTGAACCGCGCGGTCGCGCAGATGGACGACGTGACCCAGCAAAACGCGGCGCTGGTCGAGCAGGCGGCGGCCGCGGCGGCGTCGATGGCGGATCAGGCCAGGCAGTTGCAAGCGGCGGTGACGGTGTTCTCGCTGGACGCGCGGCGCGCGTAGCGCTCATTGCGCGCTTTTTGCCGCCCTTGCCAGGCCTGGTGCCTCTCCGTACACTCGCGCGTAATTCCCAGATGGCGCGGTTTCGCGGCGCCGTCCACTACAACGCCGACAGAGGAGAACCCCCGCCATGGCCGATTCCTATTTCCCACGCTGGCGCGCCCAGCCGAACGCTGCCGAGGGTCGCATTGTCGGCACCGACGAGCGTCTCGCGTGGCCGCAGATGTTTGCAATGGGTATTCAGCACGTTGTCGCGATGTTCGGGTCCACCGTGCTTGCGCCGTTGCTGATGGGCTTCGATCCGAACCTGTGCATCTTCATGTCGGGGATCGGCACGTTGTTGTTCTTCGTCCTTGTGGGTGGGCGCGTACCGAGCTATCTCGGTTCGAGTTTCTCATTCATCGGTCTGGTGATCGCGGTGACGGGGTATGGCGGCCACGGTCCGAACATGAACATTCCGGTGGCGTTGGGCGGGATCATCGCGTGCGGGGTGGTGTACGCGATCATTGGCCTGATCGTGTCGGCGGTCGGCACCCGATGGATTGAAACGCTGATGCCGCCGGTGGTGACGGGCGCGATTGTCTGCGTGATCGGCTTGAATCTCGCGCCGATCGCGGTGCATGGCGTGAGCGGGAGCAACTTCGACTCGTGGATGGCGCTGGTGACGGTGCTGTGCGTCGGCGCGGTCGCGGTGTTTGCGCGCGGCATGCTGCAGCGTTTGCTGATTCTGGTCGGTTTGCTGATGGCGTACGTGATTTACGCGATCGTCACGAATGGTCTCGGCATGGGCAAGCCGATCGACTTTGCGATTGTGGCGAACGCTGCATGGTTCGGTATGCCGCAGTTCACCGCGCCGGTTTTCAACATGCAGGCGATGACCTTGCTTGCGCCGATTGCGGTGATTCTTGTTGCTGAGAATCTTGGGCACATCAAGGCGGTGAGCGCGATGACCGGTCAGAACCTCGACGGTTATGTCGGCCGTGCATTTATCGGCGACGGACTCGCGACGATTCTGTCTGGCTTTGCCGGCGGCACGGGGGTGACGACGTATGCCGAGAACATCGGCGTGATGGCCGTGACCAAAATCTATTCGACGCTGGTGTTTGTGATTGCCGCGGTGATTGCGCTGGTCTTGGGCTTTTCGCCGAAGTTCGGTGCGGTGATTCAGACCATTCCGGGGCCGGTGCTGGGGGGCGTGTCGATTGTTGTGTTCGGCCTGATCGCGGTAACTGGCGCGCGCATCTGGGTCGTGAATAAAGTCGATTTCTCCGACAACCGGAATCTGATCGTGGCGGCGGTAACGCTCGTGCTTGGCGCTGGGGATTTTTCGTTGAAGCTCGGTGGGTTCGGGCTCGGCGGGATCGGTACCGCGACCTTCGGCGCGATCATTTTGTACGCGCTTCTGAGAAGGAAGCCGGCGCAGGGACCGGTGGCCTGATTGACCTGGGCGACGGCCTTTTCTCTTGTGATTGAGAGATCAAGCGATCAAGAGAAAGGCCATCGCCGCGTCGTAACGCTGACTGCTACCTCTATCGCTTCCGCACGGTCAGCGCCGTCTCCGATAGATCCACCTCGCGCATGAGCTTGTTCAAAGTCTCGTCATTGATTTCCTGACTATTGCGCAGCGCAAGCAGCACCTTCCGCTCGGCTCGCATCGCCGCCAACTTCATCCGGAATTCCAGCGCATCGGCACGGCGCGCCAGTTCACGCGGCTCCTGTTCGTCTTCCAATGTCGCGAGCCGTCGTCGATAAATGTCCATGACTCGCGCGGTGACATCCGCCGCGTATGCCGATGCCGACTCATCCAGATCCGCGCAGTCTCTTTCGTGCACTTCGTCAACTGCGCGAATCGCGGCTTGCGCCGCCATCGTGCGCGCCATCGCCTCCTCCGCCGCATGCGGATCCTTACCCCGCCGCCAGCCGCTCAACAACAGCGGCAACGCCACGACGGCCACCAGCAGCGATAGCAGAATCACGCCCGAGGCAATGAAAATCGCCAGGTCCCGCCCCGGCAACGGCGCACCACCCGGCAAGACCTCGGGCAACGACAACACGCCCGCCAGCGTCACCGCGCCACGCACGCCGGCCACCGTCGTCACCGTGACCGTGCGCAACCCCGGCACGGCACTCGCCATACCGTGCTTCGCCGCGCCGCGGCTCGCGAACCAGCGCAGCAACCACACCCACACGAAGCGCAGTGCGTAGAGCGCCGCCGCCACCGCGGCGATGTAGCCGATCAAGCGCCACACCTCCACATCGCTGGTCTCGTGCGCGTCGAGCAGCGCGCGGCCGAGAATGTGCGGAAACTGCAGCCCCAACAGAATGAACACCATGCCGTTGAAGACGAATTCGATCATCGTCCACGTGCTGTTCCCGCGCACGCGCGACGACACCGGCCCGGCGTTCGCGATGTTCGCGTAGTTCATCATCATGCCGGCCGAGACCGCGGAAAGAATGCCCGAGAACTCGAAGCGCTCGGCGATCAGATACGCGGCGAACGGAATCAGCAGCGTCATCACCACACCGGGTGCCGGATCGCCTTCTTCGTTAAGACTCAGAAAATGCGCGGACACAAAGCTGAACAGCCAGCTCACCGCCGCGCCCGTCGCGAGACCGCCCACCGCGATGATCACGAAGCTGATCGACGCGTCGCGCAGCGAAAACACTCCCGTCAGCGCCGCGGCAATCGCGAACTTCAGCGCGACAAGGCCCGACGCGTCGTTCATCAACGCCTCACCTTCGAGGATATGCATCAACCGCCCGGGAATCTTGCCCTTGCCGGCGATACCGGTCAGCGCCACCGCATCGGTCGGCGACAGCACCGCGGCAAGCGCGAACGCGACCGGCAGCGAGATCGACGGCACCAGCGCATGGATGAAGTAGCCGACTGCCAGCACCGTCATGAAAACCAGGCCGAGCGCGAGCATCAGGATGGAGCGGCGCGCCATGAACAATTCGCGCTTCGGGATTCGCCATCCATCCGCGAACAGCAGCGGCGGAATGAACAGCATCATGAAAATTTCCGGATCGAAGGTGACGTGCAGCCCGAGCCTCGGCCATGCGAGCAAGGCGCCGATCGCGATCTGGACCAGCGGCAGCGGCAAGGCGACCCGCAGCATCCGCGTCACGATGCCGGATGCTGCGACGGCGAGCAAAAGAATCAGTACGGTAAAGACAATATCCATCGGTCTATTTCTGGAGATATAGCGGTGCTTCCTCTGCGATCGTCGACGATGCCGCCGCGTATCGATCGCGAGGCGTGCGTGAGGCACAAGGCCGAAGTTTAGCCCGACGCTGCAGCACGCCATTGTTAACCCGACAAGGTCCCGCGAGCCTGGTCGGCAAGCGTCCAGGTAAGGTAATGCACCTTAACGGTGCGCGCTGCGCCCCCGCGCGGCGCATCGGCTCGTTCATCGGTGCAATCTTTCATGCAAATTTCATTCGAATGTGCGCCAGCGTGCGCATGGAGCTTGCTTAAGGAATATCGATGACGCACATTTTGAGAAACGGTGCCGAGGTTGTTCGCTTCCGCGTTCGGACCGGCCCGGCTCTCGCGTGAGAGGATTGCATGACGATTGCGCAACAGGAAAGGACGGCCAGCGCGCCGCATGGCTTCGATGTCGAGGTGACGTCGGGGCTTGAACGTTTTTCGGTGCAGCACGGCGAGCTGACGTTGACCAGCGTGTTTCAACCCATTTTCAGCCTGTCGCATATGCGGGCAGTGGGCTACGAGGGGCTGCTGCGCGCGCACGATGCGCTCGACCGGCCTGTGTCGCCGCTTGACGTATTCGGCGAGGCGGCGCGTCTGGGCGACGTGCTGCAAGTCGACCGGCTCGCCCAGACCCTGCATCTGGAGAACTTCAAGGTACTTGGCGCCGAGCGCGAATGGCTGTTCCTGAACGTCCATCCCGGCGCGCTCACCGACCCGTATCTCGCCGCCGCCTTGCTGGCCAACCTCAAGCGACTCGATCTGTCGCCCCGGCGGATCGTGCTTGAGGTGCTCGAACAACGCGCCGAAGATCTCGAACGTCTCGCCGACGCCGTGCGCCAATTCCGCGAGCGTGGTTTCCTGATTGCGCTCGACGATTTCGGCGCGGGCCATTCCAACGTCGAACGGATCTGGCAGTTGAATCCCGACATCGTGAAGCTCGACCGCATCATGCTGTCGCACGCCGCGCATCGTGCGGATATGGCGACGATCCTGCCGGGGCTGGTGGCGCTGCTGCACGAAGCGGGCAAGCTGGTGCTGATCGAAGGTGTAGAAACGGAACACGAAGCGCAGATGGCGCTCGCCTGCGATGCGGACTTCGTACAGGGGTTTTTCTTCGGCCGGCCGAATCCAGGGGCGGCCGACGCGGCGCACGCCACGACTTGCATCAGCGAAGTCACCGACCGCTATCGCGATCAGGCCGAAGCGCGCGAGCGCCGCAATGCGAGCCGTCTCACGCCGTATCTGCGGGCGTTTGAGCGTGCCGCGGAACGGCTCGCAGCCGGCGAACCGCTCGAGGAAGTGTGCTGGAATTTCCTCGCGCTCGACCATGCCGCGCGCTGTTTTCTGCTCGATGCGAAGGGCAAGCAGGCGGGCCGCAACGTCGTGTTGCGTGCCGATCGCGCGGCGCATGAGACGCGCTTTTTGCCGCTTGCCGACGCGCAAGGGGCGAACTGGCTGCGTCGTCCGTATTTCCGTGCGGCGATCAACGCGCCTGAACGCGTGCATGTGACGCGTCCGTATCTGTCGATCAACGAGGCGCTGCCGTGTGTGACGCTGTCGGTGGCGACGCGCGTGGGTGATCAGACGTGCGTGCTGTGCGGCGATATCGATTGGGTCGAAGAATAGAGGTTCGGATGCTTCGCTCCGGAGGGTGAGCGGCGGTCCTCATGGCCTAGATTGGCGGGACGCGCGGCGGTTCTGAGATCATGTCGTTTTTAACGACCCACAGCCGCGCTTATGTCAGTCCTACTTGAAGTCATCGCCACGACCGTTGCCGACGCCCGGCTTGCCGTCCAGGCCGGTGCGAACCGTCTTGAACTCGTCACCGCGATGGGCGAGGGCGGTTTGACGCCGAGCCTTGGGTTGATCGAGGCGGTGGTTGCCGCGAGCGCCGTACCCGTCAACGTGATCGTGCGACCGCATAGCCGCTCGTTCGTGTACGACACTGACGACTACGCCGTGATGCTGCGCGACGTGCGTGCAGTCAAGGCGGCGGGCGCGAACGGCGTGGTGATCGGCATGCTGACGGCGGATGGCGAGATCGACCGCGAAGGCCTCGCACGTGCGATCGATGCGGCGGATGGCTTGGCTATCACCTTCCATCGTGCGTTCGACGAAACGCGTGATCTGCAGAAAGCGCTCGACGTGCTGCTCGGTTTCGACGCCGTGACGAATGTGCTGACCTCGGGCGGCAAACCTTCCGTGCTGCAGGCAGAGTCGATCGTGAGTGAGCTGGTACGGCAAGCGGCCGGCTCACATTGCACGGTGCTGGCGGGCGCCGGTTTGACCATCGATGCAGTGGGCGGCTTCGTGAGCGCGACGCAAGTTCAAGCGGTTCACTTCGGTTCGGGTGTGCGCGTTGGCGGCAACGGTCTTGCGCCCGTCGATGCGGCGAAAGTCGCGCAGGTGAGGGCGCTACTGGACACAAAGCGTGGCTGATTCGTCAGGAAGATAATCAGCGCTATTGGGCACAACGCGGTGCAAATCCACCAGGCAAAAAAACGCCGCTTCGAGGTTCAACCCGAAGCGGCATTTTTCATCTACGCACTGAGCGAAAGAATTACTTCGCGACGACCACCGGAATCCCGCGCAACTGCCCGGCGCCCTTCATCTCTTCCAGCGACTTCTTCACCGATGCGCTGGTCGCTGCTTCGATCTGCAAACGCGCCGCGAGATCGCGTTCGCCGCGCTTCACGCCCGCCAGATTCGCCAGCTTCACGTGACCATAACCGCGTACACGCGCATGCAGATCGGCCAGCTTCGCGACGTCTTCCAGATTGTTGGCGTTGAGCTTCGCGAACGCGCGTTGCAACGTGATTTCGTAATCGCCGGCGAGTTCGCGCTCCATCTTGCGTTCCAGCGTGCGGCCGAACGGATCGAGCATCGTGCCACGCAAGCCGCTAAATTTCGCCATTACGCCTAGCACCGGCCACATCCATTGACCGAAGGTCTTCTTGGTCGGATTCACCCCCGGTTGAGGACGCGTGAGCGTCGGCGGCGCGAGGTTGAACTTGATGCCGAAGTCCTTGCCCGCGACACCTTCGAATTGCGCTTCCAGTGCTTCGCGGAAGGCCGCATCCGTATGCAGGCGCGCCACTTCGTATTCGTCCTTCACCGCGAGCAGACGATAGAACGTCGTCGCCACGGCACGCGTGATGCGCTCGCCCTTTGCATCGACCGCGGTTTCGGCACGGCGTGCCGCATCGACCAACGTGCGATACCGCTGCACATAACTCGCGCCACCGTACGTTTGGAGACGACCCTCGCGATGCGCGATCAGTTCGTCGAGCGTATCGACGCGCACCGTCTGCTTCGCCAGATGCCGGGCTTGCCACAGCGATTCGAGCGCAGCGGGGTCTTCCGCAGCAACACGCCCGATCGAAAACGCCAGTTGATTCATCTGCACCGCGACGTTGTTCAATTCGATCGCGCGCATCATCGCGGCGAACGACACGGGCACGAGGCCAAGTTGCCAGGCGTAACCGAGCATCAGAATGTTCGCGCCGATGGTGTCGCCGAGAAAACGCGTCGCGAGCGCCTGGGCGTCGCACGTCGACATGCGATCGTCGCCTGCCGCGTGGCGCATCTTGTCGATCAACGCGTCGGCATGCAGCGTCGCGTCCGGGTTCTGCACAAAGGTCGCGTTCGGAATCGCATGCGTGTTGACTACGATGCGCGTGCGGCCATGACGCACCGTCTGCAAGGCATCGGCACTCGCGCCCACCACCATATCGCAGGCGAGCAGCACGTCGGCCTGTTGCGTGTCGATACGCACCTGATTGAGCCACTCGTCGCGCGCGGCGAAGCGCACGAACGACAACACCGAGCCGCCCTTTTGCGCGAAGCCCATGAAGTCGAGCACCGACGCGCTCTTGCCTTCCAGATGCGCGGCCATGCTGATCAATGCGCCGACCGTCACGACACCCGTGCCGCCAACACCGGTCACCAGAATGTCGTAAGGCGCGGCATCGAGATGCGTCGCGGGAATCGGCAAGGCGTCGACGCGCGCGGCGAGCGCGGCCGGATCGAACGCGGCGCCCGCGGCTTTCTTCAGCTTGCCACCTTCCACCGTGACGAAGCTCGGGCAGAATCCGTTCACGCAGGAATAGTCCTTATTGCACGACGATTGATCGATGCGGCGCTTACGCCCCAACGCTGTCTCAAGCGGCTCGACCGACAAGCAATTCGATTGCACGCCGCAATCGCCGCAGCCTTCGCAAACTTCCTCGTTGATGAAGAGACGCTTGTCCGGATCGGGAAACTCACCTTTTTTCCTGCGACGCCGTTTTTCAGCCGCACAGGTCTGGTCATAGATCAGCACGGTCACGCCGTCGATATCGCGCAACGCGCGCTGCACCGTGTCCATTTCGCTGCGATGGTGGAACGTCGTGCCTTTTGGGAAGAGGTCATGATGGCCGTCGTATTTCTCCGGCTCGTCGCTGACCACGACGAAACGCGACACGCCTTCGGCTTCCACCTGACGCGCGATCTGCGGCACCGAGATGCTGCCGTCGACCGGCTGGCCGCCCGTCATCGCGACGGCATCGTTATAGAGGATCTTGTAGGTGATGGTGGTGTTCGCGGCCACCGCCTGGCGGATCGCGAGAATGCCGGAGTGAAAGTAGGTGCCGTCGCCGAGATTCTGGAATACGTGGCGCGTTTTCGTGAACATCGAATGCGAGGCCCAATCGACCCCTTCGCCGCCCATCTGAATCAAACCGGTAGTGTCGCGTTCCATCCACGACGCCATGAAGTGACAGCCGATCCCCGCATGCGCGATCGAACCTTCAGGCACTTTGGTCGACGTGTTGTGCGGGCAGCCCGAGCAGAAATACGGCGTACGTTTCACGCTATCCGCCGCATTCGACAGGATTTGCGGCGCCACCAGATCGACCACGCGCTCGCGACGATCGAGCGCCGGCTTGTGCTTCGCGAGCCAGTTCGCGAACACCGGCAGAATGCGCGACGGGCGCAATTCCCCGAGCGACGACAGCAGCAGCGTGCCGTCTTCGGCGTTCTTGCCGACCACGATCGGCCGCGTGCCTTGCGTGCGGTTGTACAGATAGTCTTTGATCTGCTGCTCGATGACCGGGCCTTTCTCCTCGATCACCAGCACTTCGGACAAACCGGACACGAACGCGTCGATGCGCGTCATCTCCAGCGGGAACGACAAGCCGACCTTGTAAATGCGCACGCCGGCCGCTTCCAGATCGGCGACCGTCAGATCGAGCCGGCGCAGCGTTTCCATCAAGTCCAGATGCGCCTTGCCGCACGTGACGATGCCGACGTTCGCATGCGGACTCGGCGCGATCCATTTGTCGATGCTGTTGGTGCGCGCGAAATGACGGACCGCGTCGAGCTTCGCGTGCATCCGCGCTTCGATCGTGAGACTCGGCAGATCGGGCCAACGGTTATGCAAGCCGCCGGCGGGTGATTCGAAATCCTGCGGAACCGTCCATTCGGTTTGCAACGCATCGAGGTCGACCGTCGAACCGGATTCGACCGTTTCCGAGATCGCCTTGTAGCCGACCCACGCACCCGAGAAACGCGACAGCGCCCAGCCGTACAGGCCGAACTCGAGCATGTCGGCAATGTTCGACGGATTCACCACCGGCATATGCCATGCCATCAACGCGAAGTCGCTCTGATGCGGCATCGACGACGACACGCAGCCGTGATCATCGCCCGCCACCACCAGCACGCCGCCGTGCGGCGACGAGCCGTACGCGTTGCCGTGCTTCAGCGCATCGCCCGCGCGATCCACGCCGGGGCCTTTGCCGTACCACATCGCGAATACGCCTTCGACGGTGCGCTCCGGGTCCGATTCCACCCGCTGCGTACCGAGCACCGCGGTGCCGCCCAGTTCTTCGTTGATCGCCGGCAAAAAGCGAATATCACTCGCCGTGAGCAGTTTCTTCGCTTTCCACAACTGCTGGTCGACCATGCCGAGCGGCGAGCCACGATAGCCGCTGATGAAGCCGGCGGTGTTCAGGCCCTGCGCGCGGTCGACTGCGCGTTGCATCAGCGCGAGGCGCACCAGCGCCTGCGTACCGGTCAGGAAGATCCGGCCGCGCGTGGCGGTGAGGTTATCGGACAGCTTGTAGTCGGCGAGAGCGGGCGTGCCGTCGATGGGCAGGCGAGCGGTCATGGGTGAGTCTCCTATGTCGATCGGAGTTGGCGCTTTAGCGCTTACTCCGATCCCATGCAATTAATTGCGGTTTGCATCCGCGCGCCGTGGGGTGGGGGCCACAAAAGGCGGTGCGGCGAAAGAGACTCTATTTTTTAGCGCCAATTGGAGTGATTTTTTTCTACTTGGCGACGCGTTCAGCGAAACAGCGCGACGGCTCGCGCGTTTTAATGAAGTTTTGAGATGGATCTGCCACGTGGCGGACGGGTTCGGGTATGCCCTGGTGCGTTTCAGTCCTGTTTTTACGGCGCGGGCGCCTTCGCCATAGGCGCGGAGACAGGTGCTGAATCGAGCGGCACGACCTCGTCGAAATGCGAGTAATCGATGTGACTCACGCCGCCCTCGTCACGCATGATGTCGGCGAAACGGTGTTGCCAGCGGATCTGCTCACAACGCCACATATGGCGCGCCTGCATGGTCTGCGAGGTCGATTCGTCGACCCCTTCGAGCGTGAGCCACAGCGACGCATCATGGCCCTTGAGCGTTTCGGCGGTCTCGCCAAATAGCGGACTGCTTTCGTCGATGACGTGCATCATGACCCAGCCCAGTTTGAACACGGGATGCTGGTCGCGCACCAACGTCAAGTCGTAGAGCTTGCGCAGCGTATAACCTTCGGTGGAGGTTTCCAGTCGCATGAGGCGGAGTTTCGCCCGCGCTTCGGCGATCACGTTTTGACGCGCGTTGGCGGCACGCACCATCAGCGTCATGCGGCCCTCGTACGGCCATACGACCGCGTAGCGGGCGAACATGATCTTGGCGTGCGGACGTGAGAAGCGCGCGAAGATCAGCCCGGTCGCCAACGCGATGCTGGACATGCCGACAAAGATCTCCAGTGTTGCGATCCAGTGGGCGTAAACCGTTTGCGGGTGCATGTCGCCGTAGCCGACCGTCGCGAGCGTTTCGACGCTGAAGAAAAACGCGCCGCTGAAGCCTGCCGGAAACTGATTGGCGATCGGTGCGTTGCCGAGCATGTAGAGCGCGGCAAACACGGTGTTGAGCAGCAGGAACAAGACCCCGAGCGAGACGAAAAACGTCGGCCAGCGGACCATGAGTGCGCGGTGATAGAGATCCTGCCAGAGCGGCGTCGGCATGCCGTGCGCGATAACGACGCGATCATCCAGGCGCAATTCCCGGCTGCCGCGCGTACGAGGTTTCTGCGCACGCGTTTCGTCGTCGCCGATGCTGGAAAGATGGTCTGGTGATTCGGTCGCCATCGCGTGCCCGTGGAGAGGAAGAACGCGTAAAGCGTAGCACGCCGGTTAGCGCGCGGAGGGGGATTGTCGGCGCGCTGAAGGGACGTTGGAGAGCGTGCCTCAACGGCAGGTTGCACAGACGTCGAGGTAGCACATCGACGGCGTGTTGCCCGGGCGCCGAGGCGGCGCTTCCAACACCCGCCTGCGGTACTTTGGGCGAGCGTGCGGGAGATGCGGCGATTCCGCTCGCTTGACGCACACGCCTCTACCAATGCGCCCGCTGAAGGTCTACGGAAACGCCCTCGGTTTTGGAATGCCGGCGCCGTGTTCGATGTCGTCGACGCCTTGCTGGTGCGCTGCTGCGATAGCTTCGGCTTCGTCCGCGTAGCCGTTGTCGCCGCCGACGGTGGTCCACGGCTTGACGGCTTTCTCGCGATGCCGGATTTCGTATTCCGCGTCCCAGCGTGCGCCGTTGAGTTCGAGAGGGCGGACGTGAATCGAGTACACGCCGTAGAGGAAGAGCTGTTCAGCCATGATCGCCTCCAGCCGGTTGATTTAGAAGCGGCGCTGTGCGATGGACGCAGCGCCGGGTTGCCTAGAGTTCGATTTCCCCGAGGATGCGGTGCGCGAGCGCCTTGGCTTCCTCGAGGGCTTCCTCGGGCGTGGACGAAGTGGCTTCGACTTCGTAGACCGTGGTCTCCTGGTCGGTGCTTGCTTCGCCCTCGTCGCGGGAAAGCGTAACGATGCCCTGCCACGTGTCGCTTTGTACTTCTCTTATCGAGGCGGTGGCCGTGTAGATACCTTTGGTGTAGGTGATGTCATCCATGGCGACGCTCCTTCTTCCAAAGGGTTGGGTTTTTTCATCCTAGCACGATGACCGGGCTTCGGTTTTTCGGCTACGCGGCGCGTATTGTTGGCAACCGATGTCGACAACAATACGCGCCGCACAAGGCAAAAAAACTACAGCAGCGCCACAACCTCATCCAAAGAAGGTGCATGCGCGCCAGCATGGCGGCACGCCGCGGCGCCGGCGGCCAGAGAAAAGGCCAGGTGCTCCGGCCACGCTCGCTGCGGTGCGGTCATCAAGCTGAACAGCAGACCGCCAATCGAGGCATCCCCCGCTCCAACCGTATCGATAACTTCCACTCGTGGTGGCCGGGCCTCTACAACCATCGCGCCGTCGATCAACATGGACGTCTCTGGCCCACGCGTAACCAGCACGGTGGCTGCAGGATTCATCGCCCGCAACTGGACAAGCGCGCCGGCCTCGTCGTCCGTCTTGAACAGCATGCGCAAATCTTCGTCCGACACCTTGATCAGATCAGCCAGCGCGGCCATCTTCCGCAACGTGGGCTCGTAGCCATGCTCCATCAGATTGCGGTAATTCGGATCGAAACTGATCTTCACGCCGCGCGAGCGCAACTCGGCGGCCAGCGCGGCAAGCGTGTCGCCAAGCGGCTGACGCACCAGGCTGATGCAACCAAAATGCGCCCACTTCACCTGCCCGATCCAGCCAGCCGGCAAGCGCGTCGGATCGAACGCCAGATCCGCGCCGTTCTCACCCATGAAAAAGTACGCCGGCGGATGCGTCTGATGAACGATCGCCAGCAGAGGCGGGCGCTCCACGCGCTGCATGAAACGCATATCGAGTCCCGCGGCAATGCTCGCGTTCCACAACTCATCGGAGAAGTTATCGACGCCCAGTGAGCCGGCACACGCCGTCGGCAAACCGAGCCGCGCCACGCAGCGCGCGACGTTCCAGCCGGCGCCGCCAGGACGCGAGAGCCATTGCGAGGCGCCGGTCCGCACGAGATCGGTGAGGATGTCGCCGGCCGAGACGAAGAAGGGGAATTCGGTGTTTGCGCTCAAGTTGCTCATTTTGCTTACTCCGCGGATTCGGACGCAGCGGCCGCGCCGTCAGGCAGTGCGTGCGCCAGCACCTCGTAGCACGCGCCCATCGTGTGATAGTCGGTCTTGCCGGCGGGACTCTTTTCGTCGCTGTACTTACGGTTGTCGCACGTGAGGATGCGGTACCACGCGCCGTACTTGTGATCGACGAAATGCGCCCAGCTATAGCGCCAGATCTCGTCGTACCAGTCCCAGAAACGCTCGTTGCCGGTGCGCTTGGCGAGCAGCGCCGCGGTCGCGAACGTCTCCGCCTGAACCCAGAAATACTTGTCGTGATCGCACACGGTGCCGTCCGGGCCGAAGCCGTAATAGAGGCCACCGTGGTCTTCGTCCCAGGCGTGGGTCATCGCGGCGTCGAATAGCTCAATCGCGCGCGGCAGCAGCCACGGCAACGGACGATAGCGCTCGAGAATCAGCAGCAGCTTGGCCCACTCGGTCTGGTGCCCAGGCTGGAAGCCCCACGGACGGAAGATGTTCGAGCTGTCTTCCTCGTTGTAATGCCAGTCGACCGACCAGTCCGCGTGAAAGTGCTCCCACACGAGTCCTTGCGAGAGCTTCGCCTGGCGCAGCGTGATGTTCGACGCCACCCGTTCCGCACGGTCGAGATAGACGAGGTGCCCGGTCGCCTCGTGCGCTGTCAGCAGCGCCTCGGTGGTGTGCATGTTCGCGTTCTGGCCGCGGTACGAACTGACGCGCCAGTCGGGTGTCGCCTCGTCAGCATAGAGGCCGGCGGCGGCGTCCCAGAAGCGATGTTCCATCAACTCGAAGGTCGCGCCGATCATCGGCCTGGCTTCCTCGATGCCGGCCATCGCCGCATGCGAATACGCGAGCAGCACGAATGCGAGGCCGTAGCAGTGGCGCGTTGCGTCGAGCGTGTGTTTCTTGCCGTCGCGCCATTCGAGCTCCCAGTCGTAGCCTTCGTGTTCGGCGTCCCAATGCGCTTCGCGCAGGAAGCGCAAACCGTGGCGCGCGTACTCGAGATGCTGTGGGTCGCCGAACTGACGATACGCCATCGCGTAGTTGTAGATGTAGCGGCACGTGCTCACCAGATGCCGCGTGGTCTTGTCGTAGACGGAGCCGTCGTCGCGGAAGAAATGGAAGAAGCCGCCGCTCGGATCGAGCACGTTCGGCGCGTAAAAGTGCAACGTGTCCTGCACATGAGCGAGGAGAAAATCGCGGCTGCGAAAGCTGTCGACGGGCGGCGGCGCGGCGGCGCCGTTGGCGGGGTGAAGCGGATCGGATTGCGTCATGGCGTTTTTACCAAAGTACTGGCACGGGCAATGAGATGGACGGGCAAGCGGACTTCGAGTTCAGCGGGTGTATCTTCAAGCAGCAACTCGACGCCGCGTCGGCCGAGCGCTTCCTTGTCGACCGAAATGGTCGACAAGGGCGGCGTGGCATGCGCGGCGGCGGGAATGTCGTCGAAGCCGATGATGGCAATATCCTCGGGCACGCGGATGCCGCGCGCGAGGCACGCACGCAGCGCGGCGAGCGCTGCGGCGTCGTTGTAGGCGAATACGGCGTCGGGCCGCGGGCCGGGTGCGTCGAGCAACTGGTGCATCGCGCGTGCAGCGCCGGTGTCGGGATCGAGGCCTGCGTCGATCGTGAGTTCCAGCGATGGGTCGAACAACAAGCCCGCTTCGAAAAACGCGCGCCTGTAACCGAGCGCGCGCTGGGCGATGCTGAAGTGCGCGAGCGAGCCGCCGATGAACGCGACGCGCTTGCGCTGCTGTTCGAACAGATGCCGCATGGCGAGCGTGGCGCCCGCGGCGTTGTCGAGGTTCACCGAGCGCAGGCCGGGCGCCCACAGGTCGATCAACACGAGCGGGCGTTGCATCGCCACCAGTGTGGTCAGCGTTTCGGGCTCCACGAAACCGGCGATCGCTACCGCGTCCGGCGCATGCAGACGCATCTGCTGGATCACGTCTTCGGTCGGACCGGCGGTCAGCACGGAAGGCACGATGCCGCGTTCGCGGCACGCGTCTTCCACGCCATGCAGCACGTGCGAAAAGAACGGGCTGACGGCGAAATTGTTGTGCTGACGGTGCAACAGAAAGGTGAGACGGCGGATGCGCGGCCGCAACTGGGCGGCGTCATAGCCGAGCTGCCGCGCCGCTTCGACCACGCGTTCGCGGGTGGCCTCGGAAAGGCCGGGCTGATTCTTCAATGCGCGTGAGACGGTGCCGATCGACACGCTGGCCGCGCGGGCGACGTCGCGGATGGTTGTGGCCATCGAATGAAGCGGCCGCAAGTGGGGCGGCCGCACGGTGTTTGGGTTCGGCCGATTGTATAGTAAAACGTGGCTAAAACAGCCTCGTGAACGTGTGATCCGTACCCGGAAATACCCGTAGACAGTGCTGCTGGCCTGATTTATGTTGTTTAGTAAAATAAACTAAACAAGGCGTGGGCGTGGGCGTGGGCGTGGGCGTGGCTTGGCTTTGGCGTGGGCGTGGGCGCGCCAGCGCACTCAGTCGACGGCCATCGCCGCCATGTCGGCCTGTCCGCGTAACAGCACCACGCTCTCATCCGCGTCGATCAGCACGAAGCCGCTCGTCTCGTGCTTCGCGCGCCGCTTCGCCAGCGCCGCGACGGACGCGATTTCCTCGCTGCTGTAAAACGACGGCCCGCCGTCCGACTCGACGCGCACGCAGCCGATGGCCATCGTCACGAAGCTGAAGAAGGTCGGATTGCCGCGCCGGTCTTCACCGTGGATGCCGCCGGCCAGCCGGTCGGTGGGCGCGTAGAAGCGCTGCGCGCCTTCGTTGAACAGGTGAATCGCGCGCAGTACGCGCTCCTGCCAGTCCTCGCTCTGGAACAGGATCAGAAAGTCGTCGCCGCCGACGTGACCCAGGAAATCGCGGGTCGGGTCGCAGACGTCGGCGAGTACGGCGGCAGCGAATTTCAACACCTCGTCACCTTGCCAGTAGCCGTACTGATCGTTGAAGGGCTTGAAGTGGTTCAGGTCGACGTAGCACGCGTAGAAGCCCGCGTCGTTGCCCAACAGGCGGGCGATGTGCGAGCTGATCGGGATGTTGCCCGGTAAGAAGGTCAGTGGGTTCGCATAGCGCGCGGCTTCGATGCGCACCTCGGTCACCGCGCGCACCAGCTTCTCGCCGGTGCCGAGACCGGCGTATCTGCCGTGGTTGTCGGTGATGACGAAGCCGTCGGCGAGATAACGCTGATCGTCGCTTGCAAGAAGTTTGGCCATCTGTTCGACGGTCATCGATTGCTCGATGATCACCGGCGACGCGTTCGCAAACTGCAGGCATGGCCGCTTGCCGAACAGCTCGCGGTGGTAAGGCAGCGCGTAGCGGTCCATAAAGCTGCGGCGGTTGATGAGCGCAACCGGCTCGTCGTGTTCGACCACCGCTACCGCATGCAGATCGGGCAGGCGGTTGAACAGTTCGAGCACGTCGTTGTTGGTCGCGTGGCGCGGCAGCGCGGGCGCATGCACCATCATCTTCGCCGATGCCATGCCGCCCGACGGCGACGCGCTGCTCGCTGTGCGCGTGGTCTCCGGGAATACGGCGATGTGACCGGCGCGCAGTGCGTCGCGGGCGTCGTCGGTGACGCTACTGGCCGGCTGGGCATGCGGCCGGCCGAAGAAAAACCCCTGCCCGCAGCCGATCCCCATGTCGCGCACCACGATCAGATCTGCTTCGTCTTCGATGCCTTCGGCCACCAGCCGCGCGCCGCTTGCGTTGGCGAAGTGCTGCATCGCGCGCACGGCTTCGAATTTCAGCGAGTCGCTGGAGATGCCGTGGATGAAGAAGCGGTCGATCTTCACGACGTCCGGTTGCAGGCGCACCCAAAGATTCATGCTGGCGTTCGCGGTGCCGTAATCGTCGAGCGCGAACTGCGCGCCGGCCGTGCGCAACGTCGAAATCACCGGCAGGAAGCTGGCGACATCCAGAATCGTGCTTTGCTCGGTCAACTCGATCACGATCCGTTGCGGATCGACACCGCGACGACGCAGCAGCGCGAGCGTGTCGTCGTGCGCGTCGGCCAACTGACGGATTGCTCCCGCGCTGAAATTGAGAAACAGCTTGCCGTCGAAATCGAGCTTCGCGAACGCGTTGATGCAGGTGCGCGCGGCGGCCTGCTCGAGTTCAAGCGCGCAGCCCTCGGCGAGCGCTTGCGAAAACAGGGCGAACGGCGTTTCGAGCGGTGTGCCGGCGGGGCCACGGATCAGACCTTCGTAGCCGAGGATCGCGCCGTCGTCGAAATCGATGATCGGCTGGAATACGGCGGACAAGTCACGCCGGGCGATCAACTCCTCGATACGCGGCGTAGCGGATCGGGAGGGCGAACGAGGTTGCATGGCAGTTAGGCGTAGCGATCGACCTTCGTCTTATCGACCCATTCAGCCTGGAGTTAAGTGAAGTTTCAGTGACGCGTTGCACCGAGGTGGTGCGTCGCGGCCTTGGGCCAGCTGGCGACGGTTGTGCCACGACCAGGACTTTGCCTATGCCATCCGGCTGAGGCGACAGCGGCGGCGTTTGAGCGTGAAATAACAAAAAAGCCGCACGAGGCGGCTTTCTTCAAATGACGCTCAGGGAGGGCGCTTATGAATGTCCTGTTTGCATTGCGCGCGTATTCAACGTCGCGCGACAGCGGCGGCGGGCCGCTCGCGCGGAGCCGCGCGGGTTTCGCCGCTGGTGTCGCGAGCCCCCCAGCGCTGCGCGAGCGCGGCGCACACCATGAGCTGGATCTGGTGGAACAGCATCAGGGGCAAGACCACGGCGCCCACCGCATGCGAGGCGAAAATCACTTTGGCCATCGGTACGCCGGCGGCGAGGCTTTTCTTCGAACCGCAGAAGATGATCGTGATCTGGTCGGCGCGGTTGAAGCCGAGCCGCTTGCTGACCACGATCGTCGCGGCCAGCGCGAGTGCGAGCAGTACCACGCTGATCAACAGCAGGCCGCCAAGTGCGGACAGCGGGATCTGATGCCAGAGGCCTTCGTCAACGGCTTCGCTGAACGCGCCGTACACCACCAGCAGGATCGAGCCCTGGTCGACGAACTTCAGCACGCCGCGATTGCGCTCGATCCACTTGCCGATCAACGGGCGCAGCAACTGCCCGGCCACGAACGGCACCAGCAGTTGCAAAACGATGTTGCCCACCGTATGCCACGGCGAGGTGCCGCCGCTCGCAGCCTGATTGGTGACGACGAGGCTGACGAGGGCGGGGGTGATGAAGATGCCCAAGAGGCTCGAGGCCGACGCGCTGCATACGGCCGCCGGCACGTTGCCTTTGGCAATGGACGTGAACGCGATCGACGATTGAACCGTCGACGGCAGCGTGCAGAGGAAGAGGACCCCCGCGTAGAGCGCCGGCGTGACAAGTGGCGAAAGGAGCGGTTTAAGCGCGAGGCCGAGCAGCGGAAACAGCGCGAACGTGCTGAGCAGCACTAGCAGATGCAAACGCCAGTGCGTCGCGCCCGCAACGATCGCTTCGCGTGAGAGCTTGGCGCCGTGCAGGAAAAACAGCAGGCCGACCGCAACGTTCGTCACCCAGTTGAACCCGACGGCGGCCTGCCCGTGAACCGGCAGGAAGCTGGCAAGGATCACGGTGCCCACGAGGCACAAGGTGAAATTGTCGGGAAGCAGTTTCGGGCGAGCCATGGCGGAATCTCGATTCGGTGATGCGGAAAGCAGGGCGCGCGAATGTGCCTGCCTCAGGCTATGGGAAACGCCTATTGTTGTTGAAAATCGATTGAATATGCAAATTCATTTACCGAATCGATTAATGAGCATCGCGCATCAGATCGTTGCCTCGGCGGTCTCATGCCCGGGCCGGCGGGCAGTTCCAGTATTGGTGACCGTATCTGTTTGGTCCACTGGCGTTTTGACAATCCGGCAAAAAACCGGCTTGGATTCGTCATACTCAGGACCCTCAGCGGATCTTGCAAAGGCCGCTCGAGCAAGCTGTTTCAAGGCTTTCGCGCAAGGACACTGTCGCGGAAAAACGTCGCAGTAACAAGGTGTTACAACAGCGGTCGAGGCCTAACACTTTTTGGCTCGACACCCTTTGCCGACACCCATAAATTACGCTCAAAGGCCATCGGGATGCCCCGCGCCGCGACAGATACGCAGCGCTCGTGCCGGTCCCAGAACAAGTCCATCGCAGCTCGAACGGTGGGCTTCAGGCAGGTCTTCGGGCATGTGAGTCACTTGGTGGACGGGTTGTCGAGAACGAAGCACTGGGCGTTGGGCGCGGTTATCACTGCGCTGTGCTCGTTCGCCTATGCAAAAGTGCCTGGCGTACCGCACGGCGCCGGTGGTGGCGGTTATTCGCATGCCGCCACGGGTCACGCAATGCGCGGTGATGCGCGCAACGGTGGCTATTACTATGGCGCCGCCAATGCGAGACCGGCTCGCAACAACATGGCCGAGAGCAACGCGCACTCGCCGCGTGGCGGTTCGAACTTCGCCCCCGGCAACTACGCCAACGGCTTTGGCGGCTACAACCCCGGCATGCATCGTGTCACCGGGCCGGGCGGATATCCTAACGACAGCCGCGGCGGCATGCAGTACGCCGGCGCTATCACGCCTGTCAGCGCTGAATCGCGCGCGGTGCCGCGTCCGCCGCCCAACGCGCCGGTTCGCGCCGGTTCGATTCGCGCCGATGTCGCCCGCTACAACGAAGAGCGCGGCGCCCCGCGTGCAGTGCAGCGGCAAGGGGACGACCCGCGTCAGCAGGAAGGTTCGCCGTACCGTAACTAACGGCAGCATGGGAGTCTTGCTCCCGCGCAATGCGGTCTAACGCCGCTCCTCGTCGTACCTCTCGTCTCACCGATTTTCCCTCCTATGCTTCGCCGAATCCGCTTTTCCGGCTTTCAAACCGGTTGCTGTGGTATTGCGCGTCGCTGCCGTCCAAAAAGCCCCTGTCAATGTGACGTTTCGACACCACACTTTTTTGAAAACATTCGGCAGCAAATCGTCTCCCGTCGTCAAATTTGATCGTTTTCGCCGCGGCGCGTCATCCGCATGTCATTTGAACCGTTATCACCCAGTCGGGCGCAATGTCAGTAACGCTTTGCGCGGAACCGCAAAGTCCGCGGCGATGCAGTGACGACGTACACGGCAACCGCTTTATCAGGCCGATAAGTGGCAAAACTAATCAGATCGCTATACCCGCAATAACCCACGATATTTTTGTCCATAAAAATGGTCCGCAAAGATGGTCCCGCCCAGATTGGCTCGATGATCGAACGGACAACAACAATCATTCGCGCGAGCTTCCCCTTTCGCACAGCTACACCTTTTTTGACAAAGACAGGAGAATCCATGAAAACAAGCATCAGCAGTGCGCTGAAGACCACCCTCAAGGTAACCGCGTGTGCCGCCCTGCTGGCCAGTGCATCGTCTGCTTTTGCGCAATCGAGCGTACAACTCTACGGTCAGGTCGACGAATGGGTCGGCGCGCAGAAATTCCCGGGCGGCAAGACGGCGGTCCAGGTGTCCGGTGGCGGCATGTCGACGTCGTACTGGGGCTTGAAGGGGGCTGAGGATCTGGGCAACGGCTACAAGGCGATCTTCACGTTAGAAGGCTTCTTCCGTGCGCAGAACGGCCAGTTCGGCCGCTTCCAGGGCGACACGACGTTCTCGCGTAACGCGTACGTCGGTATCGAATCGCCGTACGGCACGGTGACGGCAGGCCGTCTGACCACGCCGCTGTTCGTGTCGACGATTCTGTTCAACCCGTTCATCGACTCGTACGTGTTCTCGCCGATGGTGACCCACGTGTACCTCGGGCTGGGCACGTTCCCGACGTACTCGACGGATCAGGGCGTGACAGGCGATTCGGGCTGGAACAACGCGGTGTCGTACTCGTCGCCGAACTTCAACGGCCTGTCCGCGACGGCGATGTACGCGCTCGGCAACACGGCCGGTCAGAACAGCGCGAAGAAGTGGAGCGGCCAGGTACTGTATTTCCACGGCCCGTTCGCGGCGACCGCCGTGTACCAGTACGTGAACTTCAACAACGTGCCGGTCGACCTCGGCAGCTTCAATACGTCGGGTGTTCCGGGTCTGAAGAGCCAGAGCGTGGCGCAAGCCGGCGTCTCGTACGACATGAAGTTCGTGAAGTTCTTTGGGCAGTACATGTACACGTATAACCAGCAAACCATCTCGAGCTGGCACGTGAATACGGCGCAGGGCGGCGTGTCCGTGCCGGCCGGCCCGGGCACGGTGATGGCGTCGTACGCCTATTCGCGCGACGGCGGCGGCTTCGACCAGACCCGCCAGACGGCTGCAGTCGGCTACGACTATCCGCTGTCCAAGCGCACGGATATCTACGCGGCTTATATGTACGACAAGATTACCAGCCAGTCGAGCGGCAACACGTACGGCGTCGGCCTGCGCGCGAAGTTCTAAGCCTCTGGGGTAAAGCATGCGGCGCCTGCGAGCAGGTACCGCGCGATGCCAACCCTGCCGAACCAGGCAATACCTGTAAAGCCCACCTTCTCCGGAAGGTGGGCTTTACTGCTTCTGGCGTCCGTTTTTCGCGCCCCCGTCCATCCGATTTGCCGCCCAGTCTTTGATAAACCCGGCAAAATGGCATCGATTGATTCCTGAGACGAGCGATTGAGATGGATACCCTTGTCAGCATGAAAGTGTTTCGCCATGTGGTCGAAGTCGGCAGCTTTGTCGGCGCGGCCGAGCGGATGGAGATGTCGGCGGCAATGGCGAGCAAGCACGTGATGCACCTCGAGCAGCAACTCGGCGCGCGTTTGCTGAACCGCACGACGCGCCGGGTCGCGCCGACCGAGGCGGGTCGCGAATACTACGAGCGCTTGAGCCAGGTGCTCAGCGAACTCGAAGAAGCCGAGCAGGTGGTGGGCGCGGCGAGCGTCGTGCCACAAGGGCGCTTGCGGGTGTCGTCGCTGTCGGCATTCGGCTTGAGCCATGTGATGGCCGCGGTGGCCGACTACGCCGCGCAGTATCCGCAGGTCACCGTCGACATGACCTTGTCCGACCGCGTGGTCGAACTGATCGACGAAGGCTTCGACGTCGCGATCCGGGCTTCACCGAGCGGGCTGAAGTCGTCTTCGCTGATCGCGCGTCAGATTGCGACCGCCCATCTCGTGCTGTGCGCATCGCCGGCCTATCTGCGCCGGCACGGCACGCCAAAGACCGTCGCCGATCTGGCGCGTCACAACTATCTGCAATACGCGGGCGTGGCTCCCCTGGAAGTCGCGACCGCGACCGGCAACGGCACGCCGCGCGTGCGCCTCACCGGCAACCTGATCGTCAACCACCTGGAAGCGCAGCGCGTGATCGTGCTGCAAGGCGCGGGTATCGCGATGCTCGGCACCGAGGTGATCGGCGACGATCTGGCCACGGGGCGTCTGGTGCCGCTGCTGGTGGACGACGTGCCCCCACGCGAGTTGCCGATCCACGTCGTGTACGCGAGCCGCAGGCATCTGTCGGCCAAGGTGCGTTCGTTTGTCGACTTCCTGGCCGAGCGGTTCGCGAACGAATCGCTGTGGCCTTCGCTCGAGCAGATCAAGGCGCTCGCGGTGCGGTAGGCGGCCCGGTCGAGGCGCTCCTACCCGTTTAGCTATACTGGTTGCCAGCACCCATACGCGTAACGATCTGGGGGAGACATGACCGATCTGTCCACGCCGCAGCGCGCCGGCGGCCACAAGCTGCCTGCGGGTCGGCGCCTGCGTTTCGTCACCGCTGCCGCCTTGTTCGACGGACACGACGCGTCGATCAACATCATGCGGCGCATCCTCCAGGCGAGCGGCGTAGAGGTGATCCACCTCGGCCACAACCGCTCCGTAGATGAAGTCGCCACCGCCGCACTGCAGGAAGACGCCGACGGCGTCGCCGTGTCGAGCTATCAGGGCGGCCATAACGAATACTTCCGCTATCTCGTCGACCTGTTGCGCGCGCGCGGCGGCGAGCGCATCAAGGTATTCGGCGGCGGTGGGGGTGTGATCGTTCCTGACGAGATTGCAGAGCTCGAGCGTTATGGTGTCGAGAAGATCTACTCGCCGCATGACGGCCAGCGGCTTGGCCTGCAAGGCATGATCGACGACATGATTGCGCGCTGCGCTGAAGTGGCGCGCGCCACTGCCGCCGTTCGGGAGAGTCCGGTTGGCGAGTGGGTGGCCGATTTGTCGGCGAGTGGGCTGCCGCGTTTCGAGCCGCGCGCAGCGTCGCACGTCGAGACACGGACTGATGATCACGCCAACGCGCGCGATCTTTCCGGCAAGGGGCGGCAGGCGGGTGGAGGGCTCCAAGGCAGCCAGATCGACGGCACCATCAGCATCGCCAGCACCTCCGAACAACCAGACCCTGCAGACTTCACCTTCCGCCGCCTTGCGCAACTGGTCAGCGCGTACGAAGCGGGCCGCGTCAAATCGGCCGAGCAGGAAATACTATCGGTCCTCGCTGAGGCGGTCGCGGTCCCCGTCCTTGGCATCACCGGCACCGGCGGCGCCGGCAAATCCTCGCTCACCGACGAACTGATTCGCCGTTTTCGACTCGACTATGGCGACGCCCTCACCATCGCCGTGCTGGCTATTGATCCGTCGCGTCGAAAATCCGGCGGCGCGCTGCTAGGCGACCGCATCCGCATGAACGCGATCGGTGATTGGGGCGGCGGCGCGCGCGTCTATATGCGTTCGATGGCGACGCGTGACGCATCGAGCGAAATCACGAGTTCGTTGGAAGACGTGCTCAAGCTGTGCAAGGCCGCGGGCTTCGATCTGATCATCGTCGAAACGTCCGGGATCGGGCAGGGCAATGCGGCGATCGTGCCGTTTGTCGACGAATCGCTGTATGTGATGACGCCGGAATTCGGTGCGGCGAGTCAACTGGAAAAGATCGACATGCTCGACTTCGCCAGCTTCGTCGCGATCAACAAGTTCGACCGTAAAGGTGCGCCGGACGCGTTGCGGGATGTCGCGAAGCAGGTGCAGCGCAACCGTGGTGACTTCGCGAAGGCGCCCGACGCGATGCCGGTGTTCGGCACGATCGCCTCGCGTTTTAACGACGACGGCGTGACCGCGCTGTATCAGCACGTGGCCGAGGCGCTGCGCAGGCACGGTCTGCGCTCGGGCGGCGGCCGCCTGCCGGTGCTCGACAACCTGCGCTTTTCGAGCGGCCGCAACGCCATCGTGCCGCCGGCACGCGTGCGCTATCTGGCGGATGTCGCGCAGACCGTTCACGCGTATCGCGAGCGTGCCGACGCGCAAGCACGGGTGGCGCGTGAGCGCTGGCAACTTACAGAAGCGCGCCGCATGCTCGCCGAAGCTGATGCAGGTGCAGGCACAGCCTTCGACGCCGCTACCGCTCCTTCCGCAGGCTCAGACTCAAATGCCTCTGCAAACGCCGCGTACACGCCCCAAACCCAACTCGACACACTCATCGCCCAACGCACCGCCGCCCTCGGCGAACGCGAACGCAAACTCCTCAAAACCTGGCCGCAAACCGTGGCCGCCTATTCCGGCGACGAACACATCGTCCGCGTACGCGACCGCGAAATCCGCACCGCGCTCACCGTCGCGACGCTATCCGGATCCGAGGTCCGCAAAGTCGCGTTGCCGAAGTTCGTCGATCACGGCGAGATCCTGCGTTGGCTGATGCTCGACAATCTCCCCGGCTACTTCCCGTTCACCGCGGGTGTGTTTCCGTTCCGCCGCGAAAACGAAGACCCGACACGGATGTTCGCTGGCGAAGGCGATCCGTTCCGCACCAACCGACGTTTCAAGTTGCTCTCCGAAGGCATGCCGGCCAAACGTCTTTCGACGGCCTTCGATTCGGTTACGCTCTACGGCGAAGAGCCACACGAGCGCCCCGACATCTACGGCAAGGTGGGCAACTCGGGCGTCTCCGTCGCGACGCTCGACGACATGAAAACGCTCTACGACGGCTTCGATCTGTGCGCGCCAGAGACGTCGGTGTCGATGACGATCAACGGGCCGGCGCCGACGATTCTCGCGATGTTCTTCAACGTCGCGATTGATCAACAGATCGCGCGTATGGTGCAGGAGCAAGGTCGTCCGCTCACGGAGGGCGAACTCGCCGCCGCTCGCCGCACAGCGCTGGAAAACGTGCGCGGCACCGTACAGGCCGACATCCTGAAGGAAGACCAAGGCCAGAACACGTGCATCTTTTCGACCGAGTTCAGCCTGAAAGTCATGGGCGATATTCAGGCGTACTTTGTCGATCACGGCGTGCGCAATTTCTATTCGGTGTCGATCTCCGGCTATCACATCGCCGAGGCGGGCGCGAACCCGATCTCGCAACTCGCCTACACGCTCGCGAACGGCTTCACCTATGTCGAGGCGTATCTCGCGCGCGGCATGTCGATCGACGACTTCGCGCCGAATCTGTCGTTCTTCTTTTCGAACGGCATGGACCCGGAGTACACGGTGCTCGGCCGTGTCGCGCGACGCATCTGGGCCATTGCAATGCGCGAACGCTACGGCGCGAACGAACGCAGCCAGAAGCTCAAGTACCACGTGCAAACCTCGGGCCGCAGCCTGCACGCGCAGGAAATCGACTTCAACGATATCCGCACCACGCTGCAGGCGCTGATCGCGATCTACGACAACTGCAATTCGCTGCACACCAATGCATTCGACGAAGCGATCACCACGCCCACCGAAGATTCGGTGCGCCGTGCGGTGGCGATCCAATTGATCATCAACCGCGAATGGGGGCTGGCGAAGAATCAGAATCCGAATCAGGGCAGCTTCGTGATCGAGGAGTTGACCGATCTGGTGGAAGAAGCGGTGCTGGCGGAATTCGATCGGCTGACCGAGCGCGGCGGCGTGCTGGGCGCGATGGAAACGGGCTATCAGCGCGGACGGATTCAGGACGAGTCGATGCTGTACGAGCATCGCAAGCACGACGGCTCGTATCCGATCGTCGGCGTGAACACGTTTTTGAGCGCGCATCCGCATGAAGCGCCGCAGCCGATCGCGCTCGCCCGCTCCACCGACGAGGAAAAACAGAGCCAGTTGAAACGCCTGCGCGATTTTCAGGCGCAACACCGTGACGACGCACCCGCGGCGCTTGAACGCTTGAAGCGCGCAGTGATCGACGACGACAACGTGTTCGCGGTGCTGATGGACGTCGTGCGCGTCTGCTCGCTCGGGCAAATCACGCACGCGTTGTTTGAAGTGGGCGGGCAGTATCGCCGCAATATGTAAGTACCGTACATGCTGCGACTCCAGAACCGAGAGCCGCAGCAAAACACCTTAACAAGCCACTTACCGCGCGATCCCCAGCCGCGCTTTCGCGTCGTCATATTCCTGCGTCAAACGCCGAACCAGCTCACCAACGCTCGGCACGTCGTCCATCAGACCGACGCCCTGGCCTGCGCCCCAGATGTCCTTCCACGCCTTCGCCTTGTCGCTGCCGAAGTTCATCGCGGTCTTGTCCGATTCCGGCAGCGCCTCCGGGTCCAGCCCCGCATTCACGATACTTTCGCGGATGTAGTTGCCGTGCACGCCGGTGAACAGGTTCGTGTAGATGATGTCCGACGCCGTGGAATTGACGATCGCCTGCTTATAGCTGTCGACCGCGTGCGCTTCCTTGGTCGCGATGAAACGCGTGCCCATGTAGGCGAGGTCCGCGCCCATGGCCTGCGCGGCGAGAATCGAGCCGCCGTTGGCGATCGAGCCGGACAACACGATTGGGCCGTCGAACATGCGCCGCACTTCGCCGACCAGCGCGAACGGCGAGGTCGTGCCCGCGTGGCCGCCGGCGCCCGACGCCACCAGGATCAGCCCGTCGACGCCTGCTTCCAAGGCCTTCTGTGCATGCCGCAGGTTGATCACGTCGTGCAGCACGATACCGCCGTAGCTGTGCACCGCGTCGACGATCTCACGCGCCGGTGCGCGCAGGCTGGTGATGAAAATCGGCACCTTGTGTTCGACGCACACACGCACGTCGTGCTCGAGCCGCGTATTCGACTGGTGGACGATCTGGTTGACGGCGATCGGCCCGATGACCGCGTCGGGATTAGCCGCCTTGTGCTCGGCGAGCTGTGCCTGAATCTGCGTCAGCCATTCGTCGAGCAGTTCGGCCGGGCGAGCATTCAGCGCTGGGAACGAACCGACGATACCGGCCTTACATTGAGCTAACACGAGTTCGGGATAGCTGACGATGAACATCGGCGAAGCGACGACGGGCAGCGCGAGTTTTTGCAGGACGGCGGGCAATGCCATGGTGCGAGTCTCCTGATAAACGGACCGGTGCGGTGTAGAGCGCCCGGCGATAGTGAGTTTAGCGGCCCATGGCCTGTGGTGCGTCGAGACTGAACAGCAGCCGTGCTGCCGCTGCAATCCCACCACGCATTTGCCACGCGTTTGCCATGACCGCCCGGAAATTTAAGAACGGTCGTTCGATTATAGGCGAAGCTGGCGGATCGTGTCCGTTTGGAACAGTTGGAAGGAGTGTTCAGGTTCTATGCTTGCGTGGGCTATCCCACCCCGCATCGACACATTGCGCTTCTACAATGGTTTGACTCCCAAACGACAAGAGACTCGCTATGGCCTTCGAGGATTTCACGCCCTTTCGTGTCGCCGTGGGCGACGTCGATATTTTCGGAGTGAAGGGCGGGGCAGGGCCGCCCCTGCTGTTGTTGCACGGTCACCCGCAGTCGCATCTGATCTGGCAGCGGTGCGCGGCGCAACTGGCGGAGCACTTCACCGTCATTGCCACCGACCTGCGTGGCTACGGCGCCTCGGGCAAACCGCCCAGCGACCCTGACCACACACCGTATTCCAAACGCGCGATGGCCGCTGATCAGGTTGCCGTGATGCGCAACTTCGGCTTCGAACGATTCCTCGTGTGCGCCCATGATCGCGGGGCTCGTGTCGCGCACCGGATGGCGCTCGATCATCCCGACGCCGTCGAGCGTTTGATGCTGCTCGACATCGCGCCGACGCTCGCGATGTACGAAGCCACCGACCGCGCCTTCGCGACACACTACTTCCACTGGTTCTTCCTGATCCAGCCAGAGCCGTTGCCAGAGACGCTGATCGGCGCGAACCCGGCCGCGTATGTCGATGCGGTAATGGGCAGCCGTCACGCGGGCCTCGCGCCGTTCGCGCCCGAAGCGCTTGACGCTTATCGCAGCGCGCTGGCGCAACCCGGCGCCGTGCATGCGATGTGCGAGGACTACCGGGCGTCGGCGAGTATCGACCTCGAACACGATCGTGCCGACATCGAGCGCGGCCACAAGATCGGCTGTCCGCTGCGTGTGTTGTGGGGCGAGCAGGGGGTGATCGAGAAGTGCTTCGACGCGCTGGCGGAATGGCGTCACGTCGCGCGGGACGTGAGCGGGCGTTCATTGCCGTGCGGGCATTACATTCCTGAAGAGGCGTCGGACGAACTGGTAGCGGAAATGCTGTCGTTCTTCGAGGCGGTCGAGCAGTAAGTGGCTTCGGTCAGCGCGCGACGCTGCCGCCGTTCGTTCACGCGCGAGGTGACGCGGCGCGGCCGCGCGTTCCGCTCAGCCTAGCGGCGGCAAGCGGCGCGCGACCGGCGTCGACTTGACGATGGCGGTGCTGGTCTCCGCGCGCTCGGTCACCTTCGAGAGAATCTCGTCGAGCTGCTCGATCGAATGCAGGTAGAGACGACAGATGAAGCAATCGTCGCCCGTCACCTTGTCGCATTCGACAAACTCCGGAATCCGCCGGATCACGTCTTCCACCAGATGCAACTGCCCGGGCAAGGGCTTCACGCGCACGATTGCCTGCAGCGTGAAGCCGAGCGCGCGCGGATCGATCTGCACGGTGAAGCGCTCGATCACGCCTTGCGCTTCGAGCCTGCGGACGCGTTCGGCCGTACTTGGCGCCGAGAGACCAACCAGGCGCGCCAGTTCGCTGACCGGCTGGCGGGCGTCGGCCGCCAGCGCAGCGAGCAGCGCGCGGTCGGTTTCATCGAGCGTTGCGGGTGTGGCGGGAGCAAGGCGTTTGGTCATGACGGCCTTCGATTATTAGGTTTCTTTGCGAGACGACTTAAGTTTAGCCCTGTATTCGGGCGATCGGATTAATTACACTGCTTCTCATGCAGGAATCAATTCGAGGGTCGAATCATGGCGTCAAATGAGATTCGCCGCGGCGCGGCGGAAATGACCATGGCGATGCTGATGTCCGGCACCATCGGCTGGCTGGTGGTGTCGTCGCAGCAGAGTCCGTTCAATGTGGTGTTCTTTCGCTGTATTTTCGGCGGCGCGACACTGGCGCTCGTGTGCGCCGTGCTCGGCCTGTTCAGGCGCAAGCTCTTTTCATGGAAGATGCTCGGCCTCGCGCTGCTCGGCGGCGCGGCGATCGTCATCAACTGGGTGTTGCTGTTCGCGGCCTATTCACGGGCTTCGATCTCGATGGCGACCGCCGTCTACAACACGCAGCCGTTCATGCTGGTCGCGCTTGGCGCGCTGGTGTTTCGCGAGCGCGTCAGCGCGTCGACGGTGGCCTGGCTGGTGGTCGCGTTTATCGGCCTCGTGTTCGTGGTGAAGGTCGAGCCGGCGGTGTTGGCGGTGCCGGGCCAGTATCTGGTCGGGGTCGCCTATGCCGTGGGCGCGGCGGCGATGTACGCGGTCTCGTCGATTATCACGAAGCGACTGAAGGGCACGCCGCCGCACCTCATCGCGCTGATCCAGGTGTCGCTCGGTGTCGTGATGCTGGCGCCGTTCGTGCGCTTCGATGCGCTGCCGACCAACGGTGTGCAGTGGCTCGAATTGATCGTGCTGGGTATCGTCAATACGGGGTTCATGTACGTGCTGCTCTACGGCGCGATCCAGAAGCTGCCGACTTCGATGACCGGCGCGTTGTCCTTCATCTATCCGGTGGTGGCGATCATCGTCGACCGGGTTGCGTTCGGACAGACGCTCGCGTGGATTCAGGTGCTCGGTGCGGTGCTGATCCTGCTTGCGGCCGCTGGTGTGAACCTCGGCTGGCGGATCGTGCCGCAGAAACGCCTGTCTTCGACCTGATGGAATGGCTGGGATGCCGATGGATCAGCCGGCAATAGTACGGATTCCGGAGCAATTGGCGCGTCGCATTGTTCATATAGACGGACCAATGACGTTCAACGCGCGCGACTACGAAGCTTCGTAATGTCGTCTGTATGCGGGTTTAAAAGGCGGTGTCAAGCTTCTGTAGGGAAATCACTGATGCGATCGAAAAACCGGCACGCGTATCATTCATATCGACGCTGATCACGTCCGACAGAATTTCCGCCGCTCGCCTTGATGGTCGAGCGGCTTTCTTTTTGGGGCGACGGTTTTGGTGTCTTGCTTGCTGGCGGCCGCCAGCCCTGTGCGCGTCAAGCCTGGCGCGCGACGATGCGCTCGCCATCGATCGCCAATGGCCCGTTTTTGGCCGCCAACTCCTCGACGATCGCGTGCACCAATGTGGACCATTCGCCACGCGGCTTGAGCATGGTGGCGGCAGCGCGCATCGCGGCGGCATCGTCGAGCATCCGCAGCAAGGTGTCGAAGCTCATCGTGCGGACTTCGAGCAGCTTGAACACGATCAACACCTTCAACGCATTCTTCGCATTACGTGCCGGATCGGCCCGTAGCCACGCGACGCGTGAAAACGCTCGTTCCAGCGCCTGCTCGACGTTCGTGAAGGGCGAGCCATGGCCGGGAATCACGAGCCGCACGTCGAGCTTTGCAACGGCTTCGAGCACTGCCTGTTCTTCGGCGAAGCCGCTTTCACCTTCCAGTTCGGGAAAGATCACGCCAAAGCCGTTTTCCCACAGCGCGTCCGCGCTGATCAGGATGCGTTCGTCCGGGCAATACAGCATCAACGAATGCGGATCGTGGCCAGGTGCGCCGAGCACTTGCCAGTCGAGCGCGCCGAGCCGCAGTTGCGCGCCGGGAGCGATCGTCTCGGTGAAGGTGAAGCGTTCGCAGGTCTGGCCGGTGGCGCGAAACGTCAGACGGGTTTCGTCCCAATCGCGCACCGCGTCGGCTTCGGACGCGGGAATCGCGGTACGGCACGGCCACGTCGACTGCAACAGCGCGTTGCCGCCGCAGTGATCTGAATGCAGATGCGTGTTGACGATCAGATCGAGCGGTCGCGCGCCGAGCGCTTGCTGTACGAGCGCGAGGGTTTGCGGCGCGTGCGTCGCGTAGCCGGTATCGACGAGTGCGACACATGCGTCATCGACCAGCAGCACATTGTTCGACGATAGCCAGCCGCGTTCGAAGACCCGGATCGATGCCGGTAGGTTGGTCATGGTGCGCTTGTGTCCGGGTTTGTGCTCGCGTTCGCATTCGCCGATGGTTCGGGTTTCGGCATCACCAGGATTGTCGACGTGCCGATCAACATGGTGTCGCCGCGTTGATTCACCACGCTCCCTTCGAGATGCGTCAGATCGCCGTTCAGACTCGGCTTCCAGTACGCGTCGCGCACGCGCCACTTGATCGTCAACGTATCGTTCGCGTGGACGGCTTTCTTTAGCTTGATATCGAACTCGAGGCCGAGCGGCTGCGCGTACGTGGAGAAATAGGTCGCCAGTAGCGCCATGAAATACGCGGTGGGTTGCGTGCCGGACGCGATCAAACCGCCGAAGCGGCTTTGCGCGGCGTAGGCATCGTCGTGATGCAGCGGGTTGAAGTCGTTGACGAGCGTGGCGAACGACTTCACCGATTCCGCCGATAGCTCGAGCGTCGAGCTGAACGTCTCGCCGATCGTTACGATGCGCGGTGCGACGTTCACCGCTGCGCCTTTGCCTGCTTTGCCATGAACTCCGCGTGGCGTTCCTCGATTGCGTCCCAGACGGCGCGCTTCGCGTCGTCGTCGAACGAAGACCAACTGGCGATCTCGTCGATCGTGCGCAAGCAGCCTTCGCACCAACCGGTCGAGGCGTCCATCCTGCACACGCTGATGCACGGTGACGGCACGGCAGCCTCGTCGTCTTCGTTATCGATGCCCGCTGTCATTGCGTCAGGCCGTCTCGCGCAGCGCCACGTCGATCGCCGGTGCGCCCGTCAACGCAATCAGTTCCTGCGCCGTCAGATTGAACACCGCATGCGGATGACCCGCGGCGGCCCACAGGCTGTCGAGTTCCAGCAGATCGGCATCGATCAGCGTGACAGGTTCGGTGGCGTGGCCGATCGGGCAGACACCGCCGATCGCATAACCCGTTTTTTCGCGGACGAACTTCGCATCCGCACGGCCGATCTCGCCGACTTGCGCCGCGACCTTCGTTTCGTCGACGCGATTCGCGCCGCTCGCGACCACCAGTACCGGCGCGTCGTCTTCGCGGCGGCGAAACAGGATCGACTTGGCGATCTGCGCAACGGAGCAGCCAAGGCCGGCTGCGGCTTCGGCGGACGTCTTGCCGGTTTCCGGCAGCATCACGATCCGTCCCGCGTGGCCGCGTTCGCGCAACAACAGCGCGACGCGGCGTGCGGAGTCAGGCAATGCGGCGAGATCGTCTGAGTCGAGGGAGGCGTGATCCGTCATCGTTTCAGGTCCTGAATGATTTGGCTAAATGTGTGGCCTGCGTCAAACGCAGTTGGCCTGCTCGCTGCGGGCTTTGGCAAGCAACGCCTTGCCGGCGCGCGAGACATTGGGCCGGCCGATCGACGTCGAAATGAAATCACCGATCGCGACAACTTGCGCGAGGTCGACGCCGGTCTCGATGCCGAGGCCGTTCATCAGATACAGCACGTCTTCGGTCGCGACGTTGCCGGTTGCGCCCTTCGCATACGGGCAGCCGCCGAGCCCCGCCACCGACGCGTGATAGATCTCGATGCCTTCCTGCAACGCCGCGTAGATGTTCGCGAGCGCCTGACCGTAGGTGTCGTGGAAGTGCCCCGACAGACGTTCGCGCGGAAACACCCTGGTGACCGCCTCGAACACTTCGCGCGTGCGCTTCGGCGTGCCGACGCCGATCGTGTCCGCGATGTCGATCTCGTCGCAACCGAGCGCCGCGAAACGTTCGACCACATCAACTACCGACGCGACCGGCACTTCGCCTTGATACGGACAGCCCAGCGCACACGACACGCTGCCGCGAATCCGCAGGCCATGTTCCTTCGCGGCCTGCGCGACGGGCGCGAATCGATCGATGCTTTCTGCGATGCTGCAATTGATGTTCTTCTGCGAGAACGCTTCGCTGGCCGCACCGAAAATCACGATTTCATCCGCACGCGCGGCAAGTGCACCTTCGAAACCGCGCAGATTCGGCGTCAGCACGGAGTAGATCGTACCGGCGCGGCGCTCGATGCCGGCCATCACGTCGGCGCCGTCAGCCATCTGCGGCACCCATTTCGGCGATACGAACGACGCGGATTCGACGTTGCGAAAGCCGGCCGCCGACAAGCGGTTGATCAACTCGATCTTGATCCCGGTGGGGACGAATTCTTTCTCGTTCTGCAGTCCGTCACGCGGACCGACTTCGACGATTTTGACGCGTTGGGGCAAGGCCATGATGAGTCTCCCATGCAATGAGCCCGCGCGTGGCGGCGCTCCTTCAGATGAATTCGGTGGTGTTCAAAATCCGTGCTCGATATTTTTGCTCAGTATCCACGCTCTATATCAACCACGCCGCTTACCGTTTCGCCGCGCATCAGCGCCGTCATTTTCCGTGCGACTTGCGCGACGCTCTCTTCGCGCAAGGTGAGCGCGGAAATATGCGGCGTAATCGTGATACGTGGCTCCTGCCAGAACAGATGATCGGGCGGCAGCGGTTCTTCGCGGAACACGTCCAGCGTCGCGGCGGCGACCTGGCCGCTTGCCAGCGCTTCGAGCAGATCCTGTTCGACCAGATGCCCGCCGCGTGCGACGTTGATCAGATAGGCACTCTTCGCGAGCTTAGAGAAGGTGCGCGTGTTCAGCACGTCGCCTGTATCCGGCGTATGCGGCAGCAGATTGACCAGCACTTTCACGCCGTCGAGAAACGCATCGAACTGTGATTCACCGGCGAAGGTCGTGACGCCGTCGATTTGCCGCGCACTACGGCTATACCCGCGTACCGGCATGCCGAACGCCGCGACTGCTTTCGCGACATGCGTACCGAGGACGCCGAGGCCGAGGACACCAACCGTGAAGGTCTCGCGCGGATGCGGATCGAGCACTTCCCAGCGGTGTTCGCTTTGCAGCGTCTGGTATTCGTCGAAACGTCGCAGGTAACGCAGCACCGCATGTGTCACATACTCGGCCATCTGCAGGGCCATGCCGGTGTCTTCGAGCCGGATCAACTGGGCGCTGCGCGGCAACGTACCGGGCTGCTCGTGTTCGAGCGCGAGGATTGCATCGACGCCCGCGCCGAGATTGAAGATCGCGCGCAGATTGTCGCGGCCGGCCAGCATCTCGCGCGGCGGGCGCCACACGACCGCGAAATCGGCTGGTTCGGTGTCGCCCGGTTGCCACTCGCGCAAATCGGCTTCCGGCAGCGCATGGGCGAAGTCGTGAAGCCACGCGGCGGCGTCGGAATGCGGCATGTAGAAGAGGATTTTCATACGGTCCGGAAGGCGCGTGCGTTGTCGAGTCGGATGACGGGAGAGGCCCGGTAGAACGGCTGCAACGCCCGCGGCACTTCAGACGACGCTTGCGGCATGGGCCTCCTCCTGTTACGGATAGGCTTCATTCTACTTTTTCGCCGCGAATCGCGCGCGTTTGCGCACGGGCGTGCGATTTGCCCCTGCGACATGGCCGCGCGTTTGCCCGATAAACAAAGCACAAAAACTTGGTTCGCCCTTGCGACGCCCGGCGGGACAATCATTTCCCGGATTCCGGCAGCGAGGGACAGACATGCTTTCATGCACCAAATCGACATGGCCGCCGCGGCTCGTCACCGTTCCCGGCCTGCACGGCAGCGAGGGCGCGCACTGGCAAACATGGCTCGAACGGCAATTCGCGCGCTCGCTGCGCGTCGAACAGGCCGACTGGGAAGCCCCGGACGTCGCCGTCTGGGCGAAGTCGCTGCGCGATCTGCTCGCGCGCGAACGCGGGCCGTTCGTGCTGGCCGCCCACAGCTTTGGTTGCCTCGCGACTGCGCACGCGTTGCAGCAGGCGTCGCATGCGAACGATGTGGTCGGCGTGCTGTTCGTCGCGCCTGCAAGCCCGGAGAAATTCGCCTTCGCCGGACCGTTCGACGCGCGGCGTCTCGGCGTGCCGTCGATTCTGATCGGCAGTGAAACCGACCCGTGGATGCCGCTCGCCGGTTCGCGGGATCTCGCGCAGCGTTTCGGCAGCGCGTTCGTCAATCTCGGCGACGCGGGACATATCAACACCGCGGCGGGATTCGGCCCGTGGCCGCGTGCCAAGTATTTCGTCGATACGTTGGTGCATTGCGCGGCGCCGCTGCGTTTTCGCGAGGAGACGTTCGAGGTCGCGCAGCACGCGTTTGTTTGAGTGGGTTCGAGTGCTTCGCCTGGCGTTTGGGCAACCGCTGCCCGGCAAGCGATCGAGTCCCCGGGCGCGCAACTGAACGCGTCATTGAGCGAGGAAGCGAAGGAGGACTTGAATGCGCAGTTGAGCGCGAGTGAACCAGTAAGCGATCCGTTAGAATCCCGCTTCACGCTGCACGTTTGTGCGGCCACCGGTTTTCATCATCGATAGGCGGGGACAAGATGGCAGGCAAGACGGGGACATCGCGCTGGCTGGCAGCCGGCATGACGGCAATGACGCTCGCGCTCGGCGGCATCTCGACGGCGCACGCCGACACGTCGCTGCTCAACGTGTCGTACGACGTGACGCGCGAGTTGTACAAGGACATCAACGCCGGCTTCATCACGGCATACAAAGAGAAGGGCGGCGAGAGCGTGTCGATTCGCCAGTCGCATGGCGCGTCGAGCGCGCAGGCGCTGTCGGTGCTGCAAGGACTGCAGGCTGACGTGGTGACGATGAACCAGCCGAACGACATCGACCTGCTCGCCGAAAAGGGTCAACTGGTACCCGCCAACTGGCGCGCGCGTCTGCCTGACGATAGCGCTCCGTACACGACGACTATGGTGTTCCTCGTACGAAAGGGCAATCCGAAGCACATCAAGGACTGGGACGACCTCGCCAAACCCGGCGTGCAAGTGGTGATTGCGAACCCGAAGACTTCGGGTAACGGCCGCTACGCGTATCTGGCCGCATGGGGTTATCGCAAGCAACACGGCGGCACCGATGCGCAGGCGATCGATTTCGAAAAGGCCATCTTCAAGAACGTGCCGATTCTCGATACGGGCGGCCGCGGTGCGACGACGACCTTCACGCAGCGCGGTATCGGCGACGTGCTGGTGACGTTCGAAAACGAAGTGTCGTTGATCGACACGGGTGTGGGCGCGGGCAATTTCGAAGCGGTGTATCCGTCTGTGAGCCTGCTGGCTGCGCCGCCGGTGTCGATCGTCGACAAGGTGGTCGACAAGCGCGGCACGCGCAAGGAAGCGCAGGCGTATCTCGACTATCTTTGGTCGCCGGCTGCGCAGGAAATCATTGCCCAGCATCATCTGCGTCCGCGTGACAAGAACGTGCTCGCGAAGCACGCGGGCGAGTTCAAACCGATCAAGACCTTCACCGTCGAAGAAATGTTCGGTAGCTGGCAGAAAGCACAGCAAACGCATTTCTCCGATGGCGGGACGTTCGATCAGATCATCGTCGACAAGAAGTAAATCTTTGCCTGGAAGTAGAAAGGCCACCTCGGAAACGAGGTGGCCTTTTTTTATTGCGCGCGATTTATCACACGCGCTTCGTGCGCGTAGTTCTTTAGTTCGGCGCCGCGCGCTTATCGCAGCCATGCTCGCAGCCGCTCTGATCCAACGGCATCTGCTGCGCAGCTTCTGCGCGAATACCGAGGCGTTCGAGCAGCTTGCGGTCCGCTTCGGCTTGCGGGTTGCTGGTGGTCAGCAACTGGTCGCCGTAGAAAATCGAGTTCGCGCCGGCGAGGAAACACAGCGCCTGCAACGCTTCGTCCATCTGCTCGCGGCCTGCCGACAAACGCACCATCGCGCGCGGCATCGTGATACGTGCAACCGCGATCGTGCGGACGAATTCGAACGGATCGATCGCTTCGGTGCCGGTCAGCGGCGTGCCTTCCACCTGCACCAGGTTGTTGATCGGCACGGATTCCGGATACGGCTCCATGTTCGCCAGTTGCGCGATCAGGCCGGCGCGCTCACGGCGCGATTCACCCAAACCGACAATCCCGCCGCAGCATACGTTGATGCCCGCATCGCGCACGCGTTCCAGCGTATCGAGACGGTCCTGATACGTGCGCGTCGAAATGATCTGGCCATAGAACTCCGGCGACGTATCGAGGTTGTGGTTGTAGTAGTCGAGACCCGCTTCGCGCAGACCTTGCGCCTGATGCGTCTCCAGCATGCCGAGCGTCACGCAGGTTTCGAGGCCCATCGCCTTCACGCCGCGGATCATGTCCTTGATCGGCTCGAGGTGTCGGTCCTTCGGATTGCGCCACGCCGCGCCCATGCAGAAGCGCGTCGCGCCGTTTTCCTTGGCGACCTTGGCGGCGGCCAATACTTCATCGACCGGCATCAGCTTGTCGGCTTGCAGGCCGGTGTCGTGATGCACCGACTGCGGGCAGTACGCGCAATCTTCTTCGCAACCGCCGGTCTTGATCGACAGCAGCGTCGACAGTTGCACGGTGTTGGCGTCGAAGTGTTCGCGATGGGTTTGTTGCGCGCGGAACATCAGGTCGTTGAACGGCAGTTCGTACAGCGCGACGATGTCGGCGACGCGCCACTTGGCCATCGGCTTGGTGCCTGCTGCTGCGTTGTTGTTGGCGGTGGCCGTGTCGGCTGGCGCCGGAGCGATGTTCAGTTGCGTCATGTCGTCAATCCTCATGGATGGATGTGATGGGTTTTCAGCGCTGCGCGTGGCGCAGCGTCTGCAGGAGTCGGTTGATGTCGAGTTGATCCGCCGCGAGCTCGGGCGAAGCCGGGCTCAAATGCGGCACGATGCCGAGCAAGGGGGCGTCGTATTCACGCGCAAGATGCTCGCGAATCGAAGCGATGTTTTCGTCGGGGAACGTCATATCCGGATCGACACGGTTCGCCACCCAGCCGGCGAGCGTGAGACCGCGCGCGGCGATCGCTTCGGCGGTGAGCAGCGCATGGCTGATGCAGCCGAGGCGCATGCCGACCACCAGCACGACCGGCAGCTTCAGCGCGACGGCGAGGTCGGCGGTATCTTGCGTTGCGGTCAGCGGCACGCGAAATCCGCCGACGCCTTCCACCACGACGATCTCGGCTCGCGTCAAAGCCTGCGCATGGCAATCGACGATGTGGTCGATATCGAACGTGACGTTTTCCAACGCGGCTGCGATGTGTGGCGCGGCCGGTTCCTTCAACAGATACGGCGTGCGAATCTCCGGCGGCAGCAGGACGCTCGACGCGGCGTCGAGTTGATCCGCGTCTTCGTTATGCAGCACGCCGTTCACTTCGAACGCGCCCGCGGCGATCGGTTTCATCGCGGCGGCCTGCAGGCCCTCACTGACGAAACCGCGCAGAAGCGCTGCGGACACGAAGGTCTTGCCGATTTCCGTATCGGTACCGGTGACGAATAGCGACAGCGCGCTTTTACTCGAGCCAATCATGCCGCCTTCGCACCGAGTTGTTGGAAGCCCGCTTCGAGCCGGTCCAGATCCGCTTGCGAATGCGCGGCGGAAAGCGAAATGCGCAGCCGCGACGTACCCACGGGCACCGTCGGCGGTCGGATTGCCGGTACCCAGAGACCGGCACGATCGAGCGTGGCTGCTATGTCGAGCGTGGCATCGTTTGCGCCGATGATCAGCGGTTGCACAGCAGTGTGCGAATCGACTGGCAGCCATGGCGTGGCTTTCAGCATCGCGCGCGTGCGTTCGATCAGTTTCTGCAGATGCGCACGGCGTGCATCACCTTCTTCGCCACCTATGATGCGCAGGCTCGCCGACACCGCATGCGCTGCAGCCGGCACCGACGCGGTCGTGAAGATGTACGGACGCGCGCGCTGCACGAGCCATTCGATCACGGTCTCGTGAGCGACGACGAATGCGCCCGACACCCCCGCGGCCTTGCCGAGCGTGCCGATCGAAATCAGATTCGGCGAGCGCAACGCGGCTTCTGCAATCGCGCCACGGCCTTGCGGACCGAGCACGCCGAAACCGTGTGCGTCGTCGACGATCAGCCACGCGCCGTGCTGTTCCGCGAGTTCGAGCAGACGCGTCAATGGCGCGATATCGCCGTCCATGCTGAATACCGTATCGGAGACGATCACTTTGACTTCGGCGTCCGACGCATCGAGCATCGCGCTCAAGGCTGCCATATCGCAGTGCGGATAGATCTGCACGTCAGCGCGAGACAAACGCGCGCCGTCGATCAGCGATGCGTGATTCAACGCGTCGGAGAAGAGCGTCGTGCCGCGGCCCGCGAGCGCGGTGAGCGTCGCGAGATTCGCCATGTAGCCGGTGCTGAAGTAGAGCGCTCGAGCATTGTCGACGAAGCCGCCGACGAATTCGGCCAGGTCGTCTTCGAGTTGCGCATGTGCGCGCGAGTGGCCGCCGAGCAGATGTGAACCGCCGCTGCCGGCGCCATAGCGTTCCGCGCCTTCAGCGATGGCGGCGATCAGTTTCGGATGGGCGGCGAGGCCAAGATAGTCGTTGCTGGCGAAGCCGATGATCGCGCGGCCGTCGACTGTCATGTGCGCGGCGCACGGCGTGTCAGCGGTACGACGACGGCGGCGCAGACCACGCGCGTCGATTTCCTTGAGGCCTTCGGTGAGTGTGTCGAGCAAATGCATTAGCGGGTCTCCGCGAGCGTGGCTTCGAAGGTTTCGCGTGTGCGCGAGGCGAGCAGCGCGATTTCTTCGTCGTCGAGGATGTAGGGGGGCATCAGATACACCGTGGTCGAAATAGGGCGCAGCAGCAGTTCGCGCTGCAACGCGTTTTCGAAGAAGCGGCGCGAGAATGTTTTGGCTTGCTGAGCGTCGTCGATCACTGCATCGAACGCGAAGATCGTGCCGCACTGTCGCAGATTGCGCACTTGCTTATGTTCGGCGAGCGGCGCGAGCGCGGCCTTTAGCCTGGCGGATTTCTGCGCGTTGACGGTGAGCACGTTGTCGCTCGCGAACAGATCGAGCGTGGCGAGCGCCGCGCGGCACGCGAGCGGATTACCCGTGTACGAATGCGAGTGCAGAAAGCCGCGCGCGGTGTCGTCGTGATAGAAGGCGTCGAAGATTTCATCGCGCGACAACACGATCGAGAGCGGCAGATAGCCGCCGCTGATCCCTTTCGACAGACAGAGGAAGTCCGGCCAGATGCCGGCCTGTTCGCACGCGAAGAACGTGCCGGTGCGACCGCAACCGACAGCGATTTCATCGGCGATCAGATGCACGCCGTACTGATCGCACAGCGCGCGCAAGCCGGCGATATACGACGCGTCGTGCATCGCCATGCCGGCTGCGCATTGCACGAGCGGCTCGACGATCAGCGCCGAGATTTTCGTGGCGCGTGCTTCGAACAACGAGCGAACCTGATCGAGCGCGCGGCGCGCGACGTCGGCGGCGGTTTCGCCTGCTTGTGCGAGGCGCGCATCGGGCGATGCGACGACGTGCGCGTTGCGGATGAGCGGATCGTAGGCGTCTTTGAAGAGCGCGACATCGGTGACGCCGAGCGCGCCGATGGTTTCGCCGTGATAGCTGTTGGCGATGCAGACGAATTCCTGTTTGTCCACGAAGCCGCGATTGCGCCACGAGTGGAAGCTCATCTTCAGCGCGATTTCAACGGCCGATGCGCCATCGGACGCGAAGAACGCGTGACCGAGCATGTTGTTGGTGAGCGCGCCGAGGCGCTCTGCGAGTTCGATGGCTGGCTCGTGCGTGCAGCCCGCGAGCATTGCGTGTTCGAGCGTATCGAGTTGGTCTTTCAATGCCGCGTTGATGCGCGGGTTGGCATGGCCGAACAGGTTGACCCACCAGGAGCTGATCGCGTCCAGATAACGGTTGTTTGCGCGGTCGTAGAGCCACGCGCCTTGGCCTCGTGCGACCGGGATGAGCGGCAGGCGCTCGTGGTGCTTCATCTGGGTGCAGGGGTGCCAGACGGCACGCAGGCTGCGGGTGATCCAGTCTTCAGGGGATGCTGACTTTTCCAAAAGGTACTCCGAGGTGCTTTTTTGCCGTTGCACGGCTGGCTTTTTAGGGCCATTTCAATCGCGCTGCGGTTGTTTCTTGCGCTGCGTGCGGCCTTGGGGAGGCTTGCGGGGTCGAGATTAGCGGTTTATTTCTCGCTGTGCACTAG
>CABFVV010000007.1_pt1 | contig 148599 bp, 128 predicted proteins | sample 8864751 | NCBI WGS metagenome assembly CABFVV01 (sample SAMEA5735770, study PRJEB23740) | soil metagenome | biome: forest; feature: forest soil; material: soil | place: USA | collected 2013-10-13 | depth 0.1 m | reverse complement strand
GCAGATCCTCGTGGCTGTTCAGTGACACCGTTGCCGGTGCGAAGGCCAGCGCGATGATCTATAGCCTGATGCTCACGTGCCGCGCGTGCAACGTCGAACCTTACGCATATCTCTTGCATGTGCTCACCGAGCTGCCGCAACGGCCACCCGAAGCAGACATCACCGATCTCCTGCCGTTCAACTTCGCGATGTGAAGCGCTTCGACTCGAACATCCGCCTGACGCGATTCGTGTCGGTTTCCGGACAGCGCACAGCATAGGTCCCGGCACGCAGCAGGCAGGCACAGCCGACTGCGACGTCGGGCGATAATGCAATTCTGCCTGCGTCCAATATGATGCTTTGCTCGAATCCATGACCAAGTCCTACACCATCTACACACTTCACGCTCAGATCCGTGACATCGAACCGCCCGTCTGGCGCCGGATCCACGTCGACGGCAATATCACCTTGCGCAAGCTGCATCACATCCTGCAAGCCGCCTTTGGGTGGACCGACTCGCATTTGCATGACTTCGAGATCGACGGGCGGACTTACGCGATGGGCGACAACGACAACATGCTCGATCTGTTTGCTGAAGATCCCGAAATGGTGGATGACCGCAAGGCGCGGTTATACCGGATTGCATACCCGGGACACCGGTTCCTCTATCGATATGACTTTGGCGATGACTGGCATCATGACATTCACGTGGAAGAAGTCACTCAAACGGACCATGAGCCGCACAGCGAGGCTTGGATTGGTGCTGGAGAACGTGCCTGTCCGCCCGAGGACGTCGGTGGTACCTACGGATATGCAGAAATGTTGCGCGTTCTGAGCCTGGAGCCAGATAGCGACGAAGCGAAGCGTTATAGAACATGGGCGGGCGACGACTTCGATGCCGAACTGTTCGACCGACGGGCAGCGACGAAGACGCATTCATCATGAGTCTCGCGGAGAACATTGCGCGTCGTCAGTGCCGACCACTCGAACTCCTCGCCGGCATCCGGCAATTGCAGGAGCAGGGATATACGTCGAAGGTGATCGCGGAAAAGACGGGGCTCACGCAATCATATGTCCAAGGTATCCTGATGCTACTGCATCATGGTGAAGAACGACTGGTCATAGCAGTAGAGAAGGGACGGATTCCACTCAACGCCGCCCTGTCTATTGTCAGCGCCGGTGACGATGACACCGCAATGCAGGCTGCTCTGCAGGAAGCTTACGAATCCGGCAAGCTACGTGGCAAGCAATTGATGGATGCCCGCCGGATTATCGAGCGACGTAAAACGCTTGGGCGCTCCGCTGCCCGCAACATGTCGGGCAAGCTCGCGGATGTGACGACATCGAGCCTGGTGCGGACCTATCAGCATGAAGTCGAACGCCAGAAGTCGATGGTGCGTAAAGCCGAATTTGCGCAGCAGCGGCTCATGTTTGTCGTTGGCGCACTTCGGCAAATTTTTGCAGATGAAAACTTCGTCAATCTGCTACGTGCAGAGGGGCTGCCAACGTTGCCGAAATATCTTGCCGAGCGCGTCTGGTCGGGCGGGAGCGTCGCATGACAGGCGTAACGCTCGGTTTCATTCCCGAGCCTCTATCTGTTCCCTTAGTGTGCATCTTGCCGTCGCGCAAGATGCCGGTGACGATCATCGATTCTCGCAAGTTCAAACAGATCAAGGCCTCGATCGAGGAGATCGGCCTGATTGAGCCATTGTCGGTTACCGCAGTACACCAGAGTACGGGTCAACATGTGCTGCTTGATGGCCACCTACGCCTCATTGCGATGCAAAAGCTCGGATTCGTCGAGGTATCGTGCCTGGTTGCAACCGACGACGAAAGCTACACGTACAACAATCGCGTCAACCGGCTGTCTACAATCCAGGAGCACTATATGATCCGGCGCGTCGTCGAACGGGGCGTGTCGCCGGAGAGGCTGGCAAAGGCCCTCGCTATGGACGTGTCCATGATCCTCAAGAAGCTTTCGCTGCTGGACGGCATATGTCCTGAAGCCGCCGAACTCTTGGGAGATCGTCAGTTCTCTGTAGACCTCGCTCGCGCAATCCGAAAAATGAAGCCGACGCGGCAGGTCGAATGCGTCGAACTGATGATAGCGGCGAACAACGTGACCGTGCCTTATGCCGAAGCGCTGCTTGTCGCAACACCCGCATCACGCCTGGTTGATGGAAAGAAGCCGCCAAAGCTGACCGGTGTGACGCCTGAACAGATGGCGAAGATGGAGCGGGAGATGAGCAATCTGCAGGGGCAATACAAACTTGTCGAGCAGACCTACGGACAGGATGTGCTGAACCTGGTGCTCGCAAAGGGATATCTTGCCAGGCTGCTGGAGAATGAACTGGTAGCTCAATACCTGCGGCAGCGTCAACCAGACCTGCTGGCCGAGTTCGAAACGATTGTCGAGACGGTTTCGCTTGAGCAGCAGCAATTCAGCGTTCTCACCTAGCTGCCCTCAGTATCGCCAATGCGATGCGTAGCGTCACATTAGCCATCGAAATGGCAGGTCGACCGCTGCTATTCGAAGGCATTAGTTTTGCGAACGGGCCGCATAGGTGACAGGCAGCAGGCGACCGGTTGCGGACCTTCAACAAGATCACGGGAATCCGCAAGAATCACTTTTACACCGTTCCGTCATTCGACTTCCGCCTTTTCCACGTATCAAGGGCCTATCACGCATTGTCGATTGAAGCCCGCTGTCGACGAGATATTGGCTGTGACGTCGCTAATGGGCCGCTGCCCTCGTCGTAATCGTAGTCAGCGAGCAATAGAGCAGGAGTCTGTTGAATTTATGCGTAATGAATCAATATCGAATTTGATTGCGGACAAAGCCCTGACTGTCGGGCAGAATACTCTTCCATATTATTCGTGTTTGTCCGAATAAAATATCGCTGCATTATCCAGATCGTAGAAGTGCAGGGAAGTGCCGGGCCTGATGTCTTCCACGAGTTCAACTTTCTTATTTCTTATATGAACAGCCTACCCCAGACTATCGAGCCAGAACTGATCGTGCGTGGCAGCCGCTTTGCAATGCCGGCTCTCGGTATCATTTTTCTCATTATTGCCGGGTCTTACATCGTCTTTGCGCAGTCGAACCCATTCATGAGTTTTGGCGATGTTTTTATGGTCTTCCTCGCACCTCTGGCTGCCTTGGTAAGCATGAATTTCACGACACGCGCGGTTTTCTATGTCGATCAATGCAAGGTTGGTCGCACCACGATTCTTTACGAGAACATCGCTTTTGTAAACCGGGGGCGCTTTCTGCTGGTGATCCGGTATAACCGGCCGAATGAAGCGCGCACCAGTCCGCGTCGAGCCGCACTGTCATTCTATGAAATGCGTCGACACGAACAAGAAAAGTGTCTGGATATTTTGCATTCGCGTCTGACTGAAAAGGCCGTTTTAAACTCCCGCTTCTGAATCCGGGATGGTAACGAGCGCTGCTGCGACGCCTCCCGCCGATCGCCTATGCTTTTGCGGCGATTAAATGTCTTGCCTCATCAGGTTAGCTCGATCGATCGGCGGGTGGCGAGATGCTTAAGCGCCAGATCGGCTTAATGGGCACAAGCGCCATGCAGATGTTGAAAACTCGAAAGGAAGTGTAGCGTCTTTCCTCGGCCGAGCTATCTGTCCTCCTTTCGCTAATAGAACTGGAACCGGTGGAGCCACGAGCCGAGGGCGACTGAGCGCGGCCACTTTTCGGTCATTCGTAGTCGCTTCCAAAATGGACCATAAGTCCTGCCGAAGTTATTTCAACAAATGCCTCACCACTGCCGCCATGCTTTGCTTTTCTTTGACCCGCCGTACCGCCTTTAGCTTGAATTCGAGCGTGTACTGTGTCCGCTTTGCCTTGACGGTCATCGCCTGCTCCTTGCTTGAGTTTACTTTTTCAGCAAGGGATTCGTTTTACGAGGGTAAACTCATTGTCACGAATCTCATCTTGCTAATTGGGAGACGGTTACAGTAACGCGCGCGTACTCAAGAAAATATTTCCGATTTTCAGAATTTAACAATTTGATCGGAACGTATTTCCGGTCGCCGCCGCCTTTAACAGGAACGGATAGCTACATTCAAAGGGAATGTTTACCATCCGCTATCATCAGACTTAGAATCTGCGGGCGAGAACCAATACGTGACAAGACGGGGTGCAAAAAATGGGCGCAGCTGACCTAATCGAACAAATTCGTTCGGGAATATTCCAGAATGAGCGTTTGCTCAAACTGGATACGCCTATCGGTGCGAATGCATTGCTCGTCCAGCGAGTGGTGGGAAACAGCCGCATAGGCCGCGATTACGCATTCACCGTCGACGTCGCGTCTACAGACGAAAACATCGAACTTAAACGGCTTATCGCGCAGCCCGTTACGCTATGGATGCAACAAACCGACAAATCGTATCGGCCTGTGCACGGCTTCGTTCACACCGCTCGCCGGCTCGGCTCGGATGGCGGGCTGACCAGCTATCAAGTCGCATTTGCATGCTGGTTGCATTTTCTGCGCTTCAGACGTGATGCGCGCATCTGGCAGGACGTCACGGTTGATGAAATCATTACTGACGTATTCAATCAGCATCCTCAAGCCCAGGGCGCATTTCGCTTTGCGCTGAATAAGCCGCTTCAGCCGCGGTCATTCTGCGTTCAGTACGAAGACGACTGGAATTTCGTCAATCGTTTGATGGAAGCTGAAGGCTGGTACAGCTATTTTGAGCAGGCCGACGACGGACAATCGCACAAGTTGGTGGTGACGGACAATCTGGATTCGTTCAAATCTGCGTCACCGCAAAGCGTGGCGTTCTATCGGGCGGGCACTAACAGCGAAACCGACGCGCTCGTTCAATGGTCCGGTAGCCGGACACTGCAAAGCACCTCGCTTGTCACGAGTACATTCGACTATAAATCGCCGCAATATGCGAAAGGCACCAATATCCCGACGGTCGGCAATCAGGGTTCATTGCCTTCGCAAGCGGAAGTCTACGAATATTCCGGTGCGTACACGTATCGCGAGCAGGACCGTGGCGACGCGCTTTCGAAGATCCGCATGGAGGAGTGGGAGTCGCGCGCAAAGCGTTTCTATGGCGTAGGCGCAGTGCGGCGGATCGATGCAGGGCAGTGGTTTGAACTTGTCGATCATCCGGATCATTCAGGCGGCAACGAGCAAGAGCGGCAATTCGCCGTGCTAGCAGTGGATTGGGTGATCGAGAACAATCTGCCGGTATCACGTAGCGGTGCCGATTTTCCTCATAGCCTCCAGACTAAGGTCAACACGACACGCGCCAATTTCGGCCCAGTGCAGCCGTCCGCGCTGATTCCGAGCGGCGACGGCAGCACCGGCTTTTTCATGGCGACCATTGAGGCTCAGCGGCGCAGCATTCCGTTTCGCAGTCCATTGGACCATCACAAACCCGTCATGCCGACGCAGACCGCAACGGTCGTCGGTCCCTCGGGTGAAGAAGTCTTTACGGACTCGTTGAATCGCGTGAAGGTCCGCATGCACTGGGACCGGATCAATAGCGGCGACGAAAAGGCATCCTGCTGGGTGCGCGTGTCATACCCGAATGCCGGCAGCAACTGGGGCGGCGTCTTCGTGCCGCGCATCGGTCAGGAAGTCATCATCACGTACATTGACGGCGATCCTGACCGGCCGCTCATTACAGGCCGCGTCTATAACTCCGCAAGCTCGCCGCAGTGGCACACGCAGGGCCAGCTCTCCGGCTATAAGTCAAAGGAACATAAAGGCTCGGGGTATAACCAGCTAGTGCTCGACGATTCCACCGGTCAGAATCGCGCGCAGCTTTACAGCACGCAAACCGCAGCACAGTTGAATCTCGGCTATCTGGTCTCGCAAACCGACAACACGCGTGGCGCATTCCGCGGCACGGGCTTCGAACTTGCCACCGACGCCTACGGCGCGATCCGCTCCCAGAAAGGGCTCTACATCAGCACGTTTGGCCGTCCGGCTGCGAGCGGTGAGCAACTCGACGCCACCGAGGCGCGCGGTCAGTTGACCGCAGGTCAGCAGTTGTTGAGCGCAACGGCGGACACTGCGCAACAACACGGTGCAGCCGATATGCAAGCGATCGACTCGCTGAAGACGTTCACAAATGCCACCCAATCCAGCTACGGCGGAAGCGCTTCGCCTGCCTTGTCGGCTTCCTCCGCGCAGGGACAGGAGACGTCGGGCGGCACTGGCCAAGCCAACGGCTTCAGCGATCCCGTGCTGTTGCTCGCTTCCCCCAAAGGCGTAGGGATCACCACGCCGGAAAGCGTCCATATTCACGCGGGCGAGAACGCGACGATATCCGCGAACACCGATATCAACGTTGCGATCGGCAAAAGCCTCGTCGCAAATGCGGTCGATAAGATCAGCCTGTTCGCATACAAGCTCGGCATGAAACTGATCGCCGCGCGCGGCAAGCTCGAGATTCAGGCGCAGACAGACGGCATCGACGTGCTTGCGAGCAAAGGCATCAAGATTTCATCCTCCACCGATGCCATCCAGTTGAGCGCGGAAAAAGAAATTCTGCTCACGTCGGGCGGCGCCTATATCCGCATCAGCGGCGGAAACATTCAGGTTCACGCGCCGAGCCAGGTGGATATCAAAGGCTCCGAACATTCGTTCACCGGCCCGACGCGCTACGACGGGCAACCCGCAGCATTGCCCAAGAGTGTGGTCAACGACCAGCAATTCATCCTGAAGGACGAGACCACCGGCAACGTGATGCCGCTCGCGCCTTACCGCATCGAAAGCGGCGATGGTCAGGTGCTGGCTCGCGGCATTACCGACGCCGAGGGCAAAACCGTGCGGGTCTTCACCGGTACTCAGGAACAGGAGTTGAAGATGTTCCATGAGGACGATCAGGCCTAGGATCGACAACAACATGACGGGTGAGTCGAGATCAAATCATGAATAGTCAGAACGCAGCTGGGACAAGCCAATCGAACGCGCAGGAAGGCAGCACCGCCGACGCCAAGGGTACGCAGCGGCCGCTCCTCTTTTTTTATCCGGATACAGCCGAGCTTTTCGAATGCCCAGTCGAATCCGTCGATGCCGTGGCGAAAGAGATTGCGCTGATGAGTCGGCTATCCGAGAACCTGATCGAGGCACGGCAAGCACTGGGCGTCGCGCACGCTGCTTGGCTGGAGCAACAGGAAAATGTGGCGTTGCGTCCGCAACTCGAAGCGAACCTGAAAGAAGCGATCAAGAAAGAAGAAGCCGCCACCGCGGAAGTTCACGAGCAACTCGAGGAGACGCCCGCCTTCAACAAGGATGGCGTGTGGGAGCTTTTGCCCTTGCGGAAGACAGCGGCCGGCAAAGATAAGTACAGCGGTCAGCGCTTTACGTACGTGCGGTCGTCGAAAGTGAAGAACCATTTTCGACGCTACAAGCTGGACTCCGACAAGCCCCAACTCAAATCCTTTCTCGTCAAGGACGCGACGACGGGCAACTATAAGCTGGATCACGAGAAGATCCAGGAGAAGCTCGACGAAGCGTTCAAGAAAGCGAAGCTCCACGAATGGAAGACACCGCCTTGGGGTCGCGAGTGGGCACCTGAGTTTGCAGAGGCGTTCAACAAGGCCGCCAAATTCAAATCACCGGACGATCCCAACGCAATGTGCGAGTTCTCCGGTGGCACTCAGATCCTGCGGCTGTTCGCCGGTGCTGGCGCGAGCGCCAAAGCGGAAAGCACCATCAAGTCGTTCGACGACCTATTGCACCTGCGCGGCGAAGTCGCTGCATCGGCGAAAGCGAAGGGTGAAGTCGGCGGAGTGCTTGCTGACGGAAACATCAAAGCCACGCTTTATCTGCCGTGGAAATCCGGGCTTGAACTATGGATTCCGGCACCGACCGAGAGCCAGAGCGGCGCGATCTCGTGGAAGAGCACGCCCGACACCACGCTGGGCTTCTTCAGGATCTCGCTCGCGGCAAAGGCGGAAGCTTCTTGCGGTGCGAGCCTCCTCGCGGAAGGCGGGGTCGAATTCAAACTCGGCCGCGACGGTAAGACGCAGAAGGTCAAAGGTACGCGTGCTACTCGCAACGCGGCGCAAATGCAGCAGCCCAAACTCGATGTCACAAAGGTCGAAGTCAAGGCTGACGCGGGCGGTGATCTGAAGGCCTTTGCCGGCGTCGAGGCTGAGGCCTCCGTGGAGGGAGCATTCGAATGGCGGCGCCCGCAGGAAAAGGTCAAATGGACCTCGTTCGCGTCCGTCAAGCCGGGCGTGAGCGGCCAGGCCGGCGCCGGCGCGCAGGCCGCGTTCCACATTACCTATGACGACAAGTTTCGCATTCTGATGAGGGCGGGCTTATGCGTCGGTGTTGGCTTGAAGGGCGAAGTGGAAGCCGCGGTCGACGTCGTCAACATGGCCGAGTTCGCCTGGTGGGCCAAAACCCAGATTGCCTATGCTGGCGACAAAAACCTTCAGTACTTCGCCAAGGATGCCTTCAGGACGTTCGTGGCGATGTACACGTTGGCGATTGCCAAGGGTAAGGAGATCGGCGCCTACGTCGGCAAACAGTTCGACGAAATGAGAACCGAGCTGACCGACTTTATCCGTACCCAGCCTCGAGCATTCCTCAACGCAATCAGGAACGCGCATGACTCGCTGCTGAACAGTCTTGCGGAGGTGAAGGGCTATATCGTTTATGCGTTAAAGTCCATCGCCGACCGATTCGACGAATGGCGGCTGGAAGCGACCGATGCGATCAGCCGTATTCTTGCAGCCGCCCAGATAAGGAACGAACTGGAGAACGTCTACCAGTTCACCTCGTCGGAAATTGCGGTTAAGGGCAATGCGCAAGTTGCGCGCAATGAGATAGGACAGTTCGTCGGCACGAGCCAGCTGGCGATGGTGGAAAGCCGTATGCGTGTCGACCCGGCGCCGGGTTTCGGCTTTGTCTTCAACGATTCGGCCGCGTACCAGATGCAGCAAGGAACCGCGCTCGCCTGGATGGATCCAAAAACGACCGCGGGCGACGGCTCCCAGATGGCTTGAGCGGCGACATCGGTTCAATAGAGAATATAGGAGTGGTGCTGCATGGGTTATCGGTCTCGTCTGGCTCAAGAGAAATCACGGGCGCTATTGGTTGCCGGAATATCGTTGCTGTTGTCGGGCAGCGTTTTTGCACAGAAAGTCGACGTGAACGCACCCGCTGACAAAGATCAATTGATCCGCGAGATTACGACACCGTCACCGAAGAAGGACACGTGGGAACATCTCAGCACTGTGCTGAACTGGGGAACCGGTAAGCCCTACGACGACACCATCCGCATCTTGCAGGATTACTTCAAGTCGTTGCCGCCGCCTTCTAATGACGAACTCGCCAGATTCAAGGACAAGGTGCATCGCGAACTGGTCTTCGTCAAAGGCGGCCAGTTCCTGATGGGCGATTTCGGTCCGGAAAAGTCGCAGGACAGACTGCCCTACTCCGCCAACGACGGCGCCGCGCCCGCACACAATGTGACGCTCGACAGTTACTCGATTTTCAAGCATCGCGTGACTTACGCCGACTATGACCTTTACACACGCGCCAATGGCTTGCCGCCGATCGCGATCAGCAAACACGAAGACCTGGAGTTCCGTTTTCCCGACTACCCCGTGGCGCATATCACGTGGCAACAGTCGCGCGATTTCTGCGCATGGGTCGGTACGCTCGTGAGTCTGCCAGTCGATTTGCCGACTGAGGCGCAGTGGGAATATGCAGCACGTTCGCGCGGCGAGTTATGGGTGATTCCCAGCGCCGCGGTGCCGGTTGTCGACGGCAAATACAACCTCGAACAGCTCGACAACATCATCGACAAAATGGAAGAGAACGGCACCAGCCCGGAGCCGCTGGTTAGCCGGCCGGTAGGCACGTATGGCGACAATCGGCTGGGCGTGTCGGACGTGTTCGGCCGCGGCAAGGAATGGACTTATGACTGGTTCGACAAGAAATACTATAGCCACGCGGCGGCGCACGATCCGCGAGGTCCGGAGCGAGGCAGCCTGCGCAGCGTCCGGTATGCAACCGATAGCCGCACGCGACTCGTCATCGACCGCACGGGCTTCGCGCCCGATACCGCGAAGGCCGATCTCGGGTTTCGATGCGTGCTCAACCAGTCTTCGCCAACAGGTCAGTGAGATGCGCACGCACGCTCCAACCGTCCACTCATGATGAATTCAGCCGCCGCCCCGTCGCCGCACAGCCGAAGCACGCTCGTCATCCTGACGCTCAGTCTCGGCGCGCTGCTTTTTTCGCTGTGCTGGCTCGTGTCTTCGCTGATCGCCACGCATCGCATGACGGTCGCCGAAGGAACCGTGGTGAGTTACGACCAGGGCGGCCGGAGCTGGCGTTCGTATCAACCCGTGATTGTCTTCACGACCGCACGCGGCGAGCGCGAACAGATCACGGGCCAGACGTCGTCGACGCAGCCGGCCTACGATATCGGCCAAACGTTGCGCGTGTTCTACGACCCTGCGAACCCCGCACGCTCGGCGATCATCGACGACTTTGGGCAGCGCTGGTTTCCTGTCGGCGTAGTGATGTTGCTCAGCGTGGTGTTTTCAGCGATTGGCGCGGTGATGTTCGTAATCGAGCGCGGCAAGGTTAAACATGTCGCGCCTTCGTCGTACTCGCAGGCGAGGCGCAAACGCGGCCGACAGAATCTACTGATCTGCCTGATTCCTATTGTCATCGGCGCGGGATTTCTGCTGGGCGCTGCCGCTTCGGCGATGCGCGAACGGCAGATCGTTGGAAGCTATACGCGCACGACAGGCAAAGTCGTCGAAGTCCAGGAAGCCGAGCGGCCTTATCAGCCGCGCTCGCACATGTACTCGGCGATTGTCGCGTTCAAAACCGCGACGGGGAAAGAAGTCACCTTTGCCCAGGGGTCGTCGTCATCGCATAACGATCTCGGCAGCGGTGATGAGGTCAGTGTTCTCTACGATGCGAATACGCCCGATCGCGCGATGATCGACAGCTTCTGGGAGCACTGGGGACTGCCTGCCATCCTCTTTGTCATCGGCTTGCCGTTCTTCGCCGTTGGTGTGTTCTTTGTCAGCACCGTGGACTTCAGCGGTGGGCGCCGCAGCAAACGGACCTAGCTTTGAACGTGATTCGACATTCGAGATTGACGGCAGGTGACTTATGACTTCGATCGCATGTGAAGGCGATAGCACGTCGCACGGCGGCAAGATCGTTTCCGCTTCGGCGACCATCGGCGTCGGCGACAGCGGACGGCGCGCCGCGCGGCTCGGTGACCTCGTCCATTGTCCGAAATGCGACGGCACGTTTCCGATTGTGACATCGCAGAATCCGGCGATGACCGTGGAAGGTGTGCCGCTCGCTTTTCATGGCGACAAGACCTCGTGCGGTGCGGTGTTGATCGCCGCGCAATCCGAGACCACCGGCAATGTACCTGCGTCAATGCAGGGCACGACAGCCGCGGCGGCGGGGTCCAAAGTCGCGCCGACCTTGTGTCGCGAGTGCCTCGCTCATGCCGCAGAAACGGGCGCTTCCACTGTCGTGCGCTCATGATCCCAACGACTCTCGCTGAACGGCTGGAGCGTTTGCGTGCGGATGCGCCGGGGCTGCGTGCGTATGCGCTGGTCGATGGCCTGCAGTACGAACAGCATTTCGGCTGCAGCTTGCGGCGCCGCTGGGGCACTGTGCACACGCTTTTCGCCGGGACAGAAGATGAGCCATTGGCATCCGCTGGACCATGGCTTGTCGACATCGCGCAACCCGATGCCGACGTGGTGGCTTCACTCGATGAACTGGAAACAGCGCGGCCTGGTGTGATGTGGTTGTTCAGCACGCAGGATATCGAGTCGCTCGTGCGGACACTGCAACGCAAGCTCAACAGCAAACTGCCGAATGGCAAGATTGCGTTGCTCCGGTTCTGGGATCCGCGTGTTTTCGTGCCGCTCTTCAATGCGCTCGACACCGAAAGACGTCGCGCTTATTTCGGCGATGTGGACGAGTGGCACGGCCTCGCGGATGGCAAACGCTTTCACGTCTCTCACCATGCTTGAACTGACCGCAGAACAATGGGCCGCTTTGTGCGCGAGCGACGAACGCAATTTTGTCACGACGATTCGCGACGATATCGTGCGCGACGCCCCGCGTTACGCCGACGATCCGACCTTGCTCGACCGCCTGGTGCGGGCGTATGGGGACGCGAAGCGCATGGGGTTTCAGCAGGACAAGGAGTTGGTGGAGTTTCTTTATGTCGAAGCGGATGTGCCAGAGTTTTATCGCAAGCCGGGGATCGCGGCTTGGCTCGCGAAGCCGGGACGACCGGTTGAGGAGCGGTTTGAAGATCTGCTGGCGGTGACGCGGCGGAAGTTGATTGATAGGGATAGGGAGACGCGGTGATGGCTGTGTTGGCTATCGGCGGCGTTCGCATTGCGAGCCTGGAGGAGGATCACGGCAGACCTTAACATTCGCCTGAGCTCCCGGTTGCAGCAAGAGGAACTTCCTTCCCATGAAGAGCTATGGATGGTTGTAGAAGCTCGCTGTTTCGCTCAAAAAACCGGATTGAGTGTGGATGACTGGCACCCTCCGTCGAGCACTCCGCAGGCGTCGCGTCGCATCAAGGCATTCGACGCCTCAGGTCCGACCGAAGCGGTGCTTGCGATGGCAAAGGCGGCTGAGGACTACTATCCCGGTCTGAGAGGTTTGGGCGCATGGAACGGAATAGAAGGACCGGGCGGCGTAGTGATGACCGATCTGCTTGACGTCGCGGGATTGTGTATCTGCGAAGTCGATTCCGACGGCATCGCCAGCTTGTTCGATCCGGCTGTGGTCGTGGCAGTGCTGCACGATATGACCCGCATCTGGCCTGCATCGAGCATTCAGGTCGGTTCGTATAGATATTTTGCGAGACAACAGGTGTTCGACGATCGGCCCGGCGCAGGGTGGATGCTGTACCTGCCGCGCGAAATCGCACACGCTCAGGTGCCCGAGGCGCGCAGGTTGATACCCGTGATGGAAGGCGGGCATTGGACGGGAACGATCGTCGTTAGCGTCGATGATGGCGCTTTTCGCATCGATAACGCGGAGCATGTTGCATCCGCGAATGCCATTGAGAGAAGACTCGTGGATCTAGACCTGTTGCCGCGGTTCACGGATCTGTGAAATCGATTTGACGGGAGAGTAACTGATGGCTGTATTGGCAATTCCGCTCATCGAAGGAGCGGGCGCATTGCTTGCCGAAGCATTCCCCGCTTTGCTAGGCGGGACCGCTGTTGCGGGAATCCTGTCGTTATCCGGCGATCAGGCGCAAGACAAGAGCAAGACCCAACCGGTCGCGCGAACCATGCCGAAGACAGACGAAGCGTGCAAGAAGTGTCCACCGGATGCGGGTAACCTCGTGACGCGTAACTGGAATATGTCAGACACCTCGCGCACGTATCAGGCGCAGGTGACAGGCTTCGCGCCGAATACGGAGTGGAGTTTCAGCGGGCTCGACTTCGATGGGTTTCGTGCGTCGCTGTGTCAGCTGGAAGAGGCAAAGGCGAATTATGATCAGTTTTTTGATCCGGAGACGGGTGAGCCGAAATTTTTTTTCAGAGTTTCCGGGGTCCGAAAAATGGTCGACCAAGCGTCTACCCAAAACGGTATCGTGGTAGCCAATCCGCCCGCCCAGCTTCACTGGTATTTCATGCAGCGATTGAGTTACCGTTATTTCACGCGAGCTTTCACGCTAGCCGCTCCACTTATTCGAACTGAGCTGCGCCCGCTTCAGTGAACTGGAATTGACGACATCATGAATTACAGTCTGAACCTCGAATTGACTTTTCGTCTGTCCGCGCCCGAATTGCCGACGATCGAAACTGAGTATCACCGGTTGTGGCAATTTGCGAGCGCATTGCAAGTCGCGGGTTTTCCGATCGATGGCTGGTTTCCGCCAGCGGACAACGTGAAAGCGTCACTTCTCAACCGGGCTTTCGATTCCACCGGACCGACCACTGCTGCCATAGCAATGGCAAAGGCCGAAAAGCAGGCGAATCCGCACGTACGCTCGTTTGGCGCGTGGAACGGTATCGAAGGCAACGGGGGCGCGGCTTTCACGGACCAACTGTCTGTGAGTGGTTTGTGCGTCTTAAGCCTGCAGACTAAAGGCGTCATGTCTCTTGCAGAATGTGATGTCGTGGCAGATATCGTGACCGAGGCGACCCATATCTGGCCGGCGCTGAGTGTTGAAGTCGGATCGTTCCGGTATTCATCGGAATACAGAGTTTTTGAAAAACGGCCGGGCGCTGGATGGATGCTCTATTTGCCGCGCGTCCTCACCGCCGCGCAAATTCCGGAGGCACGTGATCTTATTCCTGTGATGGACGGCAAGCGGCAGAAGGGCACCATCATTGTCAGTGTGATTGATGAGCCTTTCTCTGCGACGAACAAGGAACATGTAGCCGTGGCGAACGCTATCGAAAAGAGACTCGTCGATCAGGATCTGCTTCCGCTGTATACGGAACTTTAAGCGAGGCCATCTGCGAACATGGGAAACCGCTATCCGCGCAAACCGTGAAAGGGCGTATTGAATTGAACTTCGATCTGACCTATCGGCTAACCAAGCAGCGATTGCCCGATATCGGGGTCGAGTATGGCAAGCTCTGGCGGTTTGCTAGCGTTCTTAAGGGGCTTGGTTTGTCCGTCGAGGGCTGGCATCCGGCGGCGCCGACGGAGAAGGAGTCGCTTCTTATCAATGCCTTCGACCGCGATGGGCCCACAACCGCCGCGATTGCCAGAAACGCCGCGCAGCGACTTTTTTAACAGCATCGGCTGAAAGCAGTTACCTAGCGGCCGAAGCCGCCCACCTTCATAGCCCGATTCGGCAACCCTCCGCCGCTACACCACGCCCACTACAGGCTACCCGGGACAACGCTGCACCGCCGCCAAAGTTCGTCGATCCGGGTCGCCGCCTCGTTGGTGAACAAGTCGGTGCAGTGAATGATCGACACCTCATCGAACTCCGAGATGAAGCGGCGTACATTCTCGGTGATCGGACTGCCGGGGCTGAAAAACGCTCCGAACCGCCTGAGACGAAAGTCAAGTCGGTGCGCTTGCTTGTTTCGTCAACTAGGTAGTCACGGACCCGGTCGGCCGTTGTAATTTCAAGGTGGCACCGGTCTTGGGACTGGACGAACTGGACAGAGGTCATCTCGGGGCGTAGGTATTGCGGATACTTCTCTTGCAACTGCGGCAGAATTTCGACGGACTGCCGAGCTGACGGATTACCGGCTACCTGACAGACGTGTCCGTAATCGATGGCATCGTCGTTTATGTCTTTCTTCTGCGCAGCACGCTGGGCGTTTGCGACCTTGACTTGGTGCTCCCAATCCTCTTTCGCTTGGCGCAACTGATCAACCGTAATGCGTAGGGTCAAGCCACGTTGATGCGCCAAGTCATGATCGTTCGGACACAGGACCACCAGATTGTCATAGGTGTTGTCCTGTGTCTGCTCATATTCCACGATGTGGTGAAGGATATATGAGACGCCCTTGTCTCCCTTGCAGACATTACATAGAAAATTGCTTCGCTGAAGCAACAGATTTACGACATCGGGGTCAATCGGTTGACGTCGTACGCTTTCGGTTAGTAACTTCGCCTCAGAAGGGGAAAGGCCGTACTTTGAAATCAGATCCGTAATGCTAAGTGCGCGCGCCTTGGTCACTGTGAGGCCTGCGTCATGCACCCTCTTAGCAAAGTCGTTGGGAAGTCCATACTGAAGCAGTGTGGCGAAAGTCTTAGGCAGAGAGGAGGTCATACTTTCAGGTCTTTCGAGGATATGTCGGTGCTAAGGCGTTATAGAGCAACAGTCGCCGTCCGCTTCGCAACGAAGCGGAAATCGAGCCTCCTGCGGCGGATGTCCGGCCTATCCCTCTCCGCTCAACAGGATCCTTAAGGTTGGCATACCGAACGGTATCGAAGCTTCCCGACAACGACGCCAGCCTTCGCGTCGCGTGATTGCGCTTGGAACACAATGGAAGACGCAACCCGAAGGCGCCGACGTTTCGTACAATGTCATTAGTACTACTATGTAGTCTACTCAAACCTAACATTCGGCAAGTCGGTGCATCGTGGTTAAGGTGAGTCCGCAAAACAAAAAAGGGTTACAAGCGAATCGCTTGTAACCCTTTTAACTTCTTGGTAGGGCGCGGATGACTGGAACAGTCGCGCTACGGATTAAAAGATTCCCGCTCTTGCTTGACCTTTCGCCCCGTCTGCCAGTAGCAATAACTGACGTCCGCGTGTGCGGCCACTTAACTCGATCACGGTGTCACTCAGCGAGTACCAAGGCTCACGAAAACTCGCCCGATTTTTTCACTATCTGTGGCAGCAGTTTTTCACTTACCTGGCACAGTTTTCACTTTCTGTGGCACCCGACACGACATCTTCAAACATCAATATTCCCCGCCCTCAACGCATTCGACTCAATGAAAGCCCGACGCGGCTCCACATCATCCCCCATGAGCGTCGTAAAGATGCCATCAGCCGCGATAGCATCCTCAATCTGCACACGAAGCAAACGACGCACAGTCGGATCCATCGTCGTCTCCCAAAGCTGCCCAGGGTTCATCTCACCGAGACCCTTATAGCGCTGCTTGGAAATATTGCGTTCAGCATCAGCCAGCAACCACTTCATAGCGCTCTTGAAGTCGGTAACAGCCATACTCCGCTCGCCACGTTTAATGACAGCACCGGCCCCAATCAACCCCTTAAACGTATTAGCGGTATTGATCAGCTGTTGGTAATCAGCAGTGAGCTGAAAATCCTGATCCAGCACAGAAATCTTCTGGTTGCCATGATGAGTCCGAGCGACGCGCAGCGAGCGCAGCTCACGCACCGGGTCATACATCGTCGTGACCTTGACCTCAGGCTTCAACGCATCATCGCGCAACTTAGCCTCAAGCGCCGCCGCCGACACCGCAGCCGCTTCCTCGCTGGAAAGGTCGATAACAACCCCATCCATCACAGCCTCAAGCGCCCCAGCGTCATACAACCGGCTCAGACGATTCACCACAGCTTGCGCCAACAAATAAGCCCGTGCCAACTCCCCGAGTGCATCGCCGGTGATAGGCGTAGCCCCTTCCGAAGCCAACAACTCCGACCCCTGCAACGCCAGCTTCAGAATGTGAGCATTAACCTCAGCCTCATCCTTCAAATAACGCTCATCCTTACCCGCCTTGATCTTGAACAGCGGCGGCTGCGCGATATAGATATACCCACGCTCGATCATGTCCGGCATCTGACGATAGAAGAACGTCAGCAGCAGCGTGCGGATGTGCGCGCCGTCCACGTCAGCATCGGTCATGATGATGATGCGGTGATAACGCAGCTTGTCGAGGTTGTAGTCTTCCTTGCCGATCCCGCAACCCAGCGCCGTAATCAGCGTCACAATCTGCTCCGAAGAAAGCAGCTTGTCATAGCGCGCCTTCTCCACGTTGAGCACCTTGCCGCGCAGCGGCAAGATCGCCTGAAACTTCCGGTCACGCCCCTGCTTTGCCGAGCCGCCTGCCGAGTCGCCCTCGACGATATAAATTTCCGACTTCGCCGGGTCCTTCTCCTGGCAATCCGCCAGCTTGCCCGGCAGACCCACGCCATCCAGGACGCCCTTACGACGCGTCATTTCACGCGCCTTGCGAGCCGCATCCCGCGCCCGAGCGGCGTCAACGATCTTGCCGCAAATGATCTTCGCGTCGTTCGGCGTTTCCAGCAGGAATTCTTCGAGCGCCTTCGCGACCACATCCTCCACCGGCGCGCGCACTTCCGACGACACCAGCTTGTCCTTGGTCTGCGCGCTGAACTTCGGCTCCGGCACCTTCACCGACAGCACGCACGAGAGCCCTTCGCGCATGTCGTCGCCGGCCGTCTCGACCTTCGCTTTCTTCGCGACTTCGTGATCGGTGATGTACTTGTTCAACACGCGCGTCATCGCCGCACGCAACCCGGTCAGGTGGGTGCCGCCGTCGCGCTGCGGAATGTTGTTCGTGAAGCACAGCACGTTTTCGTTGTAGCTGTCGTTCCACTGCATCGCCACTTCCACGCCCACGCCGTCTTTCTCGCCGCTGATGTGGAAAATGTTCGGGTGCAGCACGGCCTTGTTCTTGTTGATGTACTCAACAAAACCCTTCACGCCACCCACGAACGCGAAATCTTCTTCCTTGCCCGTGCGCTGGTCGGTCAGCTTGATCCGCACGCCGTTATTCAGGAACGACAGTTCGCGAATCCGCTTGGCCAGAATGTCGTAGTGATATTCGACATTGCCGAAGATCGTCTCGTCAGCCAGGAAGTGCACTTCGGTGCCGCGGTTTTCGGTGTCGCCAATCAGCTGAATCGGCGAGACAGCCACGCCGTCGATCTCTTCGATCACGCGGTTCTGCGGCACGCCACGGTGGAATTCCATGAAGTGCTTCTTGCCGTCGCGGCGAATGGTCAGGCGCAGCCACGCGGAGAGCGCGTTCACGCACGAGACGCCCACGCCGTGCAGGCCGCCGGACACCTTGTAGCTGTTCTGGTCGAACTTGCCGCCGGCGTGCAGTTCGGTCATCACGATTTCAGCGGCGCTGCGCTTCGGATCGTGCTTGTCGTCCATCTTCAGGCCGGTCGGCACACCGCGGCCGTTGTCGGTGATCGAGATCGAGTTGTCCGCGTGAATGATCACCTGGATATCGTTGCAATGCCCCGCCAACGCTTCGTCGATGGAGTTGTCCAGCACTTCGAATACGAGGTGATGCAAACCGGTCCCGTCTGACGTATCCCCGATGTACATCCCCGGCCGCTTGCGCACCGCCTCCAGACCTTCGAGGATCTGAATCGAGGAGGCGCCGTAGCTGTTATCGGGTTGCGAATTGTTCGTTTCAGTCATGGATTTTTTCCGGTTCTGCGTTACTGCAAGGTTGCTGCTCGGGACTTTTCAAAACACCATAAAAACGCCAAAGGGGCGCTGCGCCCCTTGGTGTGTTCTTTGGTTTTGGACGCGTTAGATGCGCATCGGCATCACGACGTATTTGAATTCGTCGTTCTCGGGAATCGTGATCAACGCGCTGGAGCTGGCGTCGCCAAGGCTCACTTGCAACATATCGACCTTCAGGTTCGCGAGCACGTCGAGCAGATACGTGACGTTGAACCCGATATCGACGCTGTCGCCGTCGTACGCGATTTCCAGTTCTTCCTGCGCCTCTTCCTGATCGGCGTTGGTCGACATGATCTTCAACTGGCCCGGCTCGATAATGCAGCGCACGCCCTTGAATTTGTCCGACGTCAGAATCGCGGCGCGTTGCAGCGAGCGCTGCAGTTCTTCACGGCCGATCACGAACTGATTCTTGTGCGACTTCGGAATCACGCGCTGGAAGTCGGGGAATTTGCCTTCCACCAGCTTCGACACGAGTTCGACCTGGCCGAAGGTGAACTTCACTTGCGTCGGCGCGATGTCGATCTTCAGCGTGTCGTCGATGTCTTCCAGCAGACGCTGCAGTTCCAGAATCGTCTTACGCGGAATGATCACTTCCTGACGCGCGAACGAGCCTTCGATCTTCATCGACGAGAACGCCAGACGGTGGCCGTCGGTTGCGACCGCCATCAGTTGGTCGCCATCTACCACCAGCAGCATGCCGTTCAGGTAGTAGCGGATGTCCTGCTGGGCCATCGAAAAATGGACCATGCCGAGCAACTGGCGGAACGTTTTCTGGGGAACCACCAGGTTCGCGCCGTAGTCTTTAGCCTGAGCGACGGTCGGGAACTCGTCGGCCGCCAGGGTTTGCAGCGCAAAGCGGCTCTTGCCGGATTGCACGGTCAAACGCTTGTCGTTCAGCGTGAGCGTGACCTGCCCGTCGGGCATGGCGCGCAGAATGTCGAGGAGCTTTCTTGCTGCCACCGTGGTCGCGACCGAATCGCCGCCCACGCCAAAATCGGCACGCGTGGTGATCTGCAACTCGAGGTCGGTCGACAGGAACGACACTTCAGGGCCGTTCTTGGTAATCAGCAAATTGGCGAGGATCGGCAACGTATGGCGGCGTTCGACGATGCCGCTCACGGTTTGCAGCGGCCTGAGGAGGTTATCGCGTTCGGTCTTGACCAGTTGCATAGAGTTCCTTCGTTGATATAACGGCCTGCGCGCCTGACTTGCCAGCCTTACAGCGCGCAACCGCGGCTCCCCGCCGGCGCCACGCAGCGCCTGTCACGGCGTGAATTCCGCCCGCGGCCGCCGGGCGGTTAAACCTGTATTGTGCCTGAAAACGGAACCGCTCCACTAAAATGGGGGCGAGTTTGGAAATAAACAGGTCGAATTTCCCGCCCGACCTGCTTAACCTTTCAGCGTTTGCTCCAGCACGTGCAGTTCGTGGTTCAGCTGCGCGTCCGTGCCGCGCTCGGCGGCGATCTTGCGCACCGCGTGCAGCACGGTGGTGTGGTCGCGCCCGCCAAACAGCTCGCCGATTTCCGGCAAACTCTTCTGCGTCAGCTCCTTCGCCAGATACATCGCGATCTGCCGCGGCCGCGCGATGTTCGCCGGACGCTTCTTCGAATACATGTCCGCGACCTTGATGCTGTAAAAGTCAGCCGTGGTCTTCTGGATGTTTTCCACCGAAATCTGCCGGTTTTGCACCGTCAACAGGTCTTTCAGCGCTTCTTTCGTCACTTCGATCGTGATTTCGCGGCCGTGGAACTTCGAATACGCGAGGATCTTGCGCAGCGCGCCTTCCAGTTCACGGACGTTCGAACGCAGATGCTTGGCGACGAAGAATGCGACGTCTTCATTCAGGCTCACGAACTCGGATTGCGCCTTGCGCATCAGAATCGCGACGCGCATTTCCAGCTCGGGCGGCTCGATCGCCACCGTCAGGCCGGAGTCGAAGCGCGAGATCAGGCGGTCGTCGATACCGGAGATTTCCTTCGGATACGTGTCGCTGGTGATGATCACCTGCGCCTTGTTCGCGACCAGCGCCTCGAACGCGTAGAAGAATTCCTCTTGTGTACGCGACTTGCCTGAGAAAAATTGAATATCGTCGATCAGCAGCAGGTCGAGCGAGTGGTAGTAGCGCTTGAAGTCGTCGAACGCCTTACGCTGGTAGGCCTTCACCACGTCGGACACATACTGCTCCGCGTGGATGTAGCGAATCCGCGCTCCAGCTTTGTCCATTAGAAGCTGGTTGCCGATCGCGTGGATCAGGTGGGTCTTGCCCAGGCCCACGCCGCCGTACAGAAACAGCGGGTTGTACGAGATGCCGGGGTTGTCCGCGACCTGAATCGCCGCGGCCCGCGCCAACTGGTTGGCCTTACCGGTCACGAAGTTGTCGAAGGTCAGCACGGGGTTGAGCTTCGAGCGCTCGTACATCGAGTCGTTGTCGCCGTTGCCGTTCGAGCTCGCGCTTTGGCCCGGGCGCCACGTGCGGCGGGCGGCGGCGGCTTCGTTCGCGTCGAGGCTGGGGAGATCGAGGTCGGCGGCGTCCTCAGCGACCGCGCGTGCGTTCGCGTTGTGGTCAGCCGCAGCGCGTGCATTCGCATTGAGGGTCGCCATCGCACTGTTCGCGCCATTGGCGCGCGCGGCTTGCGACGCTTGTACGGCGCCGACGGCTGCGTCCACGGCGGCCCCACCGCCGTTTGCACCGGACGAATGGCCGCCGCCCATTGCGCCAGGTGCGGAAGACGGCCGCGACGGAGCCGGCGACGACGTCGCCGCAGGGGCGCGCATGCCTGCTTTCGGGTCCAGCACAAATTGCACGTCGACCGGAGCGTGCCAGAAATCGCGGGCCATATCCGCGATGCGGCCGGAGAACTGGCTCTTGACCCAGTCGAGCTTGAAGCGGTTCGGCGCAGCGATGCTAAGCGTGTTCGCAGCGGCGTCGAAGGCGACCGGGGCCAACGGTTTGATCCACGTCACGTACTGCTGGGGCGTTAGCTCGCGCTCCAGCAATGCGGAACAGTGTTGCCAGAAATCGTTCATCGAGTTGCTGTCGTTATGATGTGCACGGCGGTTCGCCGCTGCCCCTGTCGCGCGTACGCAACAAGGCCCTGAGCAGCTAGGCCGAACCAGGCGCAATGGCTCCAGGCGCTTGTGCCACAAGGGTTTGCGGGGCAAGCGAGCCGGAGCGGCGTGCAGAATTTTTGGGAAGTAAGGCGAGATTCTACCGCCAAAACGTCGGCGAAAGGGAGTTATCCACAGGGACTGATCATCCGGCGAAGTCTTCCTGGGACCAGGCCGAACCAGGCTAAACTATTGACGGCCAAAAGAAAACCGGTTTAAATAGCGGGTTCCGCGAAAACCAATTCTGTAAACCTCCGGCCATTGCCGCTTCAGCGATGATCGTGCGGTTAATTTTCGATCAGTCGATCAAGTGAGAGCAACATGAAACGTACTTACCAACCTTCCGTTACCCGTCGCAAGCGCACCCACGGCTTCCGCGTTCGCATGAAGACCGCAGGTGGCCGCAAGGTCATCAACGCACGTCGCGCGAAGGGCCGCAAGCGCCTCGCCATCTAAGGTTGGCGAGCGGATTGCGCGCTCTGTCAGTGCCTACAGGCGAAGCCCGCGGTGAAGCGGGAGCGGCTGGGGCGCCGCAACTGGGCTCGATTCCGTTGCGAGCGCAAGCCGCCTTCCCCAAAGCCGCAAGGCTACTGAAAACGGATGAATTTTCATCCGTTTTTCGTTTGCGCCCGTGGCGCCGCACCGCGCACTTCGTGGTGTACGGCCGGCCCACCGGTAACGACGCTCGCTTAGGTCTCGTGATCGGCAAGAAGTATGCGCCGCGCGCGGCCACGCGTAATCTGGTACGTCGACTCGCGCGTGAAGCCTTCCGGCTGCGTCGCGCGGAATTCGGCGGTTGGGATGTGCTGTTGCGTCTGCACACGCGCTTCGACAAGAAAGCTTTGCCGAGCGCCTCGTCGTCGCCGTTGAGGGCGCTGTGCCGCAGCGAAATAGAGACGCTGCTCGATAAAGCAGCGCGCGAAATTGTCCGTCGCGAGGCGCCGCCCGCGGAAGCGCCCAAGACGGAATGACGCTCAAGTGACTGCCCGCTTTGCAGTACAGGCCGCCAAAGTAGCTCGGGCAGCCAGGCTGCGCGGGCGTCGCCCGGTACTCCACGTTGCGCGGCGCCGTTAGGCCGCACCAGTCATGCAAACGGTACTCATCGCTTTATTGCGTTTCTACAAGGTTGCCGTCAGCCCCATGCTCGGCAACCGGTGCCGTTTTTACCCTTCCTGCTCTGATTACGCGCGCGAAGCAATCCAGTATCATGGCGCCGCGCGCGGGACTTATCTCGCCGCCAGGCGTATTTGCCGCTGCCACCCGTTTTCCGCGGGCGGCATCGATCTCGTCCCGCCTCCCACTTCTGAAAAGCGCTGACGCGCCGTTCCATCGACACTGAGACAACGCATGGATATCAAACGCACCGTCCTATGGGTCATCTTTTTCATGTCAGCGGTCATGCTGTTCGACAACTGGCAACGCGACCACGGACGCCCGTCGATGTTCTTCCCGAGCGCCAACCCGACCAAAACCGTCGGTAGCGCCGCACCGGGAACCACGACGCCGGGAACCCAATCCGCCGATCTGCCGGCCACCAACGCTGCTGCGCCGGGCACTGCGCCGGCTGCCGCGGCTCAGGGCCAGCTGATCAGCTTCAGCACCGACGTTTATAACGGCGAGATCGACACCCGCGGCGGCACGCTGTCGAAGCTGTCGCTCGTCAAGCAAGGCGACGGCAAGACGCCCGATCTGGTCATCACCCTGTTCGACCGTACCGCGAACCATACGTATCTGGCGCGCACCGGTCTGCTCGGCGGCGATTTCCCGAACCACACCGACATCTTCACGCCGGTGCCGAACCAGCCGCACGATCTGACGGGCGACGCCAAGTCGTTCCAGCTCAGCCTCGAGTCGCCGGTCAAGGGTGGCGTGAAGGTCATCAAGACCTACACGTTCACGCGCGGCAGCTATGTGATCGGCGTCGACACGAAGATCGAGAACGTCGGGACCGCGCCGGTCACGCCGTCGGTCTATATGGAATTGGTGCGCGACGACACGCCGGTGGAAACGCCGCGCTTCTCGCACACGTTCATCGGACCGGCTGTCTTCACCGAGCAGCACCACTTCCAGAAGATGACGTTCAGCGACATCGACAAGAACAAGGAAGACTTCGTCAATTCGGCCGACAACGGCTGGATCGCGATGGTGCAGCATTACTTCGCGTCGGCATGGATTCCGCAGCAAGGTGCGAAGCGCGACATCTATGTCGAGAAGATCGATCCGACGCTGTATCGCGTTGGCGTGAAGCAACCGGTGGCGACTATCGCCCCGGGCCAGTCGGTTGATGTGTCCGCACGCCTGTTTGCCGGTCCGGAAGAAGAGCGCATGCTCGAAGGCATCGCCCCGGGTCTGGAACTGGTGAAGGACTATGGCTGGGTCACGATCATCGCGAAGCCGCTGTTCTGGCTGCTCGAGAAGATCCACAGCTATGTCGGCAACTGGGGCTGGTCGATCGTGCTGCTCACGCTGCTGATCAAGGCCGTGTTCTTCCCGCTGTCGGCCGCGAGCTACAAGTCGATGGCGCGCATGAAGGCGATCACGCCGCGTATGCAAGCCCTGCGCGAACGCTTCAAGGGCGATCCGCAGAAGATGAATTCGGCGCTGATGGAGTTGTACAAGACCGAGAAGGTCAATCCGTTCGGCGGCTGTCTGCCGGTCGTGATTCAGATTCCGGTGTTCATCTCGCTGTACTGGGTGCTGCTGTCGTCGGTTGAAATGCGCGGCGCGCCGTGGATTCTCTGGATTCACGATCTGTCGCAGCAAGACCCGTTCTTCATCCTGCCGGTGCTGATGGCCGTCTCGATGTTCCTGCAGACCAAGCTGAACCCGACGCCGCCGGACCCGGTTCAAGCCAAAATGATGATGTTCATGCCGATCGCGTTCTCGGTCATGTTCTTCTTCTTCCCGGCCGGTCTGGTGCTGTACTACGTGGTGAACAACGTTCTGTCGATCGCCCAGCAGTACTACATCACGCGGATGATGGGGCAGGCGAAGACGAAAGCGGCCTGATTGATGTCTTGTCTGAAGCGGGTGGTAGCGCCCGCTGACTGACAGGCAGAAGTTGGCTGTAAAAAAGCCGCCCGGTTTTACACCGGGCGGCTTTTTTTATGACTCGGTCGATTGGCCTTTATCTTTCGATGTCGTTGTCGATGCGTCTTCAGGCGCGGCGTCAGTTTCATGTTGCGTGCCGCCGTCAAACTCCGTCATCAGTTCTTCCACCAGATTGCGCTGCTTCGGCGACAAACCCACGAAGCGGTTAGCCATCTTCGTCACCAGCTCAATCGTTTCCGGCGTCATTGGATATTTCTCGCCACGACCAAGCGGCTTAGCCTTGCCGGAGGGCGTCGGCCCGTAGTGCAACCAGTGAACGTCCTTTTGCAGCCACGTCGCTAAAACCTGCAACTTGTCGCGCTTTGGAATCGTCGTACCCGCGAGCCATTTGTGCGCGGTTTGTGGTGAGACGGCAGGGCCACTGCTATAAAGCAGATTGAATTCCCTGGCTAAATCGGTCCCACCCTTAATTTCTTTGGGGAGTGAGTCTTTCAGCCGTTTGGCGAAAGCTGCTTTTTCTTTGGAGGTCGGCATGGGCCCGATTGTGCAATTCGGCGCATAATCAGTGGACAACCAAACGCGCTATTTTATTGCTTAAATGAGCTATTTTTAGCCTGAAATCACCAGCTAATAACGCGTTTCACGATTTTATAGAATTCCGTCTTTTCCTTGTACAGCGTGCGTTCTAGGCATTCTGGCGCGTCCATCTGTCGCAAATGTGTCTTAGGCTATCTTAGCTTGTGTGAGATAAATCCTCATTTGTCTTATGAAAATCGGGCTGCGTTAGGAATCGGGCCAAGTCCAGAGCCGGTGGATGCCCGCGTTACAATGCCCGGCGCTTACTCATGCGCATTCAATCCCTTCTGACAGCCTCGTTCCCATGCTCGCCACCGATTCCGATCCGATCGTCGCCATTGCCACCGCACCCGGCCGAGGCGGAATCGGGGTCGTGCGGATTTCGTTCGGCCGCGCCGGGGAAGCCGCCGCACAGCCGTTGATGCAAGCGCTCACTGGCCAGGCACTCGCGCTGCGTCACGCGAGCTATGTGCCGTTCCTCGATGACGCCGGCAGCGCGCTCGATCGCGGCATCGCACTGTACTTTCCCGCGCCGCACTCCTACACCGGCGAACACGTGCTCGAGTTGCAGGGCCACGGCGGTCCGGTCGTGCTGCAACTGGTGCTGCAGCGGTGCATCGACGCCGGTCGTGCGTTCGGTCTGCGTCTGGCCGAGCCGGGCGAATTCACGCGGCGCGCGTTTCTCAACGACAAGCTGGATCTGGCGCAAGCGGAAGCCGTCGCCGATCTGATCGAGGCCAGCACCGAGGCGGCCGCACGCTCGGCGGGCCGCTCGCTCGACGGCGCGTTTTCGCGCGACATTCATGCTTTGGTTGAAGAGGTCATCACGCTGCGGATGCTGGTCGAAGCGACGCTCGATTTCCCGGAAGAAGAAATCGACTTTCTCGAAGCCGCCGACGCCCGCGGCAAGCTCACGCGGATCCGCGAGCGCCTCGTGCACGTGTTGAGCGAAGCGCGCCAGGGCGCGTTGCTGCGTGAGGGTTTGTCGGTGGTGCTGGCTGGGCAGCCGAACGTCGGCAAGTCGTCGCTGCTGAACGCGCTGGCCGGCGCCGAGTTGGCCATCGTCACTCCGATCGCCGGCACGACACGCGACAAGGTTGCGCAGACCATCCAGATCGAAGGCATTCCGCTGCACGTGATCGACACGGCCGGCCTGCGCGATACCGAAGACGAGGTGGAGAAGATCGGCATTGCGCGCACGTGGAGCGAAATCGAACGCGCGGATGTCGTGCTGCATCTGCTCGATGCACGCACCGGCATGACCGCCGAAGACGAAACGATCGCTGCGCGTTTCCCGAGCGGCGTGCCGGTGGTGCGCGTGCTGAACAAGACGGATCTGACGGGGCTCGCGCCATCGGTGACGCCGCTCGACGCGGATCTCGAACTCAGCGAAGTGGGGCTGTCGGCGAAACGGGGCGATGGCGTAGCGTTGCTGCGTGAAGAATTGCTGCGAATCGCCGGCTGGCAGGCCGGCGCGGAGAGCGTCTACCTCGCGCGCGAGCGGCATCTGATTGCGCTGCGCGCGGCTCAGGAGCATCTGGCGACGGCGGCGGCGCACGCCGATCAGAACTCTCAAGCGCTCGACCTGTTCGCCGAAGAACTGCGTCTCGCGCAGGATCAGCTGAACTCGATCACTGGTGAATTTAGCTCCGATGACCTGCTCGGAGTGATTTTCAGCCGGTTTTGTATTGGCAAATAGCAATTGCCAGGCAACGACCAACGTTCGTAAGCGCGTCGCCAGAGGTTGTCACCCGCTTCGTCGCAGCGCAGCGTTATCGTGCGAGCAAATCGACCGGGCGCTACGCGCTGTGTACGCATCAAGTATCCGCAAGTCCGGCACTTTGTGCTGCACGACGACACTTGCACCACTCCAGTACCTGTATAAAAACACAGTACAATCTTCCGCAAGTGTCGGCCTAGTTCGGCCAGCCATCGTCTACCAAGTTGGCTCTGGAGTCATCTGTGTTGAACAACAAACCCATAGTAGCGCTGCATCACCGCACCTTCGAAAGCATCAAGCAGGTCAACGAAGACGATTCCGAGTTTTGGTTCGCGCGTAGTCTTGCGCCATTGCTCGATTACCAGGACTGGCGCAACTTCGTGCAAGTGATCGAGAAGGCGAAGATTGCCTGCGGACGGTCGGGCCACCCCGTCCAAGACCATTTCGGTGAGGTCACCAAAATGGTCACCCTTGGATCCGGAGCAACGCGCGGGATCACCGACTACACGCTATCCCGCTATGCCTGCTACCTGATTGTACAGAATGGTGATCCGTCGAAATCTGTTATCGCTAACGGGCAAACCTACTTTGCGGTGCAGACCCGGCGTCAGGAACTCGCGGACGATGCCAAGTTTGCACAGCTCGGCGAGGACGAAAAGCGCCTTGCGATTCGCAACGAGATGGCGGCCCACAATAAGTACCTGGCGGCCGCCGCAAAGGGTGCAGGCGTGGAAACTCCGATCGACTACGCCGTCTTCCAGGATCATGGCTACAAGGGCCTATATGGTGGACTTGCCAACCAAGAAATTCACGCCAAGAAAGGCCTGAAGAAAAGTCAGAAGATTCTCGATCACATGGGCAGCGCAGAACTGGCGGCGAATTTATTCCGCGCCACCCAGACTGAGGAAAAGCTGCGGCGCGAGGAGATCAGGAGTAAGCAGCGCGCTAACCAGACGCACTTCGAGGTTGGCAGCAAGGTGCGCCAGACAATCCAGGAGCTTGGTGGGACCATGCCTGAAAGCCTGCCGACACCGGAAACGAGCATCAAGCAGGTCGAGCAAGCGCAGAAGAAGCTGAAGAAATGAAACGCAACCTTGATGGCTGACGATCAAACCGCGCCTAGCTCGACGGCGCGAAATCCGGGTTCCCTTACCTGTGTCCATCGATAGCCGCAAGCAAGTTGCCGCCTCATACCGCTTGATGTCTCAGTCGCTCGACTGGGGAATTCAGTTCGGACAACCTACTCGGCGTGATTTTCAGCCGGTTTTTCATCGACAAGTAGAAAGGGTTGGCCATTTTTTCGCGAAAGCCTTATTCGGTATGCCTAATATGGACTTTTCCCGAAGTCTTCTGAAGGCCTCTATAACGCCTTCTGTTGACCCAAATCCCCACATTTCTTTGGTACACAGAAGACAACCGGTTTAAAATCCCCGCTGTCCGTGTATCAAACGATCCGCCATGCCAAAACTAGCCACCCCGCTCACCGAAGCGCAGATCCGCGCTCTCGAACCGCGCGCCACCCGGTATTGCGTCGCAGACGGCAACGGCCTCGTCATCGAAATCATGACGACGGGCACCAAAGTCTGGCGCTTCCGCTATTCGCTGAACGGCAAGCGCCAGCCGCTCGTGACGATCGGCGATTACCGGATGATTTCGCTGCGGGTCGCGCGCGCCAAGGCGCAGAAGTACGCGGAGATGGTCGCGAGCGGCGTCTCGCCGGTGGCGACGGCGCGTCGCGATCGCGGTGCGGAAAGCAAGGCAGAGGTACTGCGCGAAGGCGCTGAGCTTTATCTCGCGACGGAGATGGCCGGCAAGTCGGCGGAATATCAGCGCACCACGCGGCGCGCACTCGAAAAAGACGTCCTTCCTGCCATCGGCGCCAAGCCGATCAAAGCCGTGACGGACGACGATATCCGCGCGATATGCGATCAGATCAAAAGCCGCGGCTCGCCCAAGATGGCGCTCCACACGCGCAACGCCGTCAAGCGGCTCTATGAGTATCTGATCGCCCGGCAACTCGCCACGACCAATCCGGCAGAACTCATCCCGGCACGCTTCATCGCGACACCGGACAGCCGCACCCGCGTGCTCGATCCTGACGAAATAGGCGCCACGCTCCGCGCGATCTACGCATCGAACATTCGACGCCCGCTGAAATTGGCTTTACACCTGCTGGTGCTGACGATGGTGCGGAAATCGGACCTCATCGAGGCGGCCTGGTCCGAATTCAACCTTGACGCAGCACGATGGACGATCCCGGCTGAGCGCATGAATAAGGACCGTAAGCATGTGGTGCATCTCTCGCATCAGGCGGTCGCTATGCTTCGCGAGCTTCAGGACACGAAAACCAGCCGGAATTTCGTATTCCCGAGTGTCAGAGGCGACGACCGGCCGATCGCGAAGAGCACGCTCAATCAAGCCGTCAAATCGCTCGGGCTCGACGTCGAGCATTTCGTCCTACATGACTTTCGACGCACTACGGCGACCCACTTGCGCGAGATGGGGCAGTCTGTGGACGTGATTGAGAATGCGCTGGCGCATACCGTCAAGGACGCCACGGATGGAGGTCATCACGCTGAGCACGCCGCGGAACGGCGTCGGACCTTGCAACTGTGGGCGAATTTTGTCGACGCCCAGATCGAGAACAGCCGGCACGGCGTGATCGGCTAAGTGCGGCAGATGCGGCAAACGCGGCAGCTAATAGGCCGCTTGCCGCTACTTACCTCACCATTGGCCGACAGTACACTTGATGGTACACAGAGAAAGAATGACCCGAGGCAAGCACCTTCCCAGAAAAAGAAAAATACCTTCTTCACTAGGTTCTCAATCACCCCGCACCACGCCCCGCAATCCCATTCACGTCAATCCCGCCGCGCTGCCAGCCGACCCTTCACAGCGTCCTTTTATCTCGCCGTTCATCGTCTAAACTAAAGCATCGATGCACGTCGGGACGGAGGCTCCCATGTCTGAATCGTTAATGGCTTATTTGCTGGGACCTCTGGTGATGCTGGTGGTCGGCGTGGCGATCTGGGCCGCGTCCCACTATCGCCAAAAGACGAAGCCGGAGCGCCTCGAGCGCTGGCTCGATACGCATTATGCGGAGTGGCTGCATCACAAGCACTGAGCAGAGATACCCAACAAGACAAGGCCGTCGCACCCTGCGACGGCCTTTTTCTCTGGTGCGCGCGAGCATCGAAGCTGCGCGCGCCTCCGCACGTCCCTTACCAGCCCTGTTGAGGCTGCTGCGGATACTCCTCATATTGTGCGGGCGGCGGCGCACCGCACGCGACGTACGCACGCTGGTACTGGTCATAGCAGTATCCCGGCGGCGGCCCCGCATACACGGGCGCCGGCTGATACACCGGTTGCGCATAGACCGGCTGCTGGTAAGCGACCACAGGCGCCGGATTCAGCACAGACGTCACCACCGCGCCCAGCACGGCACCGCCGATCAGCGCACCGACCACGTCGCCGCCGTTGCCATGCGCCGACGCTTGACCCGCCACGCTCAGGCTCCCCACCATCAACAACGCCACAGCAATCTTTTTCATGTTTCTCTCCCGCCGTTCAGGCATGGAGCAGATTGTGTAGGGCGCGCGCGGAAATAGATGCTGCAGTTGGTAACCGGGCATTACGCGTGTAACGCCTGGGTCGGCCCCCCTCACCGACCGCCATCCATTCCCACGATCAATGTAAAATTCGCCGCATGGCCCGTCGGACAAATCCGACGATCCGCAAAGCTTTCCGATCCTTCGACCCCGAGACCCACAAGTCGACATCGGGCGTCGAGCCCAAGCAAAAAAGTTAAGGGGCGTGCGCGTGAAACAATGGACCATCCGGCAACGGATTCTGTGCAGCTTCGGGATCGTGCTGATCGTGATGCTGGCAATGGCAATCGTCACTTTCGAGCAGCTCGGCGGCATCGACCGCGACGCGAAGAGTCAGCAGCAGGACTCGATGCCCGGTCTCTACTACGCGACCGCGATGCGCGCGGCCTGGTTCGAGAACTACACCGTCACGCAGCGTCTCATCTATGTCGATGCGGACCCGGATTCCGTTAAGCGCGACACCACCCGTTTGCAAGAGACCCAGCAGACGCTCCAGAAACTGCTGAACGACTACGGCGCGACCATCTTCCGTCAGGAAGACCGTGACCTCTTCAACGACTTCCGGCAACAACACACGCAATACCTGCCTATCCAGGCGTCGCTGATGACCACCCTGCAGACCTCGAAAGAGGGCGCCGTCCGGATCTCCAGCACGCAGCTCACGCCGATCTGGGAAACGGGCCGCCTCGCGTTGCGCAAGCTGGTCGACGACAACAAGACCTACGCCGACCAGGCCGCGGAAAGCATCCGCAGCTCGGTCGAGACGACCCGTATCGTGCTGCTCGTGACGCTGCTGATTGCCGCCGTCGCCGCCGTGCTGGCCGGCTACTGGCTGCTGCGCGCGGTCACCACGCCGATGGCGAAGGTGCTGCAAGTCGTCGACGTCATGCGCACGGGCGACCTCACGCAACGTCTGCAACTGAACCGCGCGGATGAGATCGGCGCGCTCGAAGCGGGCTTTAACCGTATGACCGACGAGCTCACCGCGCTGGTCGGCCAGGCGCAGAAGTCGGCGGTTCAGGTCACCACGTCGGTGACGGAGATCGCTGCGACCTCGCGTGAACAGCAGGCCACCGCGAACGAAACCGCGGCGACCACCACCGAGATCGGCGCCACGTCGCGCGAAATCTTCGCAACCTCGCGCGATCTGCTGCGCACGATGAACGAGGTCTCGGAAGTAGCAGGCCAATCAGCCGCACTCGCCGGCACCGGTCACGCCGGTCTCGCGCGCATGGAAGACACCATGCGCCTCGTGATGGAAGCGGCCGGCTCAGTCAACGCGAAGCTCGCGATCCTCAACGAAAAGGCCAGCAACATCAACCAGGTCGTCGCCACCATCACCAAGGTCGCGGATCAGACCAACCTGCTCTCGCTGAACGCAGCGATCGAAGCAGAAAAGGCCGGCGAATACGGCCGCGGCTTCGCGGTCGTGGCGACCGAGATTCGCCGTCTCGCGGATCAAACCGCCGTGGCGACCTACGACATCGAACAGATGGTCAAGGAGATCCAGTCGGCGGTGGCCGCGGGCGTGATGGGCATGGACAAGTTCTCCGAAGAAGTCCGGCGCGGCATGCTCGACGTGCAGAACGTGGGCGGCCATCTCACGCAGATCATCCAGCAGGTGCAGCAACTCGCGCCGCGCTTCTCGATGGTCAACGAAGGCATGCAGACGCAAGCCACCGGCGCCGAGCAGATTACCCAGGCACTGACGCAGCTCTCGGAGGCCGCGCAGCAGACGGCGGAATCGCTGCGCCAGTCGACTCAGGCTATCGACGATCTGACGCACGTCGCCAATAGCCTGCGCACCGGCGTATCCCGCTTCAAGGTGGTGGCCTGACGCGCCGCGGCGGGTTCACTGAAGCACGCTGACGCCGATCCACCCATACGCCTCTCCTACAGCCCAAGCCCAAGCCGATGCTCTTCATCCTCTTCACGCTCGATAACGAACGCTACGTGATCGACGCGACGCAGGTGGAGCGTCTGATGCCGCTCACCCCGCAGTCGCCGCCGAAGACGATTCCCGGCGCGCCGTCGTGGGTCGCGGGCGTACTCGATCACGAAGGCGTACCGCTGCCGGTGATCGATCTGCCGGCGCTCGCGCTCGGCCGCCCCGCCGCCCAGTTGATGTCGACACGCGTGGTGCTGGTGCGCTATCCGCATGCGGGCACCGTGCGCCTGCTCGCGCTTCTGCTCGAAGGCGCAACGCGTACCATCCGTCTGGACGCAGAGGCGTTTCATGACGCCGGTATCGACATGCCGAACGCGCGCTATCTGGGCCCGGTCGCAAGCGAAGCAGGCGGTCTGGTGCAATGGATTCGCGTCGAGCATCTGCTGCCCGACGACGTCAAAGCCCTGCTGTTTCCCGAGGCGCACGCATGAACGCGCATCACGACAACGCGCCGCTCTATCGACGCTTCGTCGATCTGCTGCATCGAACCATCGGGCTCGATGCAGCATCGCTCGGTCATCAGTCGATCGAGCGAGCGGTCGATCAGCACGCCGCGGCCTGGTGCGCGGACGGTCACGCCGACGCCACGCTCGCCGACTACTGGGAAGCCACGTTCGCGTCGCCCTCGATGGTGCAGGCGCTGGTCGAAACGGTGGTGGTGCCGGAGACCTGGTTCTATCGCGACGCCGACGCGTTCAGGGCGCTCGCGCGTCTTGCGCACGAACGCCTTGACGAGCGCGGCACCGCGCTGCCGCTGCGGATTCTGAGTCTGCCCTGCTCCACCGGCGAAGAGCCGTACACGATTGCGATGACGCTGCTCGACGCCGGCATCGACGCCGCGCACATGCGCATCGACGCAATGGATATCAGCGAGCGCTCGCTGGCCCTCGCTCAGCGCGCCGTGTACAGCCGCAACTCGTTTCGCGGCAATGCGTTCCCATTTCGCGACGCCCACTTCACGCGCACCGAAGACGGCTGGCGTCTCGCGCAACGCATCGTCGACGCGGTCCGGTTCTCGTACGCAAACCTGATGCAACTCGATGCCGCGGCGCTCGGCGTCTACGACTTCGTGTTCTGCCGCAACGTGCTGATTTACTTCGACCGCGACGCACAGCAGACGGCCTTGCATGCGCTCAACGGCGTGCTGGCTGAAAACGGCACGCTGTTCGTCGGTCCTTCGGAAACCGGGTTGTTGATGCGTTATGGCATGCAGTCGGCGAAGATCCCCTTGGCGTTCGCGTTCCACCGCGCCACGCCCGCTGAAGCGCAGCTCAACGGCTGGCACACCGCGTCGCTCGCCACCGCCGCGGCACTCGCGATGACGCATTCGCCAGTGCCCGCGCTCGCGCCGCTGCAGGTGTTTTCAGCCGAGCCTTTCGCGTGGCCCGATCCGGTTGCGCGCACGCCTTTAAGCGGTATTCCGCAACGCACGCCGAAACCGTCCAAAGCTGCGTCGCAGTCGCACGAGTTTGCGCCGCCGCCCATCACCTCGCCGACCAACGCCGCACGCGACACGCTGCAAGCCGCACGCGCGCTGGCCGACGCGGGCCGTCTGACGGAAGCCGCGAACGCGATCAAGGTCTATCTGGAACAGCACGCCCCGCACGCCGACGCGTTTTATCTGCTCGGCGTGCTGGCCGACGCCAGCGGCGATACGAACCTCGCACGCGGCCACTATCGCAAGGCGCTCTATCTCGAACCGCAGCACGCTGAGGCGCTCGCGCATCTGGCGACGCTGCTCGAACTCGAAGGCGACCGCAACGGCGCGCGTCTGTTGATGGACCGCGCGTCGCGCGCACAGGGAGCGCAACGTGGTTGAGGAGCGCACGGTGGCCTTCGACGATTGCTGGAACCGCATCGGCGTGCGCGGCGATTCGTCGTGCGAGCGGCTGGTCGAATACGTGCGCTGTCTGAATTGCCCTGTGTTCGAAGCGGCCGCGGCCAAATTGCTGGAGCGTCCGATCCCGCTTGTGGATCTCTCGCTGAATGACGCTGACACGCCGGCGCGACAGCAAAGACATGATCAGCAAGGCGCAAGTGAATCGTTCCTCATCTTCCGTATCGGCGGCGAATGGCTCGCGCTGCCCACGCCGATCTTCAAACGCATCGTGCAGACGCGGCCGATTCACACGTTGCCGCATCGGCAGCATCGCGCGGTGCTGGGCGTGGTGAACGTGCAGGGCGACTTGCTGGTGTGCCTGTCGCTCGCGCATCTGCTAGGGTTCGAAGCCGACACCACTGCAGGCGACGATAAAGCGCGTCACGATCTTCCGCGTTTGCTGGTGATCTCGCGCGCCGAAGAGCACGCGGTGTTGCCCGTCGATCAGGTCGACGGCGTGCATCGGATCGCGATCTCCACCTTTTGCCCGCCGCCTGCGACGCTCTCGCAAGCCGCCGCTGCGCATACGCGCGCCGTGGCCCCGTGGCGCGGCATGACGGTCGGCCTGCTCGACGCCGATGCATTGTTCGATACCTTGAACCGGAGTCTCGGATGACGGACGACCCGCGCCGCCCGTCGCTGATCGATCTCTTCCGCGAAGAAGCGCGGACCCAGGCACGCGTGCTCAACGACGGCCTGCTCACCCTCGACCGCACACCGCGCGACGCCGCCGCGCTCGAGGCCTGCATGCGCGCGGCGCATTCGCTGAAGGGTGCGGCGCGTATCGTCGGTGTGCAGGTTGGTGTCGAACTCGCGCACGCGATGGAAGATTGTTTCGTCGCGGCGCAGGAAGGGCGAGCGTTGCTCGATGCTGCCTGGATTGACGAGTTGCTGCGCGGGGTCGATATCGTTGCGCGCATCGGTAATGATGAGGACGAGTCGGCGCGTGATGCGGTTAGTGCGTGCGTGGCTTCGTTGCAAGCGCGGATGGTGGACGTCGTGCCGCATGGAGTGGCAATGCGGCGGGATGCTGTGCCGCCGGCTGCCTCTGCTCCTGCCGTGAGTCCTGCTCGCGTCGACGGTTCTGCATCTGCATCCAGCGTAGCTACCAAACCGCAAACCGCATCGGCCGACGCTGACGCTGCATTCAATCTGCTAGCCAACGCCCTGCGCGCAGAAGCGACACCTGCCTCAGCCGCACCGGCCAGCGCGAGTGCAAATGCATCCGCGCCAGTCTCGGGAACCCCGTTTGCTCCGGCAAACGCCCCTGCGTCTGCCTCTGCGACCCCATTCGCTTCTTCATCCGCCACGGCAACCTGGGCCGCTCCTGCAAGTGCCTCCGGGTCGTCGACCACAACCGCGTCCACCTCGACCGAATCAAGCGCCCCAGCAACAGACCCCGGCCGCATGCTGCGCGTACGCGCCGACAACCTCGACCGGCTGCTCTCCCTATCCGGCGAATCGCTGGTCGAATCACGCTGGCTCAAACCCTTCGCGCAATCGATGCTGCGCGTCAAACGCGTCCAACGTGACGGCACCCGCGCGCTGGATCAGTTGCACGAAACGCTCGCCGACCTGAAGCTCGATCCACGCGCGCACGCCGCGCTCGAAGAACTGCGCCGCCTCACAGCAGAATCGCAGCACCTGCTCGCCGAGCGCCTGGCCGATCTGGAAAGCTTCGACCGCCGCTCGACCCATCTGTCGCAACAGCTGTACGACGCCGCACTGCAATGCCGCATGCGCCCTTTCGGCGACGGCACCAGCGGTCTCGCACGCATGGTGCGCGACGTCGCGCGTTCGCTCGGCAAGAAGGTGCGCTGGCAACTGGTCGGCGAATCGACTCAGGTCGACCGCGACATCCTCGATCTGCTCGAAGCGCCGCTCGGCCACATGCTGCGCAACGCGATCGACCACGGCATCGAAGCGCCTGCGGTCCGTCTCGCGCGCGGCAAGTCCGAAGAGGGCACGCTCACGCTCGACGCACGTCACACCGCCGGCGCCCTGCTCATCACCGTCTCCGACGACGGCGCGGGCATCGATCTCGACGCACTGCGCGCGTCGATCGTTCGCAAGAAACTGGCGAGTGCGGAAACGGCCGCGCGTCTGTCCGAAACCGAGCTGCTCGAATTCCTCCTCCTGCCCGGCTTCTCGTTGCGCGATCAGGTCACCGAGGTGTCGGGCCGTGGCGTCGGACTCGACGCGGTGCACGACGTCGTCAAACGCGTGCGTGGCACGGTCCGCATCACGCACGAACCCGGCGTCGGCACGCGCGTGCAGTTGCAGTTGCCGCTCACGCTCTCGGTGATTCGCAGTCTGCTCGTCGAAGTCGCGGGCGAGCCGTACGCCGTGCCGCTCGCGCACGTGAACCGCACACTGCACGTGAGCCGTGCGGATATCGAATTACTCGAGGGCCATCAGCACATTGCCTTCGACGGCCGCCGCATCGGCGTCGTCACCGCGCATCAGATTCTCGACACCGCGCCGCCCGCCAACGAAGGCGATACCGTCAGCCTGATCGTGATCGGCGACGGTGAAGAAACCTACGGCGTGGTGGTCGATCGCTTTCTCGGCGAGCGCATGCTGGTCGTGCAGCCGCTCGACCCGCGCCTCGGCAAGATCAGGAACATCACCGCCGGCGCGTTGATGGAAAACGGCGACCCGGTGCTGATCGCGGACGTCGACGACTGGCTGCGCTCAGTCGAAAGGCTCGTCGCAGGCGGCGATCTGAAACATACGCAGCACGGCGCTACCCTCACCGCCCGGCGCGTCACGCGCCGCGTGCTGGTGGTCGACGATTCGCTCACCGTGCGCGAGCTCGAACGCAAGCTGCTGGCGACACGCGGCTACGACGTGACGATCGCCGTCGACGGCATGGACGGCTGGAACGCGGTGCGTGGCGAGCACTTCGACCTCGTGATTACCGACATCGACATGCCGCGCATGGACGGCATCGAACTCGTCACGCTCATCAAGCGCGATCCGGAACTGCAGTCGCTGCCGGTGATGATCGTCTCGTACAAGGATCGTGAAGAGGACCGCCGCGCCGGCCTGAACGCGGGTGCGGATTACTATCTGGCGAAAGGCAGTTTCCACGACGAAGCACTGCTCGACGCAGTGCGCGATCTGATCGGCGAAGCTTACGGTTAAACCCACGGGTAAAACGGATGAAAATCGGAATCGTCAATGACCTGCCCCTCGCCGTCGAAGCACTGCGCCGTGCGCTTGCTGCACGCCACGACTACGAGGTGCTGTGGGTCGCGCAGGACGGCCAGCAGGCGGTCGATTTCTGCACCGCGCAGCGGCCCGACATCGTGCTGATGGATCTCGTGATGCCTAACGTCGACGGCATCGAAGCCACGCGCCGCATCATGGCGAAGGCGCCGTGCGCGATCCTGATCGTGACCGTCGACGTGGGCGCGAACGCGTGGCGCGTCTACGAAGCGATGGGCGCGGGCGCGCTCGATGCGGTGGATACGCCCTCGTTGAGCGGCCCTGACGCGCACAAGAGCATCGCCACCCTGATCACCAAGATCGACAGCATCGCCGCGCTGGTCACTGAGCGCAACGCGCCTGGCGCAGCAACTGCGGCGGCGCCCAGAAGCATGACGAACCGCGACACGCCGCTGGTTGCGATCGGCGCTTCGGCTGGCGGCCCGGCGGCACTCGCCACCCTGCTCGCCGGTTTGCCGAAGGATTTCCCGGCGGCAATCGTCGTCGTCCAGCATGTCGACGCGGCGTTCGCCGCCGGCATGGCCGACTGGCTGAACCAGCAGTCGGCGCTGCCGGTGCGAATCGCCAGCGAAGGCGACCGGCCGGAAGCAGGCGTCGTGTTGCTCGCCGCCACCGACGATCATTTGCACCTGAAGCTGCCTAACGTACTCGGTTACACGAACGTGCCGACGGAAACACCCTACCGGCCTTCCGTCGACGTGTTTTTCCATAGCGTCGTGGCACGCTGGCCGGCACGGGCGATCGGCGTGCTGCTGACCGGCATGGGCCGCGACGGCGCGATCGGACTCAAGGCGATGCGCACAAAGGGGTATCACACGATCGCGCAGGACGAAGCGACCTGCGCCGTGTACGGCATGCCGAAGGCGGCCGCGGCGCTCGACGCCGCCGCCGCGATTCTGCCTTTGCCCCGTATTGCCGCTGCGCTCGCCGCCGCCGTCGGCACACGTTAAGGCCCGGTAAGCGCACACTAGCCGCACATTAGCCCGCTACGACTCATTGACATTCATTCTGGCTGACCAATATGGACACTCCGAAACCGCATCAGGCCACCACCGCGCAGGAACTCGCAGAACACGACGCGAACGCGCAGGCATACGCGGAGGACGCACCGAATAGCGCCATCGATGACGCGTTAGCGCGCATCCTCGGCAATCCGCCCGCGGCCGAGTGCCCGATCATGGTGTTGCTGGTCGACGATCAGGCGATCATCGCCGAGGCGGTCCGCCAGGCGCTGGCCGACGAAACGAGCGTCGACTTCCATTACTGCGCGTCGCCCGAAGAGGCGGTGCGCTGCGCTGAAGAAACCCGCGCGACGGTGATCCTGCAAGACCTCGTGATGCCCGGCACCGACGGCCTCACCCTCGTGCGGCAGTACCGGCAGAAACCGGCGACGCGCGATATTCCGATCATCGTGCTGTCGACCAAGGAAGAGCCGCTCGTGAAAAGCGCGGCCTTCGCCGCCGGCGCCAACGACTACCTCGTGAAGCTGCCGGATCGCATCGAATTGATTGCGCGGATTCGCTATCACTCACGCTCGTATCTGAACCTGTTGCAGCGCGACGAGGCGTATCAGGCCCTGCGCCAGTCGCAACAGCAGTTGCTCGCAACCAATCTTGAACTGCAGCGGCTCACGCATTCGGACGGCTTGACGGGTTTGTCGAATCGCCGCTACCTCGATCAGTACCTGGCCGCCGAATGGCGTCGCGGCACGCGCGACAAGACGGCCCTCGGCTTTCTGATGATCGATGTGGATAACTTCAAGGCCTACAACGACACCTATGGACACGTTGCCGGTGACGAGGTTCTTAAGCGCGTCGCGCACACCGTCGAGTCGTGTCTGGGACGCTCGCCCGATCTCGCGGCCCGGTTTGGCGGCGAAGAGTTCGCGGTGGTGTTGCCGGGGACATCGTCGGGCGGCTTGCGCTTGCTCGCCGAGAAAATCCGCCTCGCGATTGAAGGGCTCGCGATTCCGCATGCGGGATCGGCGGCGGGCGTCGTGACGATCAGCATCGGCGCGGCGAACATCGTGCCGTCCGCGACCGAACCGGTGACGACGTTGATCGAAGCCGCCGACGTCGGGCTGTATCGGGCGAAACGCGATGGGAAGAATCAGGTGTCAGTGAGCGGCTGATCAGCACTGCCACGAAGCAGCGCCCACGGGCGCATCGCCGCGATACTTGTTGCGTGCTTCGGCGAGCACGCTCGCATCGATTGCGCCTTCGTCCACCAGCGCCTTCAACGACGCGATCACGATCGACTTGCGGTCCACTTCGAAGAACTCGCGCAACGCCTGACGCGTGTCGCTTCGACCAAAACCGTCCGTGCCGAGCGTGACATAGCGGCGCGGCACGTAGGCGCGGATCAGTTCTGGCACCGCGCGAACATAGTCGGTCGCGGCGATGATCGGGCCGTGCGATGCTTCGAGCGCTTTCGTAACGTAGGGCGCCTCTGTCGGCTCGCCAAGACGTGCGTTTCTTTCCGACGTCATGCCGTCACGCTGCAACTCGGTGAAGCTGGTCACGCTCCACACCGCGGCTTCAATTTGCCAGTCGTCCTTGAGCAACCGTCGCGCCGCGATGACCTCACCAAGAATCGCGCCCGCGCCGAGCAATTGCACCTGCGCTGAAACTGCCGACGTTGCCGCCTGCGCATCCCCGCCAAGCGGATAGATGCCTTTAAGAACGCCCTCACGCAGCGTCGTCAAATCACCACCCGGCACCGAAGGCTGCGCGTAGTTCTCGTTCATCACGGTCACGTAATAGAACACGTCGCGCTGTTCTTCGACCATCTCACGCATGCCCTCGTCGACGATCGCGGCAACCTCGTAAGCGAACGCCGGATCGTACGCGCGGCAGTTCGGAATCGTCGATGCCGCCAGATGGCTCGTGCCATCCTGATGCTGCAAGCCTTCTCCACCGAGCGTCGTCTTACCCGACGTCGCGCCGATCAGAAAACCTCTCGCGCGCTGATCCGCCGCCGCCCAGATCAGATCGCCGATCCGCTGGAAGCCGAACATCGAGTAGTAGATGTAGAACGGCAGCATCGGCAGGTTGTGCACGCTGTACGACGTCGCCGCCGCGATCCACGACGACACCGCGCCCGCTTCCGAAATCCCCTCTTCGAGAATCTGCCCTTTGGTGTCCTCGCGGTAGTAGAGCATCGAGCCGAGGTCTTCCGGCTCATACAACTGCCCAAGCGGCGAATAGATGCCGACCTGCCGGAACATGTTCGCCATACCAAAGGTGCGCGCTTCATCCGCGACGATCGGCACCACGCGCGGGCCGACTTCGTTGTCCTTGAGCAGCGCGGTCAGCATGCGAACCAGCGCCATCGTCGTGGACATCTCGCGGCCATTCGAATCCAGCGCGAAATGCCCCCAGGAGGACATCGGCGGGACGATCAGCCCCTTCGATGCCACTCTCCGCCTTCTGGGCAGATAGCCTCCCAGGGCAGCCCGGCGAGCATGCAGGTATTGCATCTCCGGGCTGTCGTCCGCTGGCTTGTAAAACTTCACCTGTTCGACGTCCTCATCGGTGAGCGGCAGGCGGAAGCGATCGCGAAACGCCTTGAGGTCGTCGAAGCCGAGTTTCTTCTGTTGATGTGTGGTCATGCGGCCCTGGCCCGTGGTGCCCATGCCGAAACCCTTCATCGTCTTCGCGAGAATCACCGTCGGCTGGCCGCGATGCGCGAGCGCCTTCGCATACGCCGCGTGCAGCTTGCGCACGTCGTGGCCGCCGCGGCGCAAGCGGTCGATGTCGTCGTCGCTCAGTTGCGCGGCGAGCGCGGCAAGCTCCGGGTTCTGGCCGAAGAAGCGCTCGCGGTTGTATGCGCCGTCGTTGGCCGAGAATGTCTGGAACTGGCCGTCGACGGTGTGTGCGAACGCGCGCAGCAACGCGCCGGTGCGGTCGCGTGAAAACAGCGCGTCCCAGTCCGAGCCCCACACCACCTTGATCACATTCCAGCCTGCGCCGATGAAGTGCGCCTCAAGCTCGTCGATGATGCGGCCGTTACTGCGCACCGGGCCGTCCAGGCGCTGCAAATTGCAGTTGATGACGAACACGAGGTGATCGAGCCCTTCGCGCGCCGCAATCGAGAGCGCGCCGGTCGATTCCGGCTCGTCCATCTCACCGTCGCCGAAGAAGCCCCACACCTTGCGGCCTTCCGTTTGCACGAGGCCGCGATTGGCGAGATAGCGCATGAAGCGCGCCTGATAAATCGCGTTGATCGGACCGATGCCCATCGAGCCGGTCGGGAACTGCCAGAAGTCCGGCATCAGCCACGGATGCGGATACGAGCACAGCCCCGGGCCGCCGATCTCGCGACGGTAATGCTGCAGGTGTTCCTCAGAGAGAAAGCCTTCGAGATAAGCCCGCGCATACACACCCGGCGACGAATGCGGCTGGAAGTAAACAAGGTCGCCCGTGCCCTCCTCTCCGCCCGGCGCCGCGGCGCGAAAGGAATGGTTGAAGCCGACCTCGAACAGATCCGCCGCCGACGCATAGCTCGCGATATGGCCGCCGAGTTCGCCGTACGCCTGGTTTGCGCGCACCACCATCGCCAGCGCATTCCAGCGCAGCGCGCCGGCCAAACGTTCTTCGAGTTCGAGATTGCCCGGATAGCGCGGCTGCTGATCGAACGGGATCGTGTTCTGGTACGGCGTGACGTTGGTCCGTGCCGATTCCACACCCAGCGACAGCGCATGCCCCGCGAGCTTGTCGAACAGAAACTGCGCGCGATCACGGCCGACATGAGCGGCCACGGCATCGAGCGCTTCCAGCCATTCGGCGGTTTCCTGCGGGTCAGCATCTTCCGCCTCCGCACGCTCCGCGCGCTGGAGATCCAAAGACCGCAACTGCTTGCTACCGCTGGACAAATCCGTCATGGCACCACTCCCGCATCGACGCGTTCGGCTCAAGATCGAGTGAGTCAATGGTAACCACGTGCTCACAAAATGAGCGTCTCATTTGCTTGTGATCCTGTACTGAGATAGGCTATTTATTCCGGATTTGGCCCACACCACAGAATATTTACTCTATGACCACACCACCCAGACGACTCGACCGCATCGACATCGGCATCCTGAGCCAGTTGCAGCAGAACGCGCGCATCACCAATGCGGATCTGGCCCGCTCGGTGAATCTGTCGCCCACGCCCTGCTTCAACCGCGTGCGCGCGCTCGAAAAGCTCGGCCTGTTCAAGCAGCAGGTCACGCTGCTGAATCCGGAGCCGCTCGGGCTGCGCATCAACGTGTTCATCCAGGTGAGTCTGGAAAAGCAGGTGGAAGACGCGCTGACTCGCTTCGAGCAGGCGATTTCGGAGCGCCCCGAGGTGATGGAGTGCTATCTGATGACGGGCGACGCGGACTATCTGCTGCGCGTGGTGATGCCGGATATGCAGACGCTGGAGCGGTTCATCGTCGATCACCTGACGAAGATTCCAGGCATTTCCAACATCCGGTCGAGCTTTGCGCTCAAGCAGGTGCGCTACAAGACGGCCTTGCCGCTGCCGTCGTCGGGACTGACACTGGTCGATCCCGACGACGTTTCAACCGACTGGCGCTAGGCGTTCACCAGGCGCGCATTCAGCCGCGCGTATAACGCGCAGCCGGCACGCTGTGCGACAGGTTCGGCCCGAGATGCTGGCGTGCGGTGTTGAAGCGCTCCCAATCGGCCGCATCCGGCAAGGACGGAATCGTCACGAGTTCATGCTGGTCGAGGCCCACGAGCGCGGCGTCCACCATGTCCTCGGCGGTCATCACGATCTGCGACGGCAGATGTTCAACCGCGAGACCGGCGCGGTCCCAGAACGCGGTACTGGTGGCGCCCGGCAGCACGGCCTGCAACTGCACGCCCTTGTCGCCCACTTCATGATGCAGCGACTGCGTCAGGTTCAGCACATAGGCCTTGGTGCCGCTGTAGGTGCCGTTCAGCAACTCCGGCGAGAGTGCGACGACGGACGAAATATTGATCAGGACGCCATTGCCCCGCTCCACGAAACCCGGCACGGCTGCAGCCGTCAGCCGCGTCAGCGCTGTCACGTTCAGCTCGATCATGCCGTCGAGGTCGTCGATATTCGAGTCGATCAGCGAAGCCGTCGCGCCGACGCCCGCGTTGTTGACCAGCATGGTGATGCCGCGGTCGGCGCGCAAACGCTCCTCGATACGCCGCTGGTCGCCCTTGATGGTCAGATCGGCAGCGATGGTCTCGATATGGCGGCCGGTTTCCGCGGTCAGACGCTCGGCTACGCCCGTCAGACGTTTGACGTCGCGCGCCACCAGAATCAGGTCGTAACCGCGCCGCGCGAGGCGGTCCGCATAAACCGCACCGATGCCCGACGATGCGCCCGTAATCAATGCCGTGCCCTTGTTTGCTTGCGTTGCCATGGTGAATCTCCTTGCGGGCTTAGCGCGTCACGCCTGAGCCCTGATCGATGAATGGGGAAAACTGAAACCTCCGCCGCTGCGCCTTTTTTGTGGGCATCGCGGTGTTGACGAGTGAAGTCTAAGCGCGTAGCCTCTTGTCTCAAATGTCGTATTTACCTCGTTTTAGGACATCGCAATGAAACGCATCGGCGTGGTGGTCTTCCCCGGCTTCCAGATCCTCGATATGGTGGCGATCTCCGTGTTCGAACTGGCGAACCTCGAGGCCGGGCAGCCGGAATACCAGGTGGAAGTCATCTCCGAACAGGGCGGGATGGTGCGCAGCTCGTCGGGCGTCGAGATTGCGACAAAGGCGTTTGGCGACCCGGCGTATGACACGGTGGTCGTCACGGGCGCGATGCAGATCGAGCCGTCGTCGGCGGGATTGCTGGGGTTTTTGAACGACGCCCTCGCCGCCTCGCGCCGCACCACCAGTATCTGCACCGGTGCCTTCGTGCTGGCCGAAGCGGGCATCCTCGACGGCCGGCATGCCACGACCCACTGGTACCACGCCCGCAACTTGCAGCAGCGCTTTCCCGATACACGTATCGACGAAGACCGCATCTTTGTCGCCGACGGCTCGGTGTGGACCTCGGCCGGCATGACAGCCTGCATCGATCTGTGTCTGGCGCTGATCGAAAGCGATCTCGGCATCGCGGTCTCGCGCGCCATCGCCAAGAAACTCGTGGTCTATCACCGGCGCACGGGCGGCCAGTCGCAGTTCTCGGCCATGCTCGACCTGGAGCCGAAGTCCGACCGCATTCAGGACGCGCTGTCGTACGCGAAGAACCATCTGCGCGAGCCGTTGACGGTCGAACAGCTCGCCGACGTTGCGCATCTGAGTCCGCGCCAGTTCAGCCGCGCCTTTCGCGACGAAACGCGCCAATCGCCGGCCAAGGCCATCGAGGCGTTGCGTGTGGAAGCCGCCCGCGCCATGCTCGAAGCGGGCCGTCACTCTATGGAAGCTGTCGCGGTCGAAACCGGCTTTATCGATACCGAACGGATGCGGCGCGCCTTTCTGCGCGCGTTCGGCCAGCCGCCGCAAGCGATCAAACGCGCAGCGCGCGCGATGTAACAGCGGGCTGTAACAGAGGTGGTGGACAATATCGCCGACAGCATCTCCACCTTGAACCGTACGGCAACTAGAGGACGCGTGATGAACTACGACGACAGCAATCCCTTCGCGAAGATTCTGCGCGGCGAACTACCCTGCATCAAAGTGGCAGAAAGCGATGCTGCGCTGGCCTTCATGGACCTGATGCCGCAGGCCGACGGCCACATGCTGGTCGTGCCGAAGGAAGCGGCGGTTGAGATTTTCGAGTTGTCGGATGCCTCGACAGTGGCCTGCATGCGCATGACGCAGAAACTCGCCATCGCCGTGCGCGCGGCCTTGCGCCCGGACGGCGTGTTCATCGGACAGTTCAATGGCGCCGCGGCGGGACAAACGGTGCCGCATGTGCATTTTCACGTGATTCCGCGTTGGGAAGGACAGCCGCTGCGCATGCATGCACGCGAAGTCGCCGATGCGGCCACGCTCGAAGCGCTCGCCACGCGCATTCGCAACCATTGGCGCGCCCCTGTTGACGGCGCGACGGCCGAGGACGACGCAACTGGTCACGCCCCGTAATATGTGTAATGGCCGGTGAAACCAGCCGATCGCGCAATGTGACTAGACTGGCGTCTGCCTTGTACCCACAAGGCATTGAGTGTGGATCTCTTTTCAGCCTGCCCGAAACGGCAGGCTTTTTTATTTGCGGGTCTTATTCGAGGGTCTCATTCGCGAACCGCCCTCGCCTCACAGCGACGCCTGCAGCGCGATGATCCATGCATTCCACTGAAAGGGTCAAACCCGATGCCGCGAGCGGCGCAGCGGATGCCGCCAGTCGATACGGCGCGGCTTCGTGGGCTCAAGATGCAGGTCGTGCAAATGCCGATGCTCCTGCCACAATTCGTCGGAGAAAAGAAACGCGACGATGAGCAGCGGGATGACCAGAAAGGCGCCTAATATCAATTGCTCGATCACGGTAGCCTCCATCGCAAGAGCATGATTTCATTGTAGAGCACCGCATGTGCCCACACGGTGCCGAGCCCCTCACAAATTTGCGATAAGCGGCCTGCGACAACGCGACGCCCCTCCCTTGCCGAACCCGCGCAGCGTCTCGCGCTTCGCAAGACCGCGCTACGCGGACGAGAGGCGTTGTAAGAACTCCCCGCGCTGCGCCCGGACTAACAGGAAACGCAAGCTTGAGTTCTCATGCTGAGGCTGCGGAATCAAACCAATAATTCTCAAGGGGAATCCAATGACTATCGAACACAGCAGCGAACTGACCCTGCGCCCGCTCGAGCGCACCGACCTGCGCTTCGTCCACGAAGTGAACAACAACGCAAAGATCATGCGTTACTGGTTCGAAGAGCCTTATGAAACGTTCTCCGAACTGACCCAGCTCTACGACCAGCACGTGCACGACCTGCGCGAGCGCCGCTTCGTGGCGATCGACAACGACGGCCAGACAGTTGGCGTCGTCGAGCTGATCGAGCTGGACTATATCCACCGGCGCGGCGAGTTTCAGATCATCATCGCACCGGATGCGCAAGGCCGCGGCTACGCCACCATCGCCACGCAGCTCGCGATCGACTACGCGTTTTCGGTGCTGAACCTGCGCAAGGTCTACCTGATCGTCGATAAGTCGAATACCGCTGCCATCCACATCTATGAGAAGTGCGGTTTCCGGCATGAGGCCGAGTTGATCGAGGAGTTTTTCGGCAACGGCCGCTATCACAATGCGTTGCGCATGTGCATGTTCCAGTCCGAGTTCTTCAAGACCGATCGGCACGGCTGAGTGAGTTCAACCTGCGTCAACCAGCCACGCCATGCTGCGTCGCCTGGGACACCTGGCACCGTTTATCTTCTGTATACACACCGTTATTTCGTGATTTTTGATTAGTCGGGTGAATGACTTTGTGTGCAACGCACCAAATGCCTGTATTAATTGTAGTAAATCACTTAATTGGTGCCTCACGTTTACGCCAATACGCGCCGCAAAGCTTTACTGGTTAAAGCGGCGCACCCTGCCCGTCTTTTAGTTATCCGTTTCAATCCGTCCTGTTTAAGCGGCTGCTCAAGGCTTAAGCAGGTGCGACAGGTGGTGCGACAATTCGCCGCTGTTGCGACCGCACACAAGATGTGCTTGTCGTTCTTGCGCGTTCTCCTAAAGTGCAAGGTGCGGGTTCGACGTTAAAGTTAAATACATAGCTAACCTGAGTAATTCAACCCGCACCGGAGGAAAATATGAAAACGCGAATCGCCCTTGTTTTCGCCATTGCGGGATTGGCTGCCGCTTCTGTTCAGGCTCAAGACGCCATGGTCAAGCCGCAGCAAACAATCCAGTTCAAGGCCAACGCGTATGGCTGTCTGTCGAAGGATAAACTCGACGCCGCCGACCAACACGCGCAAGCCGGGGAACAGCAAAAGATGCAAGAATTCTTCTCGGGATATCAGTGCGTTTCGACGCCGGAAAACTCGAGTTTCCGCGTTGTGCGCGTGGTTGGCCATGACGTCGAATTCGTGAACGCTGGGAATAGCGATACACAAGGCCTCTGGGCAAACGATCGATTCATCAAACAATAAGCTAAACGCCAACACCCCGGGTAAACGCCCGGTTTGACGGGTTTTAATTTACGCTACAAACCCTCTGATATTAAAAATCTGAGGGGCTGCGAACCTGCGAGTTAAAAATCGGCTGGGCATTGAGTGCCCGGCCGCTTTTTATTTCTGCGCGCGTTTTCCATGGCGCGCTTTCCATGCGCGTTTTCCATAACGTGACGCCGATAAAAAAGCCGATGCGGGCTTTCGATCCGCATCGGCAATACGCCTTCTCGCAAAGCGCAGGGAGAAACGGCTAACCGTTCAAAAGACCATCAATGCGAGTCGCGCGGCACGGGCGCGCCGCTCGATCCGACCAGGAAATCCAGATCCGCCCCCTGGTCCGCTTGCAGCACGTGCTCGACGTAGAGCTTGTAGTAGCCGCGCGTGGGCGGCGCAGGCGGCTGCCAGGCAGCGCGGCGACGCGCGAGTTCTTCGTCGGTGACATCCAGATGCAGGCGGCGGGCGTCGACGTCGAGTTCGATCATGTCGCCGGTTTGCACGAACGCGAGCGGCCCGCCCGCGGCCGCTTCCGGCGATACATGCAGGACCACCGAGCCGTATGCCGTGCCGCTCATGCGGCCGTCCGAAATGCGCACCATGTCCGTGATGCCCTTCTGCAGCACCTTCTTTGGCAGCGGCATGTTGCCGACTTCGGCGAAGCCCGGGTATCCCTTCGGCCCCGCGCCCTTGAGCACCATGACGCAGTGCTCGTCGATATCGAGCGATTCGTCGTCGATCTTCGCGTGCAGCTCCTCGATGTTCTCGAATACCACTGCGCGGCCGCGATGCTTCAGCAGATGAGGTGTCGCCGCCGACGGCTTGATCACCGCGCCGTTTGGCGCCAGGTTGCCCTTGAGCACCGCGATGCCGGCCTTCGGCTTGAACGGCTCGGCGAACGTCGTGATGACCTTCTCGTCGTGATTCGGCGCGTTGCGCACGTTATCCCAGATCGTCTTGCCGTTCACCGTCAGCGCTTCGCGATGCAGCAGACCTTGCTCGCCGAGTTGCTTGAGCACGGCGGGCAAGCCACCCGCGTAGTAAAAGTCTTCCATCAGGTACTCGCCTGACGGTTGCAGATTCACGAGACACGGCACGTTCGAGCCGAGCTCCCAGTCCTCCAGCGAAAGCTCCACGCCAATGCGTTTGGCGAGCGCGATCAGATGCACGACCGCATTGGTCGACCCGCCGATCGCCGCATTGGTGCGAATCGCGTTTTCGAACGCCTGGCGCGTGAGGATCTTGTCCATCGTCAGATCCTCGCGGACCATATCGACGATGCGCCGGCCGGCCAGATGCGCGAGCACTTGCCGGCGTGCATCGACTGCGGGAATCGCCGCGTTGTGCGGCAAGCCCATGCCGAGCGATTCGACCATCGAGGCCATCGTGGACGCCGTGCCCATCGTCATGCAGTGGCCGCGCGAGCGGTTCATGCACGACTCGGCTTCGGTGAATTCTTCCTGTGTCATCGTGCCGGCGCGCACTTCCTCGGACATCTGCCAGACGCCCGTACCCGAGCCGATGTTCTTGCCGCGGAACCGTCCGTTGAGCATCGGTCCGCCCGACACGGCCAGCGCCGGCAGATTGCACGACGCCGCGCCCATTAGCAGCGCCGGCGTGGTCTTATCGCAACCCACCAGCAGAATCACGCCGTCCATCGGATTGCCGCGAATCGACTCCTCGACATCCATCGAAGCCAGATTGCGAAACAGCATCGCGGTAGGCCGCAGATTGGTCTCGCCGAGCGACATCACCGGAAACTCGAGCGGCAAACCGCCCGCTTCGTGCACGCCTTTTTTCACGTACTCGGCGAGCTCGCGAAAATGCGCATTGCACGGCGTCAGCTCGGACCACGTATTGCAGATGCCGATCACCGGACGCCCGTCGAATTCGTCGTGCGGAATGCCCTGGTTTTTCATCCACGAGCGATGCAGAAAGCCGTCGCGATCTTTGAGGCCAAACCACGCCTGGCTGCGTAGCGGCTTTTTAGTCTGGTTGGAATCAGCCATGAAATCTCCTGTTGGCAAGCATGTAGTGCGGGGCGCCTGGCCCGGGGCGTATGTCAGCCTCAGTGCACGCGCTTGCTGCGACGGTACTGATCGAACAACACCGCGAGCAGCAGAATCCCGCCGCGAATCAGGTATTGGTAAAAGGTCGGCACATTCATCAGGCTCATTGCGTCCTGCACGGAACCCATGATCAGCACGCCGACCAGCACACCGGAAATCGTTGCGACGCCGCCCGTCAGCGAAACGCCGCCGAGCACGCACGCGGAGATCACGCCGAGTTCGAGACCGACCGACGTCTTCGGGTCGCCGAGGCTCATGCGTGACGCCAGCATCACGCCTGCAAAGCCCGTGACGAGGCCCTGCAATACGAACACTGTGATCTTGATTCGGGTGACCGGCAAGCCCGCGAGCAAAGCGGCCTCGCTATTGCCGCCCACGGCCAGCACGTTTTTGCCGAATACGGTTTTCTTCAGCAGAAAACCGAACAGCACGAAGCCGACGATGTTGCTCCAGATCGGATAAGAAATACCGAGGAACGCGCCGCCGCCGAGGTCGAAGAAACGCTCTTCGGAAATCATCACCGCGTCGCCGTTCGACGTGATGAAGGCGAGGCCGCGCACGACTTCCATCATCGCGAGCGTGACGATCAGCGAGTTGATCTTGTAGCGCGCGACCAGCACGCCGTTGACCAGTCCGACTGCGCCACCCGCAAGCACACCGGCGGCGATGCCGAGCGTCACGCTATGGGTCGCGGTAATCAGGCTGGACGCAACCACGCCCGCGAACGCAACGATCGACGCCACCGACAAATCCACTTCGCCCAGCGCGAGCACGAACATCATCGTTACGGATATCGAACCAATTAGCGTGACGGAGAGCAGCAAGCCCTGGATGTTTCGCGAGCTTAAGAAATCCGGCACCGTGAACGACAAAGCCGCGAACAGGATGATGAACACCATCACGATGCCGGACTTGTTGATGAGATCCCAGGTGCGCGCGGCGCGCGCGCTCAGGCCCGAGGAGGCGATGGCTGGCGTAGAGGAGTCGGTTGAGGGTGTCTGCATGATGTCTATTCCGTTTTCGATGGCGCGACGCAGTTGCCGTCGGTTGCATTCAGTGGCCTTCAGTTGACTGGTGAGCGCGGCGTCCTCAGCGTGGCAGCGCAAGTTTGATCAGCGCATCCGGCGTGGCCTGCGCCTTCGGCAGATTGCCGACGATGCGGCCTTCCTTCATCACGATCACGCGATCCGCCACGCCGATCACTTCGGCCAGATCGCTCGACACGACGATGACCGTGCGGCCCGCTTCAGCAAGCCCATACAGCAAGCCGTAAATCTCGCTGCGCGCGCCGACGTCGATGCCACGCGTGGGTTCGTCCATCAGGAACACGTCGATGTCTTCGGCGAGCCAGCGCGACAGAATCACTTTCTGCTGATTGCCGCCGGAGAGGGTGCCGATCGGCGTTTCGCCATTGCGCGTTTTGATCGAGAGCTTGCCGATGAACTCTTTGGCGGTCTGCGCTTCCTTGCGGCCGTTGAGCACGTTGAAGCGGCTGAAGTGACGGCGGCAACTGATATTGAGGTTGTCCGACACCGAAGCAATCGAGACGATGCCTTCCTGTTTGCGATCTTCCGGGCACAGTGCGACGCCAGCACGCACGGCATCGCGCGGCGTGGTGAAACGCACGCGTTTTCCCTTGAGCACGATCTCACCGGCGCTCGGTTTGACGGCGCCGTAAATCAGTTTCATCAGCTCCGAACGGCCAGCGCCCACCAGACCGAAGAAGCCGACGATTTCGCCTTTACGTGCGGTAAACGAGGCCGGTTCGCGCAAGCCGCGTCCCATCAGGTCCCTGACTTCGAGTTGCAGGCCACCCAGTTCGCGTGTGCGATAGCCGTACACGTCGGCGATCGAACGGCCCACCATGCAACTGATCAGGCGATCGCGATCGAGTCCGTCGCCGGCTTCGAACGTATCGATGCGGCGACCGTCGCGAAACACCGTCACGCGGTCGCACAGTTCGTAGACTTCGTCCATCCGATGTGTGACATAGATAATCGCGCGGCCCTCGGCCTTCAACGCGCGGATGATCCGGAACAACTGCGCGGTTTCGCGCGACGACAACGAACTCGTCGGCTCGTCGAACGCAATCACGCGCGCATCGCGCATCAGCGCCTTGCCGATTTCGATCATCTGGCGCTGACCGATCGAGAGATTCTTCACCTGCTGCGACGGGTCGATTTTTTCGCCGAGTCTTTCCAGCTCGCGCACCGCACGTGCAATCAGCGCCTTTTCATCGAGCACGCCGAAGCGGTTGGGCAGGGCGCTGAGCATCAGGTTCTCTGCAACGGTCAGTTCAGGCACCAGATGCAGTTCCTGATAGATGATCGCGACGCCCGCCGCGATGGCCGCCTTGGTGGTGACGAACTGCTGCTCGACACCATCGAGCAATAACGTGCCCGCCGCCGGCTGGTTCACACCGGACAGCACTTTGAGCAGCGTCGATTTGCCGGCGCCGTTTTCACCCATCAAACCGTGCACCTCGCCGCGCCGCACGTCGAGCGACACCTGGTCGAGCGCGAGCACGCCGGGAAAGCGCACGGTGATGCCGTCGAGTTGCAGATACGGATCAGTCGACGTAAGCGTAGGCGAGGGCGCTTGCGCGGGCCGCGCCGCTTGGCCCGTTTCGCCAGTGTGAGAAACCGTCATCGAAAGCCTCTAGCGGGTGGACAAGCTATGCGGGCCGATCTCGCGTTGACGTCAGCGTGAACGTGAAAAGGCCCGCAGTGTGCAGACTCGAATACCGCTTAAATTCCGAGCTCTTTACGCACGTCCTGCCAGTTGCCGCGCACCATCAGCTTGCCGGTGGTTTGCGTGTCGGCGGGCGGCTGCTTGCCGTCCTTGATCCACTCGACGAGGTTCTCCGTGCTCTCCTTGCCGTGCATCGTCGAGCTCACTGCGATCGTGCCGTAGAAGCCCGTCGGTTCCTTCTTCTGGAACTCGGCAAACGCTTCGCCCGCACCGTTGATGCCGACGCCGATCACGTCCGCCGCCGGAATGTGCAGTTGTTCGGTCGCGCGAACGCCACCCAGCACGCTTTCCTCGTTCAACGCGAAGATCACCCACTTCTTGATGTTCGGATGCTGCGCAAGCCCCGGCGACGATGCGTTGAAACCGCCTTCGTCATCGGTCGTCTTTTGCGGCGCGTCGAAGATGTTTTCCTTCTTGAAGCCGCCGGCCAACAGCGATTCCGTTGCGCCGTCGGTGCGCAGTTTGGCGGTCGGCAGTTCGTAGTTCGTGATGCGCAGCGCGCCGACTTCTTCCGGCTTCCAGCCGCGGCGCTTCATCTCTTCAGAGATTGCCGTGCCGACCTGATTGCCGATCTTGAACGCGGACATGCCCAGATGCGGCACGTTCGGCAGCGGCTTGCCGGTGGAGTCGACCAGTTGATCGTCAACGGTGACGAACTTCATGTTGTAACGCTTCGCACGCGCCTGGATCGCCGGTCCGAGCCGCACGTCGGGCGCGCAGATCACGAAACCTTTGGCGCCTTGCGCGCCGAGGTTATCAATCGCGGCCAGCACTTTCTCGCCATCCGGCGTGCCGATGTTGACCACCGCGAAGCCGTCCTTCTGGCCGAGCGCGCTGGCGGCTTTCTGTTCGTTGATGAACCACGCCTGTTCCGGCATCTTCACGAGGAAGCCGACTTTCAGTGGCTGATCGGCGCGTGCGGAGAATTGTGCGGCAAAGGGCGCGGCGAGAGCCGCTGCGGCGATCGCGGATAGCGTCAAACGGCGAAGCTTGCTGGTCATACTTGTCTCCTGAGGTTGAAAAGCTGCATTGGTTTCGTTTATTTGCAGCAGGGAATGCACGGCGGCGTCAGCCGGGGCGTGGATGGGCGATGGGGTAAGCCGTTCGAATCGCGGCAGCGTGCACCGTGCAACACGCGGCATGCTGAGCGATGAGATTCGCGGCCGAGTGAACTGCGAGATACACGGCGGCTACGGCGCTGCTAGGGGCAGCGGAATGAGCCGTGGGAGATGTGACGTGGTAAGCGAGTCCCATGGCCATCAACCCGCAACGTAGGCCGTTTTCACGGCCGTCCAGAACGCTGCATCGGTTGCGCCGTAGGCCGATGCCTTGCGACCGCCACCAGCCGCGTGATGCTCGATGGTGGTCGTCGGCAGATTGATCGTGACGAGGCCGCATTGCGCGTGGCGGCGGAAATGCCGCGCGCGGCTCAAGGAGCGCGTGCAGATGCCGGCGCATAGACCGTAAGCGGTGTCGTTCGCGAGATGCAGCGCGTGGTCGTAGTCGTCGGCTTTCAACACGACAGCGAGTGGACCGAAGATCTCGTCGCGTGCGATGCGATGTTCGGGTTCGCCGATAAACAAAGCCGGTTCGAAAAAGTAGCCGCGTGTCGCGCGCTCCAACTGACGCCCGCCGTGCAGCAGTTGCGCGCCTTCCTCCTGACCAACGCGCACGTAGTCGAGATTGCGCTCCAGCTGCGCGGCGTTGGCGACCGGGCCAATATCCGTACCGTGCTTCAGTGCGTGATCGACGTTGAGTCTCGCGAGCTTCGCCCGCAATGCGTCGGCGAACGGCTCGAACACCGCACGTTCGACGATCAACCTCGACGCAGCCGTACTGCATTGGCCGGTGGAACCATAGGCGCCGCTGAGGGCTGCATCGACGGCGCTGTCGAGGTCGGCATCAGCCAACACCACGAAGGGATTCTTGCCGCCCATTTCCAGTTGCACGCGTGCTTGCCTTGCAGCCGCAACCTGCAGGACACGTGTGCCGGTTTCTGCCGACCCAGTGAAACTGATCGCCGCCACCAACGGATGCGCGGCGATCCGAGCGCCGACTTGCCGGCCGCTGCCCATCACAAGGTTGAATACGCCGGCCGGCAAACCTGCGCGACTGACAATGGATGCCAGCGCCGCCGCACAACCCGCTGCCGATTCGGCCGGTTTGAAGACCACGCAATTGCCGTGGGCGAGGGCAGCGCCGATCTTGGCGGCGGCAATCGCCAGCGGCGCGCTCCAAGGCGCAATGATGCCGATGACGCCGAGCGGTTCGCGCGTCACATCGATCTCGACGCCGGCGCGCGCCGCCGCCACGGGTTCGGCAAACGCGCGGAGTGCCTCGGCGGCGAAGAACTTGAAAATCTGGCCGGCGCGCGTGGCTTCGGTCAAGGCCTCCGGCATCGGCTTGCCGACCTCGCGCGCGAGCAGCCGGCCGAGTTCGTCACGCCGTGCCAGCATCTCGCTGCCGATCGCATCGAGCGCATTCGCGCGGCGCTGCGCCGAACCCAGGGACCATTCGCGGAACGCCGCGCTGGCCGCTTCGATGGCCGTATCGGTTTGCCTTGCATCGGCCCGGACGTAGTCGCCGACCGGTTCATCCAGATCCGACGGATTGAGCGACACGCCGGTGGTCGCGCCCGTCTCCCATCCGCCATTGATGTAATGGCGGAACGGACTGGCAACGAGCGGGACGAGCGGATCGCGATTCATCGACGGGAGGGCGCCACATGGGGAAGCTCAGAAAGTCCACGAATGGTATGAGCCGCCCCAATAACTTTCCAATCCCTTTTTCGGCCATCCCGATATCAATTTCGATATGGCATGATGGAGACTCAACGACGGCAAATCGTCCGACAGACGGCATCGAGCTGCATAGGGAGACAGGCCATGACGCGTAGCTACTCGAACTGGTTCGTGCGGGCGCGGCTCAAGACGCGACAGTTGCTGCTGCTCGCAGCAATGGAAGAGGAGGGCAACGTCCGGCGCGCTGCCGACGTGCTCGGCATGACCCAGCCTGCCGCGTCGCGGCTCCTGAAAGAGCTGGAGGACATGCTGGAGGTGAGTCTGTTCGACCGCACGCCGCACGGCATGCACGCCACCCTGTATGGCGAAGTGATGATCCGTCACGCGCGCATGGTGCTCTCGAATCTCAGCCACGCGCACGATGAAATCTCGGCACTGCGCGCCGGTCTGGCCGGCCAGGTGCGGATCGGCGTGATCGCCGCGGCCGCTGCGACGATGGTGCCGCGCGCCATCGCCAGCGTGAAGGAACGCTATCCGCAGTTGCAAATCTGGGTGGAGGTGGAAACGTCGGACGTGATGCTGCCGAAGCTCGCCGAAGGCGAGCTGGACATCATGGTCGGCCGGGTACTGGAGCGGCAGAACCAGTTCAAGACGGAAGTCCGCTACGAACCGCTCGCCGACGAGCCGCTGTGCGTGGTGGCGCGTCCCGGCCATCCTCTCGAAAATGAAACAAGTTTGACACTGCGCGGAATCGTCAACGCGAGCTGGGTTTTGCACCCGCCGGGCAGCGTTTTGCGCCATCGCTTTGATCTGATGTTTTCGCAGATCGGACTGAATCCGCCCCAAAACGTCGTCAATACCAACAATTTTTTGGCGATTTCGAGCTTATTACTTCAAAGCGACATGTTGGCGGTTTTACCTGACGAAGTGGCGCGTCAGTACCAACAGTATGGTGTTCTCAAGCAGGTACCGATCGATTTACCGTGCAGAATGGATACATTCGGTATCATCACGCGCCAGTCGCATCTGCTTTCGCCAGCGGCCTCCGTCGTGCTGGAAGCCTTACGGGAAGCCGCTGCCGGGGTGTATGGCACCGCTTTCGAGCCGACAGTGGCGCGATAAATGCTTCTCCCGTTGCGATAGTCGCAACAGTAGCCGGCTTTTTCGGCTCGGGAGGAACACGCGATGTACAACAAACACGGAACACGGCAACGCGCCGTCGACGATTCTTTTTCTGTTCGCTCCGGTGGAGCGAGCGCCTGGTTTAGTAACGGCATGGCTCTCAAATCGACGATTTACAAGGCGGAACTCCAGATCGCCAACATGGACCGGCACTATTACGCCGACCATTCCCTGACGATCGCCCGCCATCCCTCGGAAACCGACGAACGGATGATGGTCCGCGTCGCCGCGTTCGCGTTGTTCGCGCAGGAACGCCTCGAATTCTGCAAAGGTTTGTCCGATGTCGACGAACCGGACCTGTGGCAGAAGGACCTCACCGGCGCGATCGAAACCTGGATCGAAGTCGGCCAGCCGGACGAACGGCGCATTGCCAAGGCCAGCGGCCGCTCGAACGAGGTGATCGTGATCGCCTATGGCGGCCGCACGTCGGACATCTGGTGGCAAGGCGTGCGCAGCAAGGTCGAACGCATGCGCAATGTGACGGTATGGACGCTCGGCGAAGACGTCGCCGCCGCGCTCGGCTCGCTGGCCGAACGGACCATGCGTCTGCAATGCACCGTGCAGGACGGCGAAGCATGGCTCGGTAGCGCTGAAGCCGATGCGGTGAAGATCGAGTGGACGGTGTTGAAGGCGCCCGCCGACGCCTGGTAGCCTGGTAGCCTGGTAAAGGCCTTGGCAGCGCCCGTTACAGCGACGTAACACGCGACGCTTCGGGCGGCCCTTTGAGCTCGACCATATTGCCTTCCGGGTCGAACAGATACAGGGATTGCCCAAACCCATCCGCGCCATAGCGCAAAGCCGCCTCGCCGGGCCGCGCGCCGTGTTCGGCCAGATGCGCCTTGAGCGCCTCGGCGTCGAACGGCTCAACCCGCAAACACACGTGGTCCATATTCCGCCCCGCGCCCGGCACGCCGTTTTCGGGGTGATCGAGCTTGGCGCCGACCTTTAGCAGGTCGATCAGCGAGCGCCCCGCGCGCAACTGCATCAGCCCCAGATCGGGCTGCTCCTTCTCGATGCTGCAACCGAGCACCTCGCAGTAAAAGCGCGTCATCTGCGGAACGTTCGACGCCCGAATGACGATGTGATCGATCTCGCGAATGTGGATTTTCATATCGAACGCCCCCAAGGCTTGCTCGCAGAACGGATGAACAGCCACCAGTGTAGGAGAAAGGACGGCGCCGCGAGAGCGGGCGATGAACTCGTCACGAGGGGCAGATCAGAAATGTTCAGACGAAAAAAAGCCCGCTCTATGTGGAGCGGGCTGAATCCATATCAGGAGGAGACATGGAGGAGACAGGTACTAATATACACATGGGGTTGATGCGACGCAATAACTTTTTAAGGGAAAACCCGATATTGGGCCAAATTGTCGCAGTTTGAGGCGAAACGGGCGACCGGCGGGGCTTCCGGCCCTACGAGGAAGCGCAATGACAGAGCAAGAACCGGGGCGTAGTGTTTCGGCATGCGGCCTACATTGGTGAGCATCGACACCGCCTTTCCGGGACCATCATGAACCGCACCGATCTTACCGAGACCAGCAACGAAGCCGCCGTCAGCACGCCGCGCTGGGCCACAGACGCCGAGCGTTGGGAAGCCGTCGTCCGCCGCGAGCCGCAGGCCGACGGCGCGTTCTTCTACGCCGTCAAAACGACGGGCGTGTTCTGCCGCCCGTCGTGCGCGTCACGCCAGCCGCGTCGTGAAAACGTCGCGTTCTTCGCCGACGCAAACGCCGCGCGCGCCGCGGGCTATCGCGATTGCAAGCGTTGCCAGCCCGGCGGCCTGCCGCGCGAGCTGGAGATCGTCAATCGCGCCTGCGCTGCGCTGGATGCCGATCCGCAGCAGCGCCTCACGCTCGCGCAGCTAAGCGACGCGGTGCACGTCAGCCCGTTCCATTTGCAGCGTCTGTTCAAGCGCGTGGTCGGCGTCTCGCCGCGTCAGTATCAGGCCGCGCAACGCGGCGCCGCGTTGCGCGATGCGCTGCAGAGCGGGTCGGACGTGACGCGCGCTACGCTCGACGCCGGCTTCGGCTCGCCATCGCGGATGTACGACAGCGCTTCAGCCGAATTGGGCATGGCGCCATCCGCGTTTCGCCGCAAAGGCGCCGGGCTTACTGTGCGCTACGCCAGCGCGCCGACCTCGCTCGGCTTCGTGCTGATCGCAGCAACCGACAAAGGCATCTGCAAAATCGGTTTCGGCGACGATGCCGCAATACTCGTCGACGATCTGCGCGGTGAGTTCGCTAACGCCGGACTGGTCGAAGACGCAACGCGGCTCGCACCGTTCATCGCCCAGATCGACGCCTATCTGCGCGGCACCCGCCAGGACTTCGATCTGCCGCTGGATATCGCCGCCACCGCGTTCCGGCAACGTGTATGGGATGCGCTGCGGCGCATTCCCTACGGTGAGACGCGCAGCTATTCGCAGATCGCGGAAGCGGTCGGCTCACCGCGGGCCGTGCGCGCTGTGGCAAGCGCGTGCGCGACGAATCCGGTCGCGCTGGCGATTCCATGTCACCGGGTCCTGCAGAAGGGCGGGGCGCTGGCGGGATACCGCTGGGGCCTGCCGCGAAAGGCCGCACTGCTCGACAACGAAGCCCAGCACGCAGGCGACGTTTCGCGCGACGAAGCCGATCGCCGCGAGCACGTGGCCATCGCAACCACCACCAACCTGGACCATGCCGCGTGAGTACGCTTGACGACGTCGCAACACTCGAACTGCCCTTCAAACCACCCTTCGACTGGCCGCGCCTGCTCCGCTTTTTCGGCGGACGCGCGACGCCTGGCGTCGAAGCCGTCGAAGACGGCGCCTATCGCCGCGCGATCGATTGGGCCGGCGACAGTGGCACGCTGACCGTGCGCCTGCATCCGCGCAAGCGCTGCATCGTTGCGAACATCGACGGTCCTGCGAGCCGTCACGCCGACGCGCTCGCCGCGCCGATCGCGAGGATGTTCGACCTGCACGCCGACCCGAAGAAAATCGGCACTGAACTGGCCGCCGACCCATGGCTCGCGCCGTTGATCGAAGCCGTGCCGGGATTGCGCGTACCGGGCGCGTGGTCGGGCTTCGAGCTGGTGGTGCGCGCGATCGTCGGGCAGCAGGTCAGCGTGAAGGCGGCGACCACCATCATCGGACGATTGGTGCAGCGTGCCGGCGAACGCATCGACGGTCATCCGCATGAGAACACCGCGTGGCGCTTTCCGACGCCCGCCGCGCTCGCGGCGGTGGATCTGGAAAAGATCGGCATGCCGGGTAAACGCGTAGCGGCGTTGCAAGGGTTTGCGCAGGCGGTCGCTTCGGGCGACGTGCCGCTCGACAGCAACGTCGCCGATGCCAACAGCCTGCGCGCAGCCTTGCTCGCATTGCCTGGCATCGGGCCATGGACAGTCGAGTATGTGGCGATGCGTGCATGGCGTGATGCCGACGCCTGGCCTGCTTGGGACCTCGTGCTGATGCAGTCGATCTGCGCGCGCGATCCGGCGCTCGTGCGGCCCACGCAGCAACGCACCCGCACCGACACATGGCGGCCGTGGCGCGCGTACGCGGCGATGCACCTGTGGAACGAGGTGGCGGATCGGGCCGGCGCAGCGCGCGGCGGCTGAGATCGTGTGGCGGTCCGGGAGGAGGGCCGCACGGAACCGACGGACCGTGGGCAGGCGGCTAGCTCGGCGGCAGCACTCGGACGACGCCACGCGAATCGCGCGTCGGGCGCGTGAAGGGTAGCGTAAGGCGCAGGGCAGCCCCTTTTGTGCTGAACCGTGCTGAAATCAGGCCAGGTTGTGTCGTCGGAAGGCCGTCCGAAGCGGCCTCAAGCAGCCGTCGTGGCGAGATGTTAAAGTGCCCGCTACCCGAAAATTCCGCCGAACGTTGTCAACCGCGCAGTGCTGCACCTAAGCAGTGAAGCGGCACATGGCGGCCGACAACGCCCGACTCGCATCAATGCCAAACACGACACCTTCCCGCACGAACGACGCGTTCTCGCACCGCCTGTCCGTGCTGACCACAGGCCCACAGCGCGACGCGCTGATACGCGGCCTGCGCGGCATCGAAAGGGAAAGCTTGCGCGTAACGCACGACGGCAAGCTCGCCATGACGCCGCATTCGCGCGCGCTCGGCTCGGCGCTCACGCATCCGTCGCTCACCACCGACTATTCCGAAGCACTGCTTGAACTGATTACGCCGGCTGAACACGACGTCGCGATCACGCTCGAGAAACTCGATACGCTGCATCGTTTTGTCTACGCTGAACTCGGCGACGAGATCTTGTGGAACAACTCGATGCCGGGCCTGCTGCCTGAAACGGACGAAGGCATTCCGATCGCGCATTACGGCACGTCGAATATCGGCAAACTGAAGTACGTGTACCGCATTGGCCTCGCGCTCCGTTACGGCCGCACGATGCAGTGCATTGCGGGCATCCACTACAACTATTCGCTGAACGAAGAAGTGTGGCGGGCGTTGCATGCCGACCAGCAATCCACGGCAAACGCCGTCGATTTCCAGTCCGACCGTTACCTCGCGCTGATCCGCAATTTCCGCCGCACCAACTGGCTGTTGATGTACCTGTTCGGCGCATCGCCGGCACTGGATCGCCGATTCCTGCGCGATCGCCAGCACACGCTCGAAACCTTCGACGCCGACACGCTGTATCGCCCGTACGCGACCAGCTTGCGCATGAGCGACCTCGGCTACTCGAACACCACGGCGCAAGCGGCGCTGCACGCCGACTACGACACCTTGCCGGGCTACCTCGACGCACTCGCGAAGGCCGTGAGCCAGCCGTATCCCGCGTATGAAGCGATCGGCACGCAGCGCGACGGCGAGTGGGTGCAGATCAACACGAACGTGCTGCAGATCGAAAACGAGTTTTATTCGACGATCCGTCCGAAGCGCGTCACGTATCCCGGCGAGCGTCCGCTGCATGCACTGGCTGCCCGCGGCGTGCAATACGTCGAAGTGCGCTGCATGGACATCGATCCCTTCGAGCCGACCGGCATTTCACTGGAGACGTCGCGTTTTCTGGACGCCTACCTGCTGGTCTGCGCGCTCGACGACAGCGCACCGCTGCCGCCGGACGCGTACGCGGAGGCCAATCAGAACTTCGGCCGCGTGACGATGGAAGGCCGCAAACCGGGCCTCGAACTGACGCGCGACGGCAACCCGATCGCGATGACAGATTGGGCGAACGAACTACTGGTCAAGATCGACGCAGCCGCGGCAACACTCGACGCGCTGCATGGCGGCGACTCACACGCACGCGCCGTGGCGGTTCAACGGGCAAAACTGGCGGATGTCTCGCTGACACCGTCTGCACGCGTATTACAGACGATGCGCGACAAGCAGCAGAGCTTCCTCACCTTTGGCCTCGAGCAAAGCGAAGCGCACGCCGCCTATTTCCGCGCGCGCCCGCTGGATGCCGCGCAGACGAAAGAATTCGCCGACCTCGCTACGCAATCGCTTGCAGAGCAGGCCAAGCTTGAGCGAGAAGAGGTGGGTTCATTCGACGCATTCGTCGCGGCCTACAGGGCGTACACGTTGAACCGGTTTAGCGTCTAAACGACGACGAACGTAGGCAGCGCGCCGGAAAAAGCAGCCTGGGGACTAATGCCGTTCAGTTAACGCTGAGCGGCATTTTCATTTGTGAAGCACGAAGCGGCCTTGGCGGGCCGCTTTTTATTGGGCACAGGTAACGTCTACGCAAAGCGCCGCCGTCGGCCCAACTGTATCGGCAAAATCACCGTTCGTTTAGCCATTCGCAAATGGACATGAAACACCGTGCCGAGGATGCGGTCCAACTTAGACGACACGCTCCAGAGCGGGAGGCTTCAAGGCGATGAAAAAAGGTCTGTTGGCCGTAGTGTGCATAGTGGCGGCGGGGTGTTCGACGCAGGGTCAGGTGAACCCGGACGTGATGCAGATCGCGACGACGCCGTTGACGTGTTCGAGCAAGGCCGAGTGCGATATCTGGTGGCAGCGAGCGCAGACGTGGGTAGCGGGCCATTCGACGTACAAGATCGAGTCTTCGACTGACACGTTGATCCAGACATCGGGCCCGGACGGCGGCAAGCGCGCGCTGGCGTACCAGATCACGCGGACCCCAAACCCGGACGGCACAGCAACGATAGGTTTCGCAGCGCATTGCGACGGCTCAATGGGTTGCAAACCAAACCCATGGGAGGCGGGCGCCGACTTCAAGCAATACGTACGAGGCAACACGCCGGGCGCGCCGCAGAGCGACACAAAACCATCGCAACCAGCACCAACGGCGATGCACCCCGATGCATTGCAGGGACAATCGGTCCCGGGAACGAGTGGGGAAGCGATAACGCAGTAGGAGAGGAAAAAGCGGCAACGCAGTCAGCAACGAACCAGTTCGCGATCCTCTACGAGGATCGCTGCACCAGACAACGCGTGTAGAACAATCCGATTGGCTTTGCACACAAGAAATCAGACGCTACCACCCGACAACGCAAAAGCATGACGAGTGGTTTTAAGAAGTACTCTTCGGCGCGCGCAGCGCCGCCGGAAGAATGACGCCCTTGTCACTGGCGTATGCCGGTGCACGAACACAGATTCCAGATGCACCACTACCCGCAGCAGACCACGGGCCCCGCTTAGCATTAGCGGTTTGAGCTGCTTTCTTTTGCCTACTTTTCTTTGCAGCCGGCAAAGAAAAGTAGGTGCCGCCCCGCACAGGCAACGCTAATAGACCACTAACAATTCAAGGAAAGGCCAACGCCCCAGGAGCACAAACACAGAGCTCAACCACACCAACAACCCAACAAAAAAACCACCACCGCCGAAGGCAAAAAAAACCCTCAGTGCCCCGTAGAAGGCCCAACCCCCTTCCTGGGCTTAGTAACCCAAACAAGCACGGCCAGTACAAGAAACGCCGCACAAGAAATACGAAAAAAGTCATTAGTGGCCATCATATAAGCCTGCGCAGTAACAACCTGATTCAACTGAGCGGTGAGGCTATCACCAGAAAGCCCGAGACTCCCCAACGCGTTGGTATAGGCATTCGTATTAGCCGCATAAACGTTCACAGAATCAGTCAACATCGCATGATGATAGATGGTGTCATTCTCCCAGTACGTCGTACTAATAGCCGTCCCAATCGCCCCAGACAAAGTCCGAAAAAAGTTCGACAACCCGGAAGCACTAGCAAGCCGCTCATCCGACACGCTGGACAGCGTAATAGTAGTCATCGGCACAAAGAAACAGGCAACGCCAATACCCTGCACCAACCGCGGCCAGATCACATGATTGAATGGCACATCGAGCGTAAAAGTCGAATTCCAGAACGACACGAACGCAAACACGATGAACGCAAAACTCGCCACCACCCGCAGATTCAGCCGATGCATATTCTTGCCGATCATCGGCGACAAAAACAGCGCAAGAATACCGACCGGCGCCGTCGCCAAACCGGCAAGCCCGGCGGTATACCCCATCACTGTCTGCAGCCAGAGCGGGAAAATCACCACTGACCCGAAGAACGCCATAAACCCGAACGAAATGATCACCACGCCGAGCGCGAAGTTACGATCCTTGAACAGCGAAAGATCGACAACGGGTTCCTTGTCCGTCATCTCCCACACCAGCAGGAACGCAATCGACACCACCGCGATAATGGCCAGCGTGATGATAAACGTCGAGTTGAACCAGTCGCGATCCTTACCGAGGTCGAGCACCATCTGCAGGCACGACACGCCGATCACGAGCAACGTGAGGCCGACCGCATCGATGCGCTGTTTGGTGACCTTGGTTTCGCGGCCACGCAGCAGCAGGAACGCGCACACCGCCGAGAACAATCCGATCGGCACATTGATGTAGAAGATCCACGGCCACGTGTAGTTGTCGGTGATATAGCCGCCCATCACGGGCCCGAAAATCGGCGCGCAAATCACGGTCATCGCCCAAAGGCCGAGCGCGAGCCCGCGCTTTTCCGGTGGGTACGAGCGCATCAGAATCGTCTGCGAAAGCGGGACCATCGGCCCTGAGACGAGCCCTTGCAGGAGCCGGAACGCGATCAGCGACTCGAAGTTGTGCGCGAAGCCGCACAGCGCCGAGGCGATCGTGAAAAGCAGAACGGACAGCGTGAACAACCGCACCTCGCCGACGCGCCGCGCCAGCCACCCGGTCAACGGCACCGCGATCGCCGAGGCCACGGAATACGACGAGATGACCCAGGTGCCCTGACTGGTCGCCACGCCGAGGCTGCCGGAAATGGTCGGCACGGCGACGTTCGCGATCGAGGTGTCGAGCACTTCCATGAACGTGCCGAGCGCGAGACCGACGGTAAGCAACGCCAGCACCCCGCCTTTGAGCGGAGTGGGTTCGGCAGCGGGTAGGGCTTCGGCGGGAGCCGTGGCAGCCATGTGTGTTTCTCCTCAGCCGGGAAAGCTTGTCGCGGCAGCTTTATCGCACCCTTCAAGTGGCGCGCTTACATGCCGGATCACCCTCTGCCCAGACAGACATTTTCAAACGATGACGCTTTCAAAAGCGCCTCTTGGTTACTGCCCGCCGTGACCTGGCGGAGGTTCTTCGGGTGAGTCTTCCAGCGAGTCCTGCGATGGTCCGAGGCCGCAACACGCGCTGGTTCCCTCATCGATCCCGTTCGCAATGAAACGGCCGAGCAGGTCGAGCAGAGTGGCGTGGTCGGCGGCGGAAAATCCGCGCAACTGCTCGTTCAGCACGGCGGCTCCCAGACTGGGCAATTGCCGCGCCGCTTCGTGGCCCTGCGGCGTCAGTTCCAGCTTGACCATCCGGCGGTCGGCGTCGCTGCGCGTACGCACGATAAAGCCTTTCTTTTCAAGGCGATCGAGCAGACGCGTCATGGATCCGCTGTCGTATGACATGACGCGCGACAACTCGAACGGCGTGCTCGCGCGTTGCGCGGATAACACCAGAATCACGCCGATTTGCTGGGCGGTCAGTCCTAACGGTTTGACCGCACGGTCCATCCGCTCGACAAGCACGTTTCGCGCTTTCGTCAGGTAATAGCCGAGACTCGATTCGAGGTGAATCTCGTCCGCGTTGTAAGGGCCGTCGGGCATCGTGTATCCGGGAACATCGTCAAACAGAACGGATTCTAGCTGCCTAAGCAGACAAGTCAAATTTCATTTCGCGTCGTGCGAACGGCGCAAAAAACAACACCGCGACTGCGCGCGAAGCAAAGTATCTTGAAATTTAATTGCATAGTCAATATTATTATAGGCAACGAGTTACGCGCGACCCGCGCCACCCGAGACCATGTTCTGACCGATTGTCTGCGCGCCGCAATGGCGCCGTGCCAAAAGGATTTCCCCGATGCTGTACCTCAAAAACACCCTTGGCGGCTTGAGCCGCTCCCTGACCGATTCCGCGCTGAGCAGCTTTCAAGGTCCGCATCGCTGGTGGAAGCTGGCGTTGTTCACCGTGCTGTTCGTCCTGCCCGGTGGATCAGTGGGAGTCGCGATGTTGGCGTGGGTGGAGCATCGGCGAGGGCAGAAGGGGACCCAAGTCGTCCCGGTGGAACCGGTGGGGTCCGTCATTGCGGCGGGGAGTGTCGTCGCGACCGCTGCTGCTGCAAGCCCGGTTGGCCCTTGCCCGGCACGCTCAGGCGCGCCGTGCCGGGCTGCGGCTGGCAAGCTGGCCCGGCAGCCTGCGTCAGCGGATTCGCGAGTTTGACTCTCTAGTCGTGGAACCGGCCTTTGTTGCCTGCGCGGCGCTTTTTCGTCGCCAAAGGCAACCAGGCCGGTAACAGCACGTAACCATCCCGACACGCTAAGTAACACACCTCCGCCTCCCCCCGCATTACCCTTTCAGTTTCCCGCGCCCCAGCGGTCCCATACGCTAACATCCCGGCAGAGCCATGATCTCGCCCGGTCGGCGGTGCCGCCATCGGCCGCACTGCGGCGTCCAGAAGGAATCCATTGCATGCAGTTTGAACGAATCTCGCGCGCGCGGACGCTTGCGCCCCGCGCCCTGACTATCGCGGTAGCCGCGGCCCTCGCCACCGTGCTGGCCGGTTGCGTGGTCGGCCCCGACTACAAGCGGCCCGCGGCCGAGATCCCCGCGTCCTACAAGGAAGCCGCGCCCGGCTGGAAGGTCGCCCAGCCGGCCGATCAGCACGACCGCGGCGACTGGTGGACTATCTACCAGGACCCGCAACTCAACGCGCTCGAAGACCAACTGAACGCGTCGAACCAGACCGTCGCCCAATTTGCAGCCGCCTATCGCCAGGCACGTGCGCTGGTGGGCGAAGCACGCGCGGCATATTTCCCGACCATCGGTGCATCGGCAGGCGCCACGCGCTCAGGCAACGGTTCGTCGTCCAGTGGCAACTCAACCCGCTCCAGCGTCAGCAACAGCTTCAACGCGCAACTCGACGCAAGCTGGGAGCCGGACCTGTGGGGCTCGGTCACGCGTTCGGTCAATTCGCAGAAAGCCGGTCAGCAGGGCGCCGCCGCCGATCTGGCGAATGCGCGGCTGTCCGCCCAGGCCACGCTCGCTCAAACCTATTTCTCGCTGCGCTCGCTCGACTCCACCCAGAAGCTGCTCGACGACACCGTCGCGGCCTATCAGCAGTCACTGCAACTCACGCAGAACCAGTACGCGGCCGGCGTCGCCGCGCGCTCGGACGTGATCCAGGCGCAAACGCAGTTGCAATCGGCCCAGGCGGCCGCGATCGACAACGGTGTGCAGCGCGCGCAGGACGAGCACGCGATCGCCGTACTCGTCGGCGAACCGGCCTCGACCTTCTCGATTCCGCCGATGCCGCTCACCGCCACGCCGCCCGCCGTGCCCGAGCAGATGCCGTCGGCGCTACTCGAGCGGCGCCCGGATATCGCATCGGCTGAGCGCAAGGCGGCGGCGGCGAACGAACAGATCGGTGTCGCGATCGCCGCGTTCTTCCCGACGCTGACGCTGTCGGCCACGGGTGGCTTCCAGAGTTCGGTGTTCTCGCAATTGCTGACCGCGCCGTCTCGCTTCTGGACGCTCGGCCCGCAACTCGCCGCCACGATCTTCGACGCCGGCCTGCGTGAGGCAAAGACCGAAGCCGCACGCGCTGCCTACGACCAGAACGTCGCGGCGTACCGTCAAACGATTCTGGCCGCGTTCCAGGACGTCGAGGACAATCTCGCCTCGCAGCGCATCCTCGAACAGGAAATCGTCGTGCAGCAGCAAGCGGTGGATTCAGCGCGTCAGGCGCTGGCCATCGTCACGAACGAATACAAGGCGGGTACGGTCGGCTACGTCAACGTGCTGACCGCGCAGACCACGGCCTTCCTCGCTGAGCAGAAGCTGGAGAACATCGCCGGGCAGCGGATGGTGTCGTCGGTGGGTCTGGTGAAGGCGCTCGGCGGTGGCTGGGACGCGTCGCAAATGAACCGCGAAACGGGCGATATGGCGGCGCCCGCGCCGCAGCCGGCAGCGTCGGCGACGCCGGTGGCACAAAGCGGAGCCGCGCCGCAATCGGCGCAGAGCAACTAGGCAAGGGACTCGTAAAGTCAAAGCAAAAGAGGCATAGCCGCGCAATGCAGCCATGCCTCTTTTTCTTGCAACCGGCGCCTCAGTGCGCGAACGTCAACGCGACCGTATCCGGTCCGCTTGGCCGGCCCAACAGATTCAGCAGTCCCGCGAGGTTGTCGCGCGCTTCCGGGGCGGCGCTGGCCGTCCCTCGAAACGATGTCGAGGCGGCTGACACCGTGCCATTGCCAGTCAGCATCAGTGGCCCCTTCAGGGTCGTCAGATCCAGCGTGGACGACGCACCCTGCGCCTGGAACAACAGCCGGTAAGAACCCAGTGGCTTGACCAGCGAGACGCGCGAACTGACATCGTTCAGGGTCACGGTCAACTGGCCGAACGCTTCCTGATTGAAGCTGCGCCAATCGGACCATGCGAGGCGCACGTCACCTTGCAGATCGAGCGTATTGAACGGCGCGCCGAGGCCGCTCAGCAGCGAAGCCGGCACCGCCATCGCACCCGGCGTAATGGTCGCGCTGCGCAGGGTCGCATCGACGGTGATCGGGTCGGGCATCGCTTCGCTGTGCCGCATGGTCATCCGCACACGGCCGGTGAAGAGCGGCCAGAACGCCGTGCGCCATTCGATCCGCCCCGGCAGCAGGGTCGCCGCGCTCATGTCGGAACCGGCGGCGAGCATCAGCGTGGCCGAGCCGTGCCACAGCGAACCGGACGGATTGACGAGATTGACGTGGCCATGGGTTTGTCTGGCGAACTGCGGCGTAATCCAGGCGGCCGGCAACAACGTGAGCATCACGACTGCGTTCGCCAGCACCGCGACCGCCAGCCAGGGTAGCGCGACGCGCAGGCGCCGCATCCAGTAAGTCATGCGAAATCCTGTAACGGCGCGGTCATTTCGCGGTAGATGGCTGCATCGACGCCGTCAGATCCACCTGGCCGTCTTCCTTGAGCGCGGTCACGTGCGCCTCGGCGACCTGCACCTTGAACTGCTTGCGCGCATCGTCGACCCAGCTCGTCCACGCGGGGAACGCCACGTTCTTCATCTGGATCTGCACCATGTTGCCGATCACCTGCACCTGGGTCGCGGCAAGGCCGTGATCGCCGAGCGAGGCGGTGAGCGCGTCCTTCAGCGCCGCGCCGGTCGGCGCGACACCTTGAGCCGCAGCGGAGAGCTGGCGCGCTTCGTTCGCCTGCGCAGTCATCTGCGCCAACTGACGCTGCAAGGTTGGCAGCGATTCACGCAGATGCGCGCGGCCATCCTGCGCCGGCGCCCACAGCACCGACCACGCGATCACCACGGCCAGCACCCCGCCGCCCCATGCCAGCAGCGTTTTTTCGCGTTCGGTGCGCTGGTCCCAGAATCCAGCCCAGCTTTGGGCGAGTTCAGCTTTCATTGTCCGTTCCTGATGGTCCACTTGCCGGTATTGCTGTCGATCGCGCCGGTCAGGCCGTTGCGCGCGAGACGTTTGGCGAAATCGGGATCGAGTTTCACCTCGGGCTTGAAGGTCACATCGAGCCGCCGGTCGTGATAGTCGAGCGCGGCGATACCGTTGACCGGCACCGGCGCCAACGAACGCGCGAGGCCATCGGCGAGCGATAGAAAATCGTCCGGCGACAACTCACCCGCCGCCACCCGCAACTGTTGCAACTGGCGCGACATCTGATCCGGCGCATCGAGCACGACCGTCGTCTTGGGGAAGGCGTTGAGAAGCAGCTCGGTCATCTGCGTGTTGATCGCGTCGCGCTGACGCGCGAGCATCAACCACTGCACGTTCGCGCCGGCGATCGCGATCACCAGCGCGCCGACCGCCAGCGCGACCGGCAGGCGCAGACGCCGCAGCGTCGCGCGGTCAAGCCGCCACGGCTGCGAGGCGAACTCGAACTGACACAGGTCGAAGCGGCACTCCAGCGCGCGGCGGGCGAGTTGCTCGAACGGCAGCGGGCTGGCCCCATGGATATGAGCCGCGAGCTTCGCCGGGCTGGCTGCTGCGAGACTCGGCTCGTTGCCGGGCACTTCCGTCAGCATGTACAGCGAAATTGGCGCCGCGCCGGCGAGCGCGCTGAGCGTCGCGTTCACGGCGTTAGCCGGCACCGCCAGCCCTTCGCCTTGCACGCCGCGCGCGATAGCCAGCTCGACGCGCGGCGTACCACTGACCGGCGCGCTTTCGACCGCACTCCCGAGCAGCAATGCGGGCGCGGTCTGGGCGACGGCGCCGAGCACGGCCGCCACCATCGGCACGACCGACGCGACGCCAGGCGGCATCACCGGCGCCACGCTCGCCGAGCCCGCCATGACCGGCTCGCCTGCGTTGACCATTTCCGCGACTTCGGCTGGCGTATCGAGCGCGACGGCTTGCGGCAGACAGCGCGTGACCGGCACGGCGCGCACGCTCCGATGACCGGCGGCGGCAAAGGCTTCGCAGATGAAGCGGAACCAGCCGCGATCGATGATCGCGAGCAACTGCCGGCCGCCCGCGACCGGTTGCGGATCGACGGCGATGTGACAGGTTTGCGGGTCCTGGATCAGTTGATCCTCGACGACATTCGGCAACGCCTGACGCAACCTTGGACCGCGCAAGGGCGGCAGCTTGGCGGGCATCATCAGCAGGTCGCGGGCGGCGACCATCAGCACCGTCGACGTAGCGCGCGGCAGCAGCGCGAGCGCCGAGCGGCCCGCGCGTTGGGTGCGGCCCGACTTGTCGAGCAGCACGAACGGCAACTCCGGCAGTTGCCATTCCTGCGATGGCACCGCCGGATCACGCGGCGGCAGTAGGACGATCAGTGTGCTCAAAGGCCACTCTCTCTGGGAAAGGCGTTATTCATAGTTGGTCTTGTACCCGCACGATACGCGTAGTGTGAGTCAATGCGTCGCGATAGACGAGGGTCGTGCGGTCCACTTCCGCGCGTTCGTGCTGCACGCGGCCGTGAATCAGAAAGTAGTTCGTGTTGACGTCCATTTCACTCGGGTCGACCGAGACCGACTGTACGCCGGCGCCGCGCAAGGCGAGTTGCACATCGCTGACGTTATGGAAAAACACCGTCTGCCGACGCGCGACGAAGGCTTGCGCGGCGGACAGGTTCATCCCCGGCACGATCGCCGCGATCACTTCGGCGGAGGCCGTATTCATGTTGACCGCCGACACCGTCGGCAGCACGGTGACGAATGGCCGCAAGCGGGCGATCATTTCCGGCGTATAGCCGGGGATATCCAACAGCGAATCGACGCTGGTCATTTGCAGCGGCGCGACGGCCGGGTTGTCGTCGCCGTCTTCCATACCGGGTTTGTCGGTGAAGCTGCCGCTCGTGGCGCCGCCACCCGCGGTAATTGGAGCTGTCGACGCGCCGGTAGTGGACGTAACGGTTTGGAAGCGTGTCGCCGATTGACCGAGGCTCGCGCGCATCTGCACGGCGGTGCTTTTTGCCAGTTGGCTGTTCACGCCGAGGGATACCAGCAGGCGCTGATAGGCGCCGATCTGCTCCGTGTTGATCTGCATGACGCCCGGCGCGGGGCTCGAGACCAGATTACGGAGGTTGAATTTCGCCTGGGCGTCTTCGATTGAACCTGAGAGATAGGTTGCCTGGCCTTGTTCGGCTCTGACTTCGCCGATTTGTCCAAGGAAATCCGACAGGCGGGTTTTGGCGATGGGGACGCCCCAAAGGCCACCCAGGTAGGTGATGCCTGCTGAGGTGTCGCCCTCGGAGCGGAGGATCAGACGCGTCCAGTCCAGCGCGCCGCGGGCGACCCATTGCGCCTGGGAGAGGAGGCGTTGGTTTTCGATCCTTCGGATTTGGACTTGCTGGCGCCAGAGCATGCCCGATACTAATATCGCTGATAGCGCGACTACTAGTAGGGCACTGATGATGGCTGCGCCTTGTTGGTTTGCCTGCGCGGCGCTTGGGTGTTTGCCTACGGCGTTGGGCTTTGATTGGCTTTTTTGCCTGCTTTGCGCTTTTGTCTGTGCGCTTGCGGTGTTGGCCTTTCCTTGTTTTGTTAGTGGTCTATTAGCGTTGCCCCTGTGCGGGGCGGCACCTACTTTTCTTTGCCGGCTGCAAAGAAAAGTAGGCAAAAGAAAGCAGCTCAAACCGCTACTGCTAAGCGGGAACCGTAGCTCAGAACCGCTAGTGGCTCCGTGGAATCTGTGTTCTCTCACATTCGGCGTCAGTGACAAGGGCGTCATACTTCCGGCGGCGCTACGCGCGCCGAAGAGTCGGTCTGAAAACCAGGGGGCGGGCTCACGCGTCGCGGGAGCCGTCGGCTTCGCCTCGGCGATACGCCTGACTAGTTGATCGCGCGTTGCACGCGCGACCGAAGTGGACGGCGGCAATTGCGAGTGGGGTGGGACCAAGTGGACCACTGGTTTGTTGAGGTGCTCTTCCGGCGAGCACGTCGTGCGAGACGGGAGGTATGACGCCCTTGTCACTAGCGCGAGTAGGTGCACGAACACAGATTCCAGATGCACCACTACCTGTTGCAGGCTACGGTGCCCACTTAGCATTAGCGGTTTGAGCCGCTTTCTTTTGCCTACTTTTCTTTGCGGCGGCAAAGAAAAGTAGGTGCCCCCCCGCACAGGGGGAACGCTAATAGACCAAAAGCAAATCAAGGAAAGGCCAACACCGCAAGCGTGCAGACAAACCCGCCAGGCAGGCAAAGAAGACAAAACCGAAAGGCACGCGCGCGCACACCCAAACCCAGAGCGTCGCGAAGACAACAACAAAGCAGAAGACCCAGAGCGTCGCGGAGACAACAAAAAACCCCTCATCTCATTCTCCGACGAGAAAAACCCGCGTTACAGGCCGCGCCAACGACTTAGCCCCCACACTCACTTCCAGCCCAGTCACCGACCGCGGCAGCGGCGCATTCCCCAACTGGGGCACCTTCAAATTATTATCGTTCTCCGTAATCGCACTCTGCACATCCTTCATCTGCGTGGTCCAGCCAACCTTCGGCACATACAGCCGAGCAGAAATAGCCCCGACGCCCCCCATCAAAGGCACCGCCGTCCAGCCATTCCCCTCACCACCGCGCAGCGCACCCCGCAACTCGCCCACGTTCCCCAGCGGCGGCGATGCATATCGCACCACGCGCCCCTCGGACACGCGATACCTCACCACCTGCAACCGCGGCGCCGTCCCCGGCAATACCATCTCCCGTACGATCTGCAGCACGTTGCCACTAACCGATACGGCCGCCTGTCCAGACTCATCATCCGACGCGGCCTGCCGCACGTCGATCCGCATCTGGTCGAACAGTTGCGCAAAGACGCGCTCGTCTTCCATCGCGTTCGTGATCGTCTCCCGGCCACGAATGATCTGGTCCAGCCCGCGCCACGACAGCACGGCAATCACCGCCATGATCGCAATCGCGACCAGCAACTCGATCAGCGTGAAACCACGCGCGCCCGATCGGCCGCGGCGCTCAGAGCGAACGGTTGTTTTCATTCGCAACCACCGTGACCATCTGGGCGAGATTGCCGGAACGCCCCGGCGTCGTCACCATCACTTCCACCCGACGAAACACCGGATTCGGCGTCGCCGTTACATGCTCGGTACAGATCAACTCCAAATTGCCCTGCGAACAGTCAAAACTCGTCGAGCCAACGTTCGGCCAGCCATGCGTCAAATGCAGTTGCGCCAGCGTATTGTCGGCGCTCCATCCCGCCAGCAGCCGTCGATGCAAATCGGCTTCGCCGCTCGCCAGACTTCCCACCGCGCGCAACGACGCCGCCAACGCAATCGCGATGATCGCCAGCGCCACCAGCACTTCGATCATCGTAAAACCGCGCTGCGCGCCGTGGACCATCTCGCGAGCGCCCCTGTCCCTGCAACGACGCATCTCAGTGCACCTCATAGCGGCCATTGCCGGTGCCGATGATCGTCGCGCGCCCCGCCGCCGAAAACAGCGTGATCTGCACGGGCACGTCGATCGCTTCAGTGCCGAACACGACACGGCTCGGGTGCGAGTCCGATCCCGGGTAGTCAATCGTGACGCCGGTCACACCGCCTTCCCAGTTGCGCGGCCCAAGCAGGTCGTCACGCAACGGACGCCAGCCGTCTTCGGTACGCAGATCGAAGCGGAAGCCGCCATCGAGCGGTTGCCATGCGATCGGCCGTGCGCGCACCTGGGCCTCGTCGCCGGCCGATTCGAACAGCAGCGCGAGACGCTGCGCTTCTTCGTTCAGATCGGTGCGCGGGTTGCGCGTCATGGTCAGCGCGGTCAGCGATACCAGAATGCCCGCGATCACCAGCACCACCATCATTTCCAGCAGCGTGAAACCCGCCGCGCGCTTCCGGCCGCCTGCACTGAATTCACGTGCGCCACGCACGCACGCGCCGGCGCACTCCGTGTCCGGCAGCGACGCCGTACACGGAGTGTCCACACGGGACTTGCAAGCGGACAGTCGCATAGTGCCGGCCACGAACGATGAACTACTCGACTACTGCCACGACCCTACGTCGGCGTCGTTGCCTTCGCCTCCCGCTTTCCCATCGGCGCCATAGCTGAACACATCGATCTCGCCATGCACGCCGGGGTTCAAATACTGATAGCTATTGCCCCACGGATCGTTCGGCAGACGTTCGAGGTAGCCGCCGTCCTTCCAGTTGTTCGGCGCCGGATCCGTGCTCGGCTTTTCGATCAGCGCGCGCAGGCCTTGCTCCTGAGTCGGATAACGGCCGTTGTCGAGACGGTAGAGTTTCAACGCCTGCATCACGGTGCCGATGTCCTGCTTGGCGGCGACACGCCGCGCTTCATCCGGACGGCTCATGATTTTCGGCACGATCAGCGCGGCCAGAATACCCAGAATCGCGATCACGACCATGATTTCAATCAGCGTGAAACCGCGTTGACGACGGCTGCGCGGACCCGCGATTTCATGACGGCGAAGGGTCGACAGTTGCATAGCTTGCTACCTCTTTTCAGGTGAAATTTCGATCGGGCGGATTCGCGCGTCAGGCAATCAAGGTGCCATTGAACACGCCCGGCCGGTCATTTTAATGTCATGTTCTTGAAGGGTTGCGACAAACCGCCAGGCACCCCAACGCAATTTTCACAATAGTCCGTACAATATGCGCATGAACGCTATCCAAATCCGCCTTCTGTCGCTCGCACTGTTCGCCGTGTTCTGCGCGACGCTGACCTACTGGGTCATCACGATCTCCACGACATCCGGCGCGCCGTTGCCCGCCGCCGCCGCGCATACGCAGGTGTCGACCGATCAGGCTGCCACGCTGTTCGGCGGCCAGCTCACCCGCAGCGCCAACCAGGACGTGCATCTGTTCGGCATCCTCGCTTTGCAGGAAGGGGCCGCAGCCATCGTCAGCGTCGGTGGCGAACCGCCGCATGCGGTATCGCTCGGCAGCGCGCTCATGCAAGGCGCCAAACTCTCCGAAGTCCGCGCCCGCTCGATCATCATCGACCGCAACGGCGCGCATTCCGAAGTGTTCCTGCCGGCCAACGCGCCAGGTCCAACCATCTACGTGCGCTGACCCAGGCGTTCTGCCTGGCTTCAGCCTTACTGCACCAGGTTGTTCAACTCGATGATCGGCAGCATCACCGCCAGCACGATCACCAGCACCACGCCCCCCATCGCCAGAATCAGTAACGGCTCGAGCAGGCTCGTCAGGAACATCGTGCGACGCTCCAGCTCACGTGCTTCGCCGTCGGCCGCACGATCGAGCATGGTCGTCACGTCGCCGGTCGCTTCACCCGAACGGATCAGGTGAACCAGCACGGGCGGAAAGGTCTTCGTATTGCCGAGCGCACGCGATAAGGACGTGCCTTCGCGCACACGCACGATCGCATCGTCGATGTTCTCGCGCATCGCGACGTTGCTGAGCGTTTCGGCTGCGGCTTGCAGCGCGCGCAGGATCGGCACACCCGCCGCCGTCAGAATGCCGAGCGTGCTGGCAAAGCGCACGGTGTTGTAGCCGCGCACGAGTTTGCCGAGCAGCGGGGCGGTCAACAGCCACCGGTCGAAAGCGAGGCGCGGGCCGGGCTGTTTCAGGATCGAACGCACCAGATACACCAGCACGACCACGCCGATCAGCATCGCCCACCACCAGTGCCGCACGAAACCGGACAGCGCCATCATCATGATGGTGAGGATCGGCAGTTGCTGTTTGGTGCTGGCGAACACGTTCACCACTTGCGGCACCACGTAGCTCAACAGGAACGTGACGATGCCGAAGGCGATGAGGGTCACGATCGCCGGGTAGGTGAACGCGAGCACGATCTTCTGCTTGAGCGCGTTGCGTTGCTCGATGTAGTCGGCCAGACGCGAGAGGACGAGACCGAGCTTGCCGGTATGTTCACCGGCAGCCACCAGCGCCCGATAGATCTCGGGGAAGTCTTTGGGATGCTGCGTCAGCGCGTTCGCGAGCGAATGGCCGCCGAGCACTTCGGCGCGAATCGACGCCATCAGCTCGCGGATGTAGTCGCGCTCCGATTGCTCGGTCAACACCGATAACGCTTCATCGAGCGGCAAGCCGGCAATCAGCAGGCTGGCCAGTTGCCGCGTGAGAATCGCCTGCTCGCGCTGCGACAAACGCCGTCCCAGCGACAAGCGTTGATTGCGCTCACCACGTGTGCGCGTCGCAGCCGGTTCGACGACGAGTGGCGTCAGTCCCTGCGAACGCAGATTGGTCCGTGCGCCGCGCGCGCTGTCCGCGTCGAGCACACCTTTTTGCGCTTTGCCCGCCGCATCGATCGCTTCGAAACGAAATGCCGGCATGCGCTTATGCTCCGCCCGTTACGCGGATCACTTCTTCGAGCGACGTCAGCCCGGAGGCGAGCCAGCGGTCCGAATCTTCGCGCAGCGTACGCATGCCTTGCGCGCGGCCCGAAGTGAGAATTTCCGCATCGGATGCATTGCGGTGAACCAGCGTGCGGATTTCGTCGTCAATCAGAAGCAGTTCGTAGACACCGCGACGTCCCGCGTAACCCGACTGGCCGCATTTCTCGCAACCGACCGGATGCCAGCGCACGCTGCCATCCTCTTCGACGCGTTCTTCGCGGCATACCGGGCACAGGCGCCGCACCAGCCGCTGCGCCAGCACGCCGAGCAGCGATGACGCCAGCAGATAGGGTTCAACGCCCATGTCGGTCAAACGGGTCACTGCGGATGCCGCATCGTTCGTGTGCAACGTCGCCAGCACAAGGTGACCCGTCAGCGACGCCTGCACCGCGATCTGCGCGGTTTCCAGGTCGCGGATTTCGCCAATCATGATGACGTCCGGATCCTGCCGCAGAATCGAGCGCAGCGCCCGCGCGAAGGTCATGCCGATCCGTTCGTTGACCTGCGTCTGGCCGATGCCTGAGAGGTCGTATTCGATCGGGTCTTCGACCGTCATGATGTTGGTGGTCGCGGTCTCGAGCCGCGACATCGACGCGTACAGCGTGGTCGTCTTGCCCGAGCCGGTCGGGCCGGTCACCAGCACGATGCCGTGCGGTTTGCCGATCAGTTTGTCGAACTTGACGAGCGTGTCGGGGGCCATGCCGAGCGCTTCGAGATTCAGGCGTGAGGCGTCTTTTTCCAGCAGACGCAGCACCGCGCGTTCACCGTGGCCGGTCGGCAATGTGGAGACACGCACGTCGACCGGACGTCCGCCGACACGCAGCGTGATCCGGCCGTCCTGCGGCAGACGCTTTTCCGCAATGTCGAGCTGCGCCATGATCTTGATCCGCGAGATCAGCGCGCCGTGCAGCGCTTTTTTCGGCCGCACGACATCGCGCAACGTACCGTCGACACGGAAGCGCACCACCGATGACGTCTCGAACGGCTCGATGTGAATATCCGAGGCCTGTTCGCGCGCCGCTTGCGTAAGCAGCGCGTTGATCATGCGGATGATCGGCGCGTCGTCTTCCGACTCGAGCAGATCCTCGATCTCGGGAATGTCCTGCATCAAACGCGACAGATCGACTTCGCCTTCCACTTCGCCGACCACCTGCGCCGCGCTGCCGTCCTGGCGCGCGTAAGCCTGGTTGATCGCGAGCGCAAGTTCGTCGGCCGGCACACGCACCACGGACAACGCGCCGAAGTTGCGTGCGACTTCGGCAAGCGCAGCATCGCTGGTGCGTTCGCTGATCCAGACTTCGAGACTATCGGCGTGCTGATGCGCGACCAGAATCTGGCCGCCTCGGGCGAAGCCGTAGGGCACGAGCCGTGCGGCGACCGCCGACGGTGCGATGCGTTCGGCATGCTCCGCCACGACAGCGGGCGCAATCGCCCCGGCTTGCGTCGATGCAGCGACGCGCGCCGCTGCGGACGATCCCGGAGCTGACGGCGGCGTGGACGGCGTGCTCACGGCTGCACTCCAGGCGACGCCGTGGACGGTGCCGTCGGTACCGGATTCGTCTGCACAGCACCGCCATTCGTGACCGGATTCGTCTGCACAGCGCCACCATTCGTGACCGGCGGCGGCGCCATCTGCTGACGACGCATCCTGTCGAGATCGAACAGATTCATCGCAGGCGAACCGCCTTGGCTCGGGCCGATCGGCATCGGCGGAACCACCGGATCGTCCTTGTCCTTGATCAGGTTGTTGTCCGACTTGTACGCACCTGTCACGCCCTGGACGTAGTCGTAACGGTTCGACGTCACGGCCTGCGCGGTATCGCGATCGGTGATGATCACGGGGCGCAGAAACACCATCAGGTTGGTCTTGGCGCGGGTCTTCTGTTCCGAACGGAACAACTGGCCAAGCCACGGAATATCGCCCAGCAGCGGCACCTTGCTGTTGCTGACCTGGTAGTTGTCCTGCATCAGGCCGCCCAGCACGATGATTTCGCCGTTATCGGCGAGGACCGTCGACTGGATCGAACGCTTGGTGAACTCCGGCCCAGCCGGATTGGTCGCCGCGTTGGTCGTGCCGTTCACGATCGCCGAGTCTTCCGTGTAGAGCTGCAGCTTGAGAATCCCGCCCTCGGTAATCTGCGGTTTGATGTGCAGCGTCAGGCCGACATCGACGCGGTCGAACGTATTGAATGCGTTGCTGGTAGTGCCGCTCGTGAGGTTCGAATACGAACCCGTCTGGATCGGCACGTTCGTGCCGACGACGATTTTGGCTTCTTCGTTATCGAGCGTGATGAGGTTAGGCGTCGACAGCACGTTCGCATCCTGCGTCTGCGAAAGTGCCTGCAACAGCGCGCCGAGTCCCTGCACACCGAAAATGTTGTGAATCCAGCCGACGTTGAGGCCCTGCTGGATATTCTGGGTTGCGAGCGCCCCGGCGAGACCGCCGGTAGCGCCCGTCGCTGCGGCCGCAGCCGTCAGATTGATGATGCTGTTGCCGGTGCCGGTCGCCAGGTTGGTGCCGGCAAAGATCGAATTGTTCGCGACCTGCCACTGAATGCCGAGGTTGGCGTTCGTGTTCGAGTTCAACTCGACGATCAGCGCCTCGATATAGACCTGCGCGCGCCGCGCGTCGAGCTGGTCGATCACCGCTCGCAGGTTGCGGTACACCGGCTCAGCCGCCGTGATGATCAGCGAGTTGGTCGCAGAGTCCGCCTGGATCATGCCGCCCGGCTGATTGTCGTCGCTCTTGTCCTTGTCGCCGCCGAGCAGGCCGGCTGAACCCGAACCGCCGCTCGAACCGTATCCGCCCCCGCCACCGCCCAATGGTGACGCTCCCGAGCTGCTGTTGAGTCCGCCCGACGGCAGCGGCGGCGTACCCGACGTGCCCGTCGAATTGCTGCCGAAGCCACCTCCACCACCGCCGTTCTGGTTGAACGAATTGGCTTCGTTCGAGCCACCCGATGAGCCGGTGTCGCCGCCTTTACCGAGCATCCCGCGCAAGGTCTTCGCGAGCTTGGTCGCGTCAGCGTTGCGCAGCGCCACGACGTGCATGTTGCCGGGCATGGTGGTCGGCGAGTCGAGTTCCTTCGCCAGTTGCTTCGCGGCCGCGAGCCGGCCGCCGTTCGACGCGCGAATCAGCAGCGAGTTGGTGCGCGGGTCCGCGGTGATCGACACCTTCAGCGTCGCGTCGGTGCTGCCGATCGCGCCGGGGTCGAGCATCTTGGTCAACTGCGTGGCGATGTCGATCGCGTTGGCGTTCCTCAATTGCACGACCGCTACCGACTGGCCGGCGGCCGTATCGACACCCGCGATGATCTGCGCGATACGCCGCACGTTGTCGGCGTAATCGGTCACGACAATCGAGTTGTTGGCCGGGTAGGCCGCCACAGTATTGTTCGGCGAGATCAGCGGACGCAACACCGGCAACAGGTTATTGGCCGACTCGTTCTTCAGCACGAACACCTGCGTGACCACCTGGTCGCCTCGCGCCACCGGCGTATTGCCGACGTAGGTCGGCACGCCTTGCAGCTTGGCATCTGCCTCGGGTACGACCTTCAGCACACCGTGGTCCTGGACCAGCGCGAAGCCCTGCATCCGCAAAGCGGATTGCAAGGTCTTGAGCGCCTGATCTTCAGGCACTGCATTTTCCGACACGAGGTTGAGCTGACCCTTCACGCGTGGGTCGACGATGATCGTTTTGCCGGTCGCCGCGCCGATCGCCTTGGCCACCTGGTCGATATCGGCGTTCACGAAGTTGAGTGTCACCTGTGCCTGTGCTGTCTGCGCGGTGATCAATCCAGCCACCAGCAGCGCCGTTGCGACGCGACGCAATGCCATACGATTTCTTCTCATGGAATGTAGGATCGATGCCGACGGCCACAGCCGCCAACGGTCATGCAGTGCGAACATTTGAGCAGGCCGCCGCCCTGTCGGTCTGCCAGCCGGCTTCACAGGCAATCAACGCCCTGGACGCCGGACATCCAATGTCCGAAAAAAAGAAACAGTAACAGTTTTTCATGTCGGATTTGTCACAAAACGAACGGCTCCGTGCGATTACTCTAAAGACCGTCGCAGACTGTCAAACAATTGAAAGCAAACGAGCTTGTGTGCGCCGAACCGCAGAAGCGCTTCGTTTTACGCTTGATTATGTCGGTTAGCCAACTTGACGCTTGTAACTCTGTCGGTATGATACGAGCCGTTCGAGGTACTGGTTGTGACTTGCCAACGCGGGTTTTCCCCGATGGCCGACGAAAGCCCGGCCAGTACGCCTCACCGGCTGCCAGAGACTGAAGTATGGCCGATGTATGACCTTACCAAATCTTACCCTTGCGATTTGTTTAGTCGTCTTGACTGATGAAACGAACCTTCGTCACCGTCGCCGCAGGACTTGCCGTGCTGATCGCAGCAGGGCAGGCACGCGCCGATTGCTTTGACGAAGCGGCGAAGTATCAGAAGGTCAACCCCTTGATTCTGCGCGCAATTGCGTGGCAGGAGTCACACAATCGGCCGGACGCGCAGCATAAGAACGCCAACGGCTCGACCGACTATGGCGTGATGCAGATCAATTCGATCCATCTGCCCGTACTCGCGCAATACGGCATCTCGCAAGGCACGCTGATGGAGCCTTGCAAGAACGTCTACATCGCGGCGTGGCATCTGCGCCGCCAGATGAACAAGTACGGCAATACCTGGCAGGCAGTCGGCGCGTATCACTCCGAGACGCCGGCACTGCGTGATAAGTATGCTATGCAGATCGCCGCGATCCTGCGCAAGTGGAATCTGATGCCGGCTGCTGCACGCTGACTCACGCGCGTCCCGATCCGGCCCGTCACGCGGCCGCTCCCCGTTTGATGCACAATGCGGCTTCGTGCTGCCGTCGGTGTTCGGCCGTCTTCCGGCCCCGGAGTCATGCGACCCCAACCCGGCACGCCTTCCAATCCTCTTGTTTTACCGTACTGCGATGAACCAGCCGCTATTGCCCGTCACCGTGCTCTCCGGTTTTCTGGGCGCCGGCAAGACCACGCTCCTGAACCACATCCTCGCGAATCGCGCCGGTTTGCGCGTCGCCGTGATCGTCAACGATCTGGCCGCCGTCAATATCGATGCCACGCTCGTGCGCGACGCCGCCGCGCTCTCGCATGTCGAAGAGCAGCTCGTCGAACTGTCGAACGGCTGCATCTGCTGCACGTTGCGTGACGACTTGCTGGTCGAGATCAAGCGGCTTGCAGGTGAGAAGCGCTTCGATGCGATCCTGATCGAGTCGACGGGCGTAGCCGAGCCGATGCCGATCGCTGAAACGTTCACCTTCGTCGACGACGACGGCGCGTCGCTGTCCGACGTTGCACAGCTCGATACGATGGTGACGGTGGTCGATGCGTTCAACTTCCTGCGCGACTACGGTTCATCCGACGCACTCTCCGAGCGGGGCATCGCGGCAACCGAAGAGGACGATCGGACGCTGGTCGAATTGCTGATCGAGCAGATTGAATTCTGCGACGTGCTGGTGGTGAACAAGGCCGATCTGGTGAGCGCGGATGAACTCACGCGTTTGCAGCGCATCCTCGCCCGCATCAATCCGCGTGCAGTGCAGGTGGTGAGCCGTTTCGGCGAGGTACCGCTGGCCGAAGTGCTGAACACCGGGCGCTTCGATTTCGATGAGGCATCGAGCGCACCGGGCTGGCTGGCGTCGCTTAACGACGAACATGGGCACGACCATGAACACGGCCATGCCCATCACGGCGAAGCAGACGAATTCGGCATCGGCAATTTCATTTTCCGCGCACGGCGGCCGTTTCACCCTGAGCGCCTGTGGGCGTTGCTGCACCAGGAGTGGAAGGGCGTCTTGCGCAGCAAGGGCTTCTTCTGGCTCGCAACGCGTAACGACATCGCCGGTTCGCTGTCGCAGGCGGGTGGTGCTTGCCGGCATGGTCCGGCGGGGATGTGGTGGGCCGCGCAGGATCGCAGCGAATGGCCGGACGGTGATGACGAACTGGCCGCCGAAATTGCCGCCGACTGGTACGGCGATCCGGACGATCTGAGCATCGGCGATCGCCGCCAGGAACTGGTGATGATCGGCGTCGGCATCGACCCGGCTGTCTGGCAAGCCAAGTTCGACGCGTGCCTTGTAACCGATGAGGAATACGCGGCGGGACCGCAAGCGTGGCAACAATTCGCCGATCCGTTCCCGGCATGGGACTTCGACGAAGACGACCATGATCATGACCACGATCACCATGATCACGACCACGACGGTCATGGCCACGGCGAAATCGTGCATCGCCACGATTAAGCTCGAGCGGCCTTTCCGCCTGGTGCTGATTGTTTAGCCGCGACGCCCGTCGCGGCTAAACAGAAATCGCAGACGAAAAAAAACCCGCCGTTGGCGGGTGTCAACTGCCAGGCAGTAATCTGCTTAGCGCTTGTTGACTGCGTCCTTGAACGCCTTACCAGCCGTGAACTTGACGGTCTTGGCGGCCGGGATCTTGATAGTTTCACCGGTCTTGGGGTTACGACCCGTACGTGCTGCGCGCTTGCCCGAACCGAAGCTGCCAAAGCCGATCAACTGGACCGCGTCACCCTTCGACACAGACTTCTTGATCACTTCAAGCAACGTGTCCAGCGTCTCACCGGTTTGAGCCTTGCTGGCGCCGGTCTGTCCTGCGACGGCGTCGATCAGTTCCTGTTTGTTCATTAAGGTTCCTTTCTGAGTTTAGGTTGACACGAACAGCGCGAACGCGCCGATTATACGTGCGCGGGCCGCGCCGTCGAGCAGCTGCGGCTCCGGATCCCCTCCGGACAATTAGCGCCGGGCAGTGACTGCCCGTCGGCCGTGCTGCCGCTCCCTTCGCGGCGCTTGCTATGATAGCGCAGCGCAAACCCAATCAGGATAAGGGTTTCGAAGATTTAAGCGGTTCTGGGGCAGATATCGAGGGGAAACCCTCCTTTTTCCTCCTCGCAGAGCCCAATTGAAGGCTGAAACCCAGTATGGACGGGGCTTAGCGTTGGTTTTTGCCAACGTTGCAGCGCGTCTTTTTCGCCGCCCGGCGAGCTGCGCGCGCTGGCGGTAACGTCTGACTCGCTCTTTCGAGCGTCATTTCCGCCGCGCATGACCGATCCGCTGATCCCCGCCGTCCTCGCTTTTCGCGACAACGGCACGCCTTTTTCGCCGTTCTACGACGACATCTATCACAGCGCTGTCGGCGGTCTCGAACAGGCTGAATACGTCTTTCTCCGCGGCAATGGACTGCCGCAGCGATGGCAGGACCGCCGCGTCTTCACCGTGCTCGAAACCGGCTTCGGCATGGGGATCAACTTCCTGATGACCTGGGCCGCCTGGCGTGCCGATCCGGCGCGCTGCGAGCGCTTGCACTTCGTGTCGACCGAGAAGCATCCGTTTACTCAAGCCGATTTGCGCAGCGTCTATGCGACGACGATCTCGAATCCCGAGATCGCCGCGCTCGCGGAAACGCTGGCAACTGAATGGCCGATGCTCGTCCCCGGCACGCACCGGCTCGAATTCGAGGGTGGGCGAATCACGTTGACACTGGTGTTCGCTGACGCCGCGGAGAGCCTGCCGGCGTTGAGGCTGCGCGCCGATGCGTTCTATCTCGACGGCTTCGCCCCGGCAAGAAACCCAGAAATGTGGACGCCGGCGATCTTCAAGGCGCTCGCCCGGATGGCCGGCGAGAACGCCACATTCGCAACCTACAGCAGTGCCGGCGACATCAAGCGCGCGTTGACGCAAAACGGCTTTGTGTACCAAAAAGTCGATGGTTTCGGCTGGAAACGCGCGATGCTGGTCGGCCATTTCGCGCCGCGCTGGCGTGTCCGCCGCTATGAGCCGCCCGCGCCACTTGAAGTCGATGAGCGGCATGCGATCGTAATCGGCACCGGCCTCGCGGGTTGCGCGGCGATCGAGCGGCTGGCCGCACGCGGCTGGCGCGTCACGTCGCTGGAGCGGCACGCGTCGGTGGCTCAGGACGCCTCGGGTAATCCGGCCGGCGTGTTCCATCCCATGATCTCGCGCAACGACAGCGTCGCTTCGCGCGTCACGCGCGCGGGCTTTCTCTACACGCTCAGACGCTGGGCCGCGCTCGAACGGCTTGGTTACCGTCCATTGCGCGGCGCGCCAGGGCTGTTGCAGATCGCCGCGGACGACGAAGAAGCCCGCTCGATGAGCGAGGCAATCGCCGCGTTCGGTTACCCGGCGGAATATGTGACGCCCGTTTCGCTGAACGAGGCGCAAAGGCTTGCGGGCATGCCGCTCGCGCGAAGCGGCTGGCTTTTCCCCCAAGGCGGCTGGATCGACCCGGCGTCGCTTTGCACCGCGCAGTGCGCAGCCGCGGGCGGGCTGCTCGAACGCCGCTTCGGAGTAGACGTGGCGCGCCTCGAACGGTCCGGCAATCAATGGACCGTCTTCGACGCAACTGGGCAAGCCATCGCGCGCGCGCCGGTGGTCATTGTCGCGAGCGCGCACGACGCCGCGCGGCTCGCCGGTTTGCAGTACGCGCCGACCCGCAGCATCCGCGGCCAGTTGACTTTGCTGCCGCCGGGCACGGTGCTCACACTCGAGATGCCGGTTATAGGCGAAGGCTACGCGGTCCCGCTCGCCGACGGCGTCACGCTGACCGGCGCCACCTACGAACTCGACGACCCCGACACCGCGTTGCGACCGGATGGCCATCTGGAAAACCTCGAGCGCGTTGCGCAGATGCTGCCGGCCTTTGACGGCATCGTCGACCCGGCAGAGGCGGTGAAGCTCGCCGGGCGCGTCGCGTTTCGCTGCGTCACGAGCGACCGGATGCCGATGATCGGCAACTTCGCCGACGAAGCCGCCTCGGCCCGCGATGCCCAGCGCCTGCGTGGCGCATGGCCGCTCGATCTGCCACGCGTCGACGGCTTGTACGGCGGGTTCGCGTACGGTTCTCGCGGTCTGGTATGGGCGGCACTTGGAGCGGAGCTGATCGCCTCGCAGATCGAAGGTGAACCGTGGCCGCTCGAACGGGATTTGGCCGAAGACATCGATCCTGCCCGCTTCCTCTTGCGTGCGTTGCGCCAGGGTACGGTGAGTTAACCCGTAGTTAACCGCGCGCACCGAACATCGGCGCCAGGAAAAGTTATCCACTGAAACTTGTGGATAACCGCGCCGTTTACCGGCGCAACTCATGTGGAACCGTTGTGGACGTAAACGGGGTAACTTTGCCGCGGCCGAAAATCGCGAAAAGTTACCCTTGTATACCCTCCGCTGCCGCACACGCTGTGCATCCTGTTATGCGAGCGGCAAGCCGATGAATCAATTCGGTAAACCGGAGTTATCCACAGAAAACGAGTCACCTTGTTAACTGTTACTACGTATACATACGGTAAACCTGTAAACAGAAAGGCCGTCCCGAGATCGAGCGCAATCGTTGAGCCCGAAGCGTCGAAAGTTGAAGGAAAACGCCGCCGGCCGTGTGCCAGGAAACACATCTGCAACGTCGAATCTGTACGCTATGAGAGCCCGACCCGGTTTTAAAACGGTCGCTTTTTCCTCATCTCGCGAAGATAACGTACGTTTTTACCGTTTTGCCTGCATGTTCCTGTCTTTTCGGTCAAGTCTGAAAAAGCTATGGCACAATCGCCGTTCTTTTCCGCGTCGTGCCTCGCCGCTGGCCGCACACGCTGCAATGGAACGGTGCCGCGCAATCAGAATCTGATTCAAAGTCGACGGCGTTCTTTCACCGTGCCGGGCCGGTAGCTACGGCCGCCCCCAGAATGCGCTGCGCCCCTTGCGGCTGCGGCACATTCAGATCATCCGATCGTTGAAAACTCGCAACGCGGGTCACGCGAAGCGATCGCGACAGTGAGCGCCTCATGCGTTCATCCGCTCGCCGGTGTTTGCGCCGGTTCGTGTTGTCTGCCGTTGCTGCCAAGGAGAACCCATTACGATGAAGTCGGCGTTTTCATTTTTTCCAGCATGGCCACTCACACCCGACGCCATTTTTTGGGCTGGTCTTGCATTGCTCGCCGCGGGTCTGTGCGGTGAACTGTGCTACCGCGCATGGCGTTTGCCGCGCATTTCCGGGTATGCGGTCATTGGCCTGGTAGCCGGCGCAGCCGGTTTCGGCGTGATCGACGCTGATTCCGCGAGCGCCGCGCGGCCTTTGCTCGACGTAGCGCTCGGTTTGTTGTTATTCGAACTGGGCAGCCGGCTCGATTTGCGCTGGATTCGCCGCAATCCCTGGCTGATTCTGTCGAGCGTCGCGGAAGCCACGCTGACGTTCGCACTGGTTTTGCCGGTTTTGTTGTTCCTGAAGGTGCCGCTGATGGTGGCAACGGTGCTCGCCGCGATTGCCATGGCGACTTCGCCGGCAATGGTGATCCAGCTCAAAACCGAGCTGCGCGCGGAAGGCCAGGTCACGCAACGGTTGTTGACCCTTACCGCGCTGAACAGCATGTACGCGGTGGTGATCGAAAAACTGGTCTCGAGCTGGTTGCATCAGGAGGTTTACGGCAACGTCTACGCCACGATTCTGCAGCCGCTTTATTTGCTGGTCGGCTCGCTCGTGCTGGCCTATCTGCTGGCGCGCACCTGCACGTTTTTTTACCGTCGTCTGAACATGCAGGACGAGCATTCGTTCGTCGCGCTGTTCGGCCTCGTGCTGCTGGCCATTGCGGTGGCGCATGTGTTCAAGCTTTCCACCATTCTCGCGTTGCTGGCCGCGGGCATCATCGTGAAGAATCTTGAAGCGCGTCCGCAGTTGTGGCCGGAACATTTCGGCACGGCCGGCTGGTTGTTGACCGTGATTCTGTTCGTGCTGACGCTCACTTCGTTCGAATGGAAAGACATCGCGCTTGGCGGTGTCGCGGCGCTGGGTCTGATTGTTGCGCGTCTGGTCGCGAAACTGGTGGGCGTGATGGCCTTCGCCAAGCCGAGTGGCTTGAACTGGAAGCAGGGCATGGCGCTCGGTTTGTCGTTATCGCCCATGTCGGCGCTTGCGTACCTGCTCGTCGACGATACCTACAACCTTTATCCGAATTTCGATCCGCAACTGCGCGCGATCGTGATGTGTTCAATTTTCGTGCTGCAGATTCTCGGGCCGTGGCTCGTGTATCGCAGCCTGGCGCTGGTGGCTGAACGGCGCGAAGAGTAAGCGCACGGTAAGGGCACGCCGCTGTCCGATGCGCTGTCCAATGCTTTACGCGCCTGATTTGCGCGCTTTATCCAACTTATTCGATTCAAAAACGGCCGGGTGTGTGACACAGACATGTGACACACATCGGCCGACCTGACTCTGGGGACGCCATGTCACTCGAACCCTTCATCGATTCGAAACCGTTCACATTCGGTGTCGAACTCGAGATGCAGATCGTCAATACGCACGACTATGATCTGACCAAAGCCGGCTCGGATCTGATGCGCCTCATCAAGGACGAAAAAATTCCCGGCAACATCACGCCGGAAATCACCGAAAGCATGATCGAGCTGTCGACCGGTATCTGCACGACGCATGAACAGGCCGTCACCGATTTGCGCACGATCCGCGACACGCTGGTGTCGGCGGCCGACCGTCTGAACGTCGGCTTGTGCGGCGGCGGCACGCACGCATTCCAGCAATGGAGTGAAAGGCAAATCGTCGATACGCCACGCTTTCAGTATCTTTCCGAGTTGTACGGTTATCTTGCCAAGCAGTTCACGGTGTTCGGCCAGCACGTGCACATCGGCTGTCCGGATCCGAACAGCGCGCTGTATCTGCTGCATTCGATGTCGCGCTTCATCCCGCATTTCATCGCGTTGTCCGCTTCGTCGCCGTTCGTGCAGGGCGTCGACACCGGTTTTCATTCGGCACGACTGAATTCCGTGTTCGCGTTCCCGCTGTCGGGCCGTGCGCCCTTCGTGTTGACGTGGGATAGCTTCGAGGAATATTTCTCGAAGATGGTCCACACCGGCGTGGTCAACAGCATGAAGGATTTTTACTGGGACATCCGGCCGAAGCCCGGTTTCGGCACGATCGAAGTACGCGTGATGGATACGCCGTTTTCGGTGGATCGCGCCGCGGCGATTGCCTGCTACATCCAGACGCTTGCCCGGCATCTGCTGCTCGACAAGCCGATCACGCCGAAGGAAGACGATTACCTCGTCTACACGTTCAACCGCTTCGAAGCATGCCGCTTCGGTCTGGCCGGCAACTGCATCAATCCGCAAACGAGCGAACGCAAGACGATTTCCGAAGACATCCTCGAAACGCTGGATCTGATTGCACCGCACGCCGAAGCATTGGGTTCGGGCAACGCGCTCGCCGAAATCGGTGCGATTGCGCGCGGTCAGGTCAACGACGCGACGTGGCTGCGGGGCGTTTTCGAGCAGGAAAAGTCCTTGCATGAAGCTGTCAGACAGCAGTGTCTGCAGTGGCGAGCCTAGCCAGATAGAGGATTGCTTACGTTAAACCGTAAGGAAGACCCGCCTCGTGCGGGTTTTTTTTCGTAAATAAATTTCCAGCTCGCGGGCCTTCAGGTTTTTCTAAAATTTACGTATACAAACGTAGTAGTAGTTAACAAGCATTGCATCTGCCTGTGGACAACTGAATAATTCCCTGAAAAGTCAAAGTGCTACGTAAACCATAACTGGGCTGATCCGAGGCGCATCGATGGCGGTAAACGAGGACAACTTTAGTAAGGAAAGAGGGGGCAAGCTGCTTATCAAGAATTGGCACACAGGCCATCCCCTGTGTTTTCCCATGGTTATCCACAGCTTGCGTTGGATAACTTAGCTGTACGATTGGCCGGTCTCGCATAGAATGTCGTTTCATCTGCCTTTGGCTTGCAAGGCGGTAAATTTTTGAGATAGTAGAAACCGTCTCGTCTGCTTTAGGGCGAGGCCACCCCACACAGGCTACGGGCGTGTTCGGCAGCGGTTCGCCGACATCGCTCGCAAGCTTAATAAACCAAACGAAGATTATGAGCGAAGGCGTATACGGAGAACAGGCAACCGGGCGAGTGACCCACAGCCTATTGCGATTGAGCACGGCCATGCGGAGCCAGGCTTGGGAATGGGCGGAAGGCGCAGGCCTTACGCCGACCCAGGGCGAAATCCTGGTCTTGCTGATGCAACGCAAGGGGCCGATGCGTCTTGGCGAAATTGCCCGCGAAACGGCCCTGACCGCCGCGACCACCAGCGATGCCGTGAGCACGCTCGAGACCAAAGGCCTGGTCGAAAAGCGCCGCGCACTCGACGACGGCCGCGCCCTCGCGGTCCGGCTGACGGCGCGTGGCCGCACGGCCGCGAAGCGCGCTGCGCAATGGCCGGACTTCCTGGCCAAAGCGGTCGGCACGCTGCGTGAGGAAGAACAGACGCTGTTCTATCGCACCCTGCTCAAGACCATCCATCAGTTGGAAGCGCAAGGCACGATTCCGCCGCACCGCATGTGCCTGAGCTGCTCGCACTTCGAGCCGAGCAAGAATCCGAAGAAGACGCCGCATCACTGCGCGCTGCTCGACATGAAGATGTCGGACACGGATCTGCGTCTCGATTGCTCGGTGTACGAAGTGGCCGACGTCGCTACCCAAAAGAAGACCTGGAAGATCTTCGCCCAATAAGGCGGCTTCTCCTGGGACAATCCGCTACACTGCGAAGCCGTGTTCCGGCGGGCGGCGATTGCCGTCCGCCGGCCGGTTCGCGCCGTGTAGCGGCAAGTCTTTAGGCAACCTGAAGGTGGGACAGGCTGATGAATCGGGAAGTTCTGGCCATTCGCCACGTGCACTTCGAGGATCTGGGCAGTCTTGAGCTGGAGCTCGGCGAACGGGGGCGCCCGGTGCGCTATCTCGACGTCGGCGTTGCCCGTATCGAAGCGCCGGACCCGTTTGCCGCATCGCTCATGGTCGTACTCGGCGGCCCGATCAGTGCAACTGACGACGCGCTTTACCCGACGCTCGTCCCGTTGCTCTCCATGATCGAAAAGCGCATCGCCGCCGGTTTGCCGACGCTCGGCATCTGCCTTGGCGCGCAATTGATCGCGCGTGCGCTCGGTGCACGCGTCTACCCCGCGGGCCATACCGAACTCGGCTGGACACCGCTTACGCTCACCGATGCGGGCCGTGCGTCGCCGGTGCGTCATCTGGACGGCGCCCACACGTCGATGCTGCACTGGCACGGCGACACCTTCGACCTGCCCGACAACGCCACACGTCTCGCCTCGACGCCTGCCTGCGAAAACCAGGCGTTCGCCTGGGGCGGCCATGTGCTGGGCCTGCAATGTCATCCGGAGATTCGCGCTGACCGGTTCGAACCCTGGCTGATCGGCAATGCCGGTGAGATCGCCGGCCACGGCATCGACGCGCGGCAGTTGCGGGCCGAGACCGCGCAGTTCGGTCCGGCGCTGGAAGTCGCCGCGCGCCGGATGTTCGGTGAGTGGCTCGATCAGGTCGGGCCGAAACCCTGATCTGCGCGTGCCTGCAGACAATCATCCGCGGTGCTATGCTCGATCGCTCTCGGGTTTCTACTGGGCGTAATCCATGAGCGCGCTTTTTTCCCCGCTCACGCTGCGTAGCGTGACGCTTCCCAATCGTATCGTTGTCTCCCCGATGTGCCAGTATTCCGCCGAACGTGGCGAGGCGACGGCATGGCACATGATCCATCTCGGCAGTCTCGCGTTATCCGGCGCCAGCATGGTGTGCATCGAGGCGACCTCCGTCGAACCGGATGGCCGCATCACGCCGGGCGATCTCGGGCTGTGGGACGACGCTACCGAAGCCGCCCTGAAGCCGGTTCTGGCCGCGATCCGCAAGCATTCGCCGATTCGCGTCGCCATGCAGTTGTCGCATGCAGGGCGCAAGGCGTCGAGCCATGTGCCCTGGGAAGGCGGGCAACTGATTCCGGTGTCGCAAGGTGGCTGGCTGCCACATGCGCCGTCGGCGTTGCCGCACAAGGCGGGTGAAGAGCCGCCGCTTGCTCTCGACACGCCCGCACTGAACCGGATTCGCGAAGCGTTCGCGGCCTCCGCGCGGCGCGCCGCGCGTCTCGGCATCGACGCCCTGGAAGTGCACGCGGCACATGGCTATCTGCTGCACCAGTTTCTGTCGCCGATCGCCAATCAGCGCAGCGACGATTACGGCGGTTCGCTCGAAAACCGTATGCGCTTTCCGCTCGAAATTTTTGACATCGTGCGCGCCGCGTTTCCCGCCGACAAACCGGTTGGCGTGCGCGTCTCGGCGACTGACTGGGTCGAAGGCGGCTGGGCGCTCGAGGACACGATCGCGTTCGCGCAGGAATTGAAAAAGCGCGGCTGCGACTGGATCGACGTGTCGTCCGGCGGTGTTTCGCCATTGCAGAAGATTCCACTTGAGCCGGGCTATCAGATTCCTTTCGCGAGGGCCGTCAAACGGGCAACCGGCCTGACAACCATCGGCGTGGGCCTGATTACCGATCCGCTGCATGCCGAGCAACTCATCGAAGAAGGCGATGCCGATCTGATCGCAATGGCCCGCGCGTTGCTCTACAACCCGCGTTGGCCGTGGCATGCCGCCGCGCAACTCGGCGCGACGGTCGAAGCGCCGCCGCAGTACTGGCGTTCGCAACCGCGCGACCAAAAAGCCCTGTTCGGCGAGATTTCGTTTGGACAACGGTGAAGCTGCCAACGCGCCTTGCGCGCGCACGTCTTATTGACGGTTGAACGAAGCCGTCTTGAGCGTGTAGGATGCCGGATGTGGCGCATGAGCGTCGCAGGTCGACGCGGCGCTCGCAAGGCGCCGCGTTTGCTATCCGCGTCGGAAAAAGCAGCGCGTTAGACGCGTGCATTTCTGACGGCTGCCGGATCTTCACCCCTAGTTCTTCACAAGGATTCATTCAATGAGTTCACGCAGGATCGCCGTGCGCCGTTCGGGTGTGCACGGCAAAGGCGTGTTTGCCATCGAGCCGATTGCGGCCGGCGAACGGCTGATCGAATACAAGGGTGAGCGGATCTCCTGGAAAGAAGCGTTGCGCCGTCATCCGCACAATCCGGACGAACCGAATCACACGTTCTATTTCGCGCTCGACAGCGGCAAGGTGATCGACGGCAAAGTGGACGGCAACAGCGCGCGCTGGATCAACCATTCGTGCGCGCCGAACTGTGAAGCCGAAGAGATCGACGGTCACGTGTACGTGCACGCGCTGCGCGACATCGCCGAGGGTGAGGAAGTCTTTTACGACTACGGCCTCGTCATCGACGCGCGCCAGACCAAGAAGCTCAAGAAGGAATACGAATGCCGCTGCGGGGCGCGCAAGTGCCGCGGCACGATGCTGGCGCCGGCGGAGAAAGAGAAGGGCGCTTCCAGGTCCGACAAAACGGTCAAGACGGTGAAGAAGGCGAAGACGTCCGCGAAAAAAGCGAAGAAGAAATGAAACGCGGGCTGCCTGAGTTGAACGTAAGTGAACTCAAGGCAACCCGTGGCAGTACATTGACGCACTGCAGAGTCACATATCGATCGGCGCCGAGTGCGCCGATTTTTTTGCCGGACGCCGCACTTCGGGATCGACGCCGTGCTGAACGCTGATCGGTATCAGCGGAATACGCACAATAAAGCGCGCACCGCCTTCCGGCGCATCTTCGTAATGCACGCTGCCGTGATGCAGCACCATGATGTCGTGAACGATTGCGAGACCGAGACCGGCGCCGCTATCCACACCGGCGTCGCTCTGACCGTCGCCGCGGAAGAACCGTTTGAACAGGTCGGCTTGCTGCGTGAGCGGCACGCCCGGCCCGTTGTCTTCGACGACGATCTCGGCCATGCGCAGATCGTCGATCACGGTTTGCGACACCGTCACGGTGATGCGACCGCCATCGAAGCGTGAAGGCGGCACGTACTTGAGCGCGTTATCGAGCAGATTGGCGATCACTTCGTGCAGCAGCACGGGATTGCCGCGCGCCATCAGCGGATGATCGTTGCCCGGATCGTCGAGGCGCTGGAAGCCGAGGTCGACGTGAAAAGTCAACGCACGCGGCACCCATTCCGCACCCGTATCGAAAGCGAGTGCGGCCATGTCCACGTTGACGAAACGTGCCGCCTGTTCGCCCGGCTCCGCGCGGGCCAGTGAAAGCAACTGATTCGACAGCCGCACGGCGCGGTCAGCCGCCGCGCGCAGTTCACGGACCGCGGCGAGCGTTTGCTGCGGGTCACGCGCGACCGCGGCCTGCTCCGCGTGCAGCTTGACGGCGGTGAGCGGCGTGCGCAACTGATGCGCGGCGTCGGCGATAAATTTGCGCTGGCCGTCGAGGGCGGTTTTCAGACGATCGAGCAGCGCATTCAACGCGCCGGTAAGCGGCCGGATCTCAACCGGCACATAGGTCTCGTCCACGGGTTCGAGCGACGTGTGGGTCTGCCGGTTCAGCGAGTCCGCGAGATCGGTGAGCGGATTGAGCTGCTGATTGACGACCCGCCACACGATCACCCAGCCCGCCAGCAGCAGCAACAGTAGCGGCATCATGATCGCGACCAGAAACTCGGCGGCGATGCGAAAACGGTGATGCACCGGTTGGCCCACTTCGACGACGATCGGATTGCCGGTCGGCTGGTCGACGCGTACCTGGGCCACGCGCACCGTCACGCCTTCGTGTTGCGTTTCGAAGACGTACGCATAGTGCATGCGCCGTACGCTGGTGCCTTGCAGCGGAAGATTATGGTCGCCGGCGATCTCGGTTTCGCCGTTGCTGATCCGATAAACGAGTTGTTCGACCGGATCGGAGAACATGGCCTGCGCGAGCGGCGGCACCGTCACCTTGGCATCAGGGCCGGCAATCTGGATCTGTTTGGAGATCGCGGTGGCGAGATCGGCGAGCGAGCGGTCGACCACGTGCTGCGTGTATTGCCACGCCAGCCAGTAAGCGATCAGGCCGCTCATCAATGCGAGCAGCGAAAGGGGAGCAGCGAGGCGCCGCAGCAGCGTGCGGCGCAGACTATTGGCGGCCGGCTGGGGCATGATCGAACGCGCGGGAAAGGAGCAACGGCTTAAAGCACCGTGGCACCGTGAAAATTCGCCGGAAGCCGGCGAATTGCGCACTGAGTGCGCGGCGCCGGCCCGGCGCTGTCGGGCCGCAATTCGGATTGCGGCCCTTGCAACGATTATGCGGCCTGACGGATTTCCTGCAACAGGTAACCGAAGCCACGCACCGTGACGATTTCGACACGGCAGTTTTCGAGCTTTTTACGCACCCGGTGCACATAAACTTCGATCGCGGTATCGCCGAGATCGCCGCCGAAGTGCGTCAGATGGTCTTGCAACTGAGCCTTGCTGACCACGCGGCCGTGGCGCAGCAGCAGCATTTCGAGCACCGCGAATTCGCGCGGCGACAGCTCGAGCGGCTTGTCGTCGTTAAAAATGCGGCGATCGACGCCCGACAGACGCACACCGCCCAACGACACTTCCGGGCGCGGCATGTCGCCATGCGGACCGCTGCGGCGCATCACGGCGCGGATGCGCGCTTCGAGTTCGGTGGGTTCGAACGGCTTTAGCATGTAGTCGTCCGCGCCGGAATTCAGGCCTTGCACGCGGTCGTTCAACTCGTCGCGCGCGGTGAGGATAATCACCGGCGTGTGACGATTGCTCTGACGAAAGCGCGCGAGCAGCGTCATGCCGTCGATACCGGGCAGGCCCAGATCGAGAATCACCAGCTCGTGGCGGTTTTGGGTGAGGGCCTGTTCGGCGAAAATGCCGTCATGGACCATGTCGACGGTGAAGCCGGCTTGTTCGAGACTACTTTGGATGCCGCGTGCGATGGGGCGGTCATCTTCGATCAGAAGGAGTCGCATGGATTTCGCTCAAGTACAATGGTTTTAGGCGTTTGGGCAAGCGGTTCGCCGGAGCGCCTGCTGCACAGGCAGTGTGCCGCGTGGCCGTGCCGAACTGGCACCAGGCGGCCACGAAACAGCTGTCGAGCAGCCATGAAGTAGCCATCAAGCAGCCACTGAGCGACCACGAAGTCATGTCCGAGATAACGATCCACGAACTGGAAGCCGCGATCAACTTCTGGCGCGCCCGCTCACCTTCGAGCGGCGACGAACTCGTTCTGTGCAAGGAGGCAAGCGCGCTCTCCAAGCCGTATGCGCTGATGATTGTACAGCGTCAGCAGACGCTATCACCGGATCGTTTAGACGGCTTTGCGAGGCAAGCGTGGGATTCTTACGTGCGCCTTAATAATAGCCTGTAGAACTGAAGGTTTGGGCGCCAGATTGCCTGCAATGCCCTTTCATTACCGTCGAATCGTTCGATCCAGCGTGCGTCAAGGCACCTGATCGCTTGTATTACGCAGTAATACTGTCGATAAATCGGGCCAATTTGATGTCCCGCTCGGTCAAGCCATTAGCCTCGTGCGTCGACAGGGTGATCTCCACCTTGTTGTACACGTTGAACCATTCCGGATGGTGATCCATTTCCTGCGCCTTGATCGCCACGCGCGTCATGAAGCCGAATGCTTCGTTGAAGTCGGCGAACTTGAAGTGGCGCTGGATCGCGTCGCGCCCCGCCACGGCTTGCCAGCCGTGCAGTTCGGCGACCTGAGTGGCGCGTTCTTCGGAAGTCAGTTTGTTAATCATGGTGCTACCTCGTTGATCTGAACAGGCGCGCCGGCAGGCGTGCGCCTCCGCTATTTTTTCACGGATGCAATTAACCTGCTGTCGGCCCGCTCAGGCTGTGTTGTCAGATATCGCCGTCGGCTTGCCAGCCTTCCCGCGAGCCGCGCGTCATCACGCGATCTTGTTCGAGCACGTCGCCTGCCGCGAAAGCCGGCTGCGCGGCGAGACTGGCCAGCAATGGCGCGAAGTCGGTTTGCGCGACGCTGAACAACTGCGCGAAGTCGTCGATCACGAAGTAGGTTTTCTGGAAGGTGTCGATGCGGTAGCGCGTGCGCATCACGCGTTCGAGGTCGAAGTCGAGCCGGTTCGGCGCCGCGCTTTGCTGGCTGTAGAGCGTCTCGCCTTTGCTCGACACGATGCCCGCGCCGTAGATCTTCACGCCGTTCGGACTCGCCGCGTCGCGGATCAGGCCGAACTCGACGGTGTACCAATAGAGCCGGGCGAGCAGCGGCAGGGCGCCGGTATCATTGGCGGCAAGCGCCGCGCGGCCGTACGCGTGCATGTAGTCCGCGAACACCGGATTGATCAGCAGCGGTACGTGGCCGAACAGATCGTGAAAACAGTCCGGTTCCTGCAGATAATCGAGTTGGTCGGGGCGGCGCATCCACCATGTCACGGGAAAACGGCGGTTCGCCAGATGCTCGAAGAACACCTGGTCGGGCACGAGTCCGGGCACGGCAACGATTTGCCAGCCCGTCGCGGGCGTCAGCTTGGCGTTGATTTCGTCGAACGAGGGCACGCGGTCGTGCGGCATGCCGATACAGTCGACGCCTGCCAGAAACTCATCGCACACACGGCCCTTGAGCAACGCAGTCTGGCGTGCATAAAGCTGCTGCCATACAGCGTGGTCGACTGAGCCGTATCGTTCGGTCGGCTGGTCGATGGTGAAGTCGGCGTGGGTTTCGAGGCCGGCGTCGAATTGCTCTTTGAGTTTGGCGGTGTTGGCGGTGGACATGATGCTGCGCGCTCTACGGTGTCTGCGGGTTGAAACGGTGATGCAAGTGTAGAGCGGTAGGCGTGCGGAAAGGGCGCAATGATGGCGTTATGGCGTGTCAATATGCAATAATCGTGCATTAATTGCCGATTCAATGCGGATATCAATCATGTTAGAACTCGATCACTTCGATCTCGCGCTGCTGGACGTGCTTCAGCGCTTCGGCCGGGCGACCCATCAGCAATTGGCTGAGCAGGTGCCGCTGTCACCGTCGCAGATTGGGCGGCGCTTGCAGCGCCTGGAGCAGGTGGGTGTGGTGGACGGTTATCGCGTCGTGCTGCGCCCGGAAAAACTCGGGCTCGGCGTGACGGCGTTTACGAGTCTGAAGTTGAAGCATCACGGCGACTCGATCATCGAGCAATTCCAGCAACAGATCGAGGTGCTGCCGGAAGTACTGGAATGTCACGCGGTGGTCGGCGACGCCGATTATCTGCTGCGCATTGTCGCGCCCGATCTGAATTATCTCTCGACGTTCGTGATGAAGAAGTTGATGCGTGTGCCGGGCGTCGACAGTGTGCGCTCCAATATCGTGTTGACCACGTTCAAGCGCAATGGGCCGTTGCCGCTCGGTCATCTGTCGCCGGGGGCGGCAGCCGCTTGATGCAGGGGCTTCCCGGACTTTCTGGTGTTTGGGGTCTTCGGGGCCGCGGTTCCATGATTGACGTCGCCGCGGCCCGTGATGCTTAAGTTTTACGCAGCCTGCTTCGGGTTGGTGTCCGGGCTCAACAAATCCACATAGGCCACGGCCACCAGATCCGATTCCGGTACGCCGAGGGTCTGGAACATCGCATGTGCTTCGGCGTGGCCGCCTTCTTCGTCGTCGTCCTGAGCCAGCAGCACTTCGAGTTCGACGAAGTCGCCGAGGCCATCGACCCGGTCCAGATGGATCCGCGTACGTCCAGTCAGATAAACGTGACGTTCCTTCGTGACGATGCCACGCGTGGTTAGCGCCGTGGCGAGCAGCGCGTGCATCGCTTCAGGGTTGGTCACCGGGCTGCGCGTGTAATACGACGCCTTCGGACCGTCGCGGTCGTCGCGCTGGTAGAAGATCAGTTCGGCCGGCGTGCCGTCGTCGAACTGGCGCAGCTTCAGGCGGCCACGCGGCACGTCGTAGAAAAAGTCCTGCTGGCGGAAGATCAGCGGCGCGTCCGGCGCAAGCTTCGCGGCGCGTTCGCGCAGTTGTTCGAAATGCTGGGCGCGGGCTTTGATTTCAATGTTGCGTGCCATGTCAGGCTCCTGTCGAAGGATGGCGTGGTCGGCAGCTTCCGGTGTTGCCGGGGCGAAGCTGCCGGGAAGGACGAAGTCAGACGGAACAGAAACGATGCGGGGCCGGCGCGTGAGCGCGAACCCTCAATCTAACAAAAAGTGCGTGACGGTGTGGTTTCAGATGACGGGGCCAGAAAATGTGGGCTTCGAGGCGAACCTCGATGGACCGCCAGCGAGGGTGCTCCGCTTGCGCCACCAGCCGAAAGCGGTCTGCGAGGAAACGCGACGAGATGACGATCGGTCGCATGGTGCATGGCTGTCATGAGAACAGCTCATATCGCCCTTGCGGTTGTGGTGCCCTCAGGCATGGTTCCATGCCGACCTTCATGCAATCTTCAAGTCGCCCATTGCTGCTCGATCAGCTTCAACGCCGCTGCAATTGCCGGTTCGTCCTTCCGCTCGGCGAGCGTAATGAAGCTGAGCTGGGTCGGCACGGTGACGCCTTCGACGATGGTCAACGCGTGGGCATGCGCTTCGGCGATCGCGGTGGCATCGCGCGCGAGCGTCAGACCGACACCTGACTTGACCAGATCGAGCATCGACGGCTCCTGATCCACTTCTGCCACCTTAACCGGTTTGACGCCGGCCTCACCAAAGCAGCGCGACAGCAACCTATTGTGGGCGGACGCGGGCGGCGTCCAGATCCACGGCAGTGCGGCGAGCGAACGCCAGTCGCGCGCGCCCTTCACGCGATCTTTCCATCCTGCCGGCGCCAGCACGCGGTACTGGAAGTGCGTGAGCGTGACGGCATGAAAGGTGGCGCCGTCGCGGGCATCGTCATCGGCTGGAAGGCCTATGTAGTAACCCACATCCAGTTCACCCGCACGAACCTGTTCGAGCACCCACCCCGACATCCCGTGGCGTAAGGCCGTCTCGATGCGCGGCCAGGTTTCCACCAGTTGCTTGAGAAAGCCGCCGAGGCGCAGAAACGCCGGGTCGAGAATCGTGCCGATCCGCAAACGGCCGCGCACTTCGTGGCGCAGCGACGCCGCCGCACGCTGCACGTCGCTCGCGGCGCCCAGCGCGCGTTCGGCGTGGGGCAACAGGGCCTGACCGTCGCGTGTCAGCGAAAGCCCGTGCGAGGTCCGCGTGAACAGTGTCACGCCGAGCGTCTCCTGCAAATGCTTGATTTGCAGGCTGACGGCAGGTTGGGTCAGGTGAAGCTGCACCGCGGCACGCGTGAGGTTGCCCTCGCGTGCGACGGTGACGAACGCCCGTAGCAGAGTCAGGTCCATATCCTGATATTAGCTCGGCTTATAGCGCAGTTGAGCATTACTCATTGGATTTGTCGCCCCGAAGCGCCGTACGCTTGCGTTCATCAAGCCGTTCGCGGTGGGCGGAAGACCTTCATAGGAAGAGGACAAGAAAATGAGCGAGACATATCAGGACGAGACTGTCCGGAGCGAGACGAGCGCACGCGCGCTGACCCATTTCATTAATGGCAAGACGGTCGACGGTACGAGCGGCCGCTTCGGCGACGTCTTCAATCCCGCGCTTGGCAGCGTGAGCGCACGCGTGCCGCTGGCAAGCGTCGCTGAAGTGGATGCGGCGGTTGCTGCCGCCAGTGCTGCGTTTCCTGCATGGAGCGAAACCGCGCCGATCAAGCGGGCGCGTGTGCTGTTCAAGTTCAAGGAATTGCTCGACCGTCACCATGACGAACTGGCGGAGTTGATCACGCGTGAGCACGGCAAGGTTTTTTCCGATGCGAAGGGCGAGGTGATGCGCGGCATCGAGATCGTCGAGTTTGCGTGCGGCATTCCGAATCTGCTGAAGACCGACTTCACCGACCAGATCGGCGGCGGCATCGACAACTGGAATCTGCGTCAGCCGCTGGGCGTGGTCGCCGGCGTCACGCCGTTCAATTTCCCGATGATGGTGCCGTGCTGGATGTTCCCGGTGGCGATCGCATGCGGCAACACGTTTGTGCTGAAGCCATCGGAGCGTGATCCGTCGGCATCGAACCGTCTAGCTGAATTGTTCAAGGAAGCCGGTTTGCCGGACGGCGTGTTCAACGTCGTGCATGGCGACAAGGTGGCGGTGGATGCGCTGCTCGTGCATCCCGAGGTGAGCGCGTTGTCGTTTGTCGGTTCGACGCCGATTGCCGAATACATCTATACGGAAGGCACGAAGCACGGCAAGCGCGTGCAGGCTTTGGGCGGGGCGAAGAATCACCTCGTGGTGATGCCGGATGCGGATCTCGATCAGGCTGTCGATGCATTGATTGGCGCTGCCTACGGTTCCGCTGGCGAGCGGTGCATGGCGATTTCGGTGGCGGTTGCGGTCGGGCATATTGCCGATGAATTGATCGAGCGACTGACACCGCGGGTGAAGAGCCTGAAGATTCTGAACGGTATGGAATCGGAAGCCGAGATGGGGCCGTTGGTGACGGCGGCGCATCGCCAGAAAGTGGCGGGTTATATCGATGCGGGCGTTGCGGCTGGTGCGAAGCTGGTGGTCGATGGGCGTGGCCATCAGGTGGCCGGACATGAGAAGGGGTTCTTTCTTGGCGGCACGTTGTTCGATGATGTTTCGACCGATATGAAGATTTATCGCGAGGAGATTTTCGGTCCGGTGTTGTGCGTTGTGCGGGTGCCGGATTTTGCTTCTGCTGTTGAGCTGATTAACGCTAACGAGTTTGCTAATGGGGTGTCGTTGTTTACCTCCGACGGTGGCGTGGCTCGGGCGTTTTCGCGGCAGATCCAGATTGGGATGGTGGGGATTAATGTGCCGATTCCTGTGCCTATGGCGTGGCATTCTTTTGGTGGGTGGAAGAAGTCCCTCTTCGGGGATCACCATGCGTATGGGGAAGAAGGTGTGCGCTTCTACACGCGCTATAAAAGCATCATGCAGAGGTGGCCGGATAGCATCGCCAAGGGGGCTGAGTTCACTATGCCAGTGGCCAAATAGCCGTTTTTGCCTGTTCGGCGCTTGTTGTCAGTGTTCTTGGGGTGTTGGCCTTTCCTTGTTTTGTTAGTGGTCTATTAGCGTTGCCCCTGTGCGGGGCGGCACCTACTTCTCTTTGCCGGCTGCAAAGAGAAGTAGGCAAGAGAAAGCAGCTCAAACCGCTAATTCTAAGTGGGCACCGTGGTCTGCAACGGGTAGTGGTGCATCTGGAATCCGTGTTCTCGCACATTCCGCGTTAGTGACGAAGGATTCATCAGTTCCCACTCCGCACTGCGTGCGTCGCGGACGAGTCTGCATGGGAAACCAGGGGCTTCGGTTGAGGTTTGTGGGGGCCGTCGGCTTTGCCTCGGCGAGGTGCTTGACTAGTTAGTGGCGAGTGCTAGGCGCTCGATGTGAAGGCAGCGATTGCGAATGGGGTGGGACTGAGTGGGCGGATGGTTTTATGAAATACTCGTCGGCGCGCGGAGCGCCGCCGGAAGTATGACGCCCTTGTCACAAGCACGTGCAGGGGCACGAACCCAGATTCCAGTCGCACCACTACCCGTTGCAGACCACGGTGCCCACTTAGAATTAGCGGTTTGAGCTGCTTTCTCTTGCCTACTTCTCTTTGCAGCAGCAAAGAGAAGTAGGTGCCGCCCCGCACAGGGGCAACGCTAATAGACCACTAGCAAATCAAGGAAAGGCCAACGCCCCAAGAACACTGACAAAAAGCGCCGCGAAGGCAAAAAAGCTTAGGAGACGAAACGATGAACACCTCAGAAAACACACAAACAAAACCCCACCGCCTGGAAGGCGAATTCGACTACATCATAGTCGGCGCCGGCACAGCAGGTTGCGTCCTCGCCAACCGCCTATCGGAAGATCCAGAAGTACAAGTCCTCCTGCTAGAAGCCGGCGGCAAAGACGACTACCACTGGATCCACGTGCCGGTAGGCTACCTCTACTGCATTGGCAATCCCCGCACAGATTGGCTCTACAAAACCCAATCAGAACCCGGCCTGAACGGCCGCTCCCTCTCATATCCGCGGGGCAGAGTACTAGGCGGCAGCTCCTCGATCAACGGCATGATCTACATGCGCGGCCAACGCGAGGACTACGATGAATGGGCCCGCGTCACCAACGACGCCTCCTGGTCCTGGAACGCCGTCCTCCCCATCTTCAAACGCAGCGAAGACCACCACGCCGGCGCCTCCGAATCGCACGGAGCAGGCGGCCCATGGCGCGTCGAAAAGCAACGCCTGAAATGGAAGATTCTCGAAGAGTTTTCACAAGCCGCGCAACAAACCGGCATACCCGCCACGGATGACTTCAATCGTGGCGACAACACCGGCGTCGGCTACTTCGACGTCAATCAGAAACGCGGCATCCGCTGGAATGCGTCGAAAGCCTTCCTGCGTCCGGCGCTCAAGCGCCCCAATCTCACTGTCATCACCGGTGCCCACACACAGCGCGTCGTGTTCGAAGGACGTCGCTGCACCGGTGTCGAATATCGCGGCGACAACACCGACTATCTCGCCAAAGCCCGTTGCGAAGTGATCCTCAGTTCCGGTGCGGTCAACTCGCCGCAATTGCTCGAACTCTCCGGTATCGGGAATGGCGCGCGTCTCCAGAATCTCGGCATCGAGGTGGTGAAGGATCTGCGCGGCGTCGGCGAAAATCTGCAGGACCATCTGCAGTTGCGTATGGCCTACAAAGTCGACGGCGTGCGCACGCTCAATACCGCTTCCGCGCATTGGTGGGGGAAGCTGATGATCGGCATGCAGTACGCGCTGTTTCAAAGCGGCCCCATGTCGATGTCGCCATCGCAACTCGGTGCGTTCGCCAAATCCGATCCGGATGATAGATCGCTCACGCGCCCCGACCTCGAGTATCACGTGCAGCCGCTCTCGCTCGATCGCTTCGGCGAACCGTTGCATCGCTTCAATGCATTCACCGCGTCGGTGTGTCAGTTGCGGCCGACCTCGCGTGGCAGCATTCACATCGGATCGGCCGATGCTTCAGCGCCGCCGTTGATCGCGCCTAACTATCTTTCCACCGATTACGACCGGCACGTCGCTGCCAACGCATTGCGCCTCACGCGCCGCATTGCCGCGGCGCCTGCGCTCGCGCCCTATCGGCCGGAAGAGATTCTGCCCGGTATCCAGTACCAGACCGAAGAAGAACTTCAGCAGGCCGCGAGCGTGGTCGGCACCACCATCTTTCATCCGGTCGGCACCTGCCGGATGGGCACCGCCGACGATCCCGGCGCGGTCGTCGACAATCGCCTACGAGTTATCGGTGTTGACGGTTTGCGGGTGGTCGACGCATCAATCATGCCGTCCATCACTTCGGGCAACACCAATTCGCCGACGTTGATGATTGCCGAACGCGCCAGCGACATGATCCGCGAAGACCGCCGCGCACGCTTGGGCGGCAATGTCCTGGTTCAGACTAGCGGTGCGCCGTCCATGTCAGCCGTGTGACACTCGGCGTGACTGTGGGAGCCGAGGCCGCGGTGCGCGCCTCGGACTTTCCCTGGCATGCCTCGAGCGCGATGGACGCATCGCTCGCGGATCCCCTTGGCGCGTGCCGAGCAAGGTTGACGCATCGCGTGCGCATCCTTCAGGCGGGCCCCGAGCAAGGGTGACGTGCCGCTTGAGCACGCCTCGGGCCCGCTTCAAACAGTCGTCATCCACTAAGTGCAAATCCCAATGAATGCGCTGCATCATTGGCGCGACAATGGCAGCCATGCTGCGTGCCGCCCATGGATTACCGTCCGGATTGGTGCAGTACGCCAATGAGCGGCACGGGGTGCCGCCGTCATATAAAAGTCGCGCAGCCGTTCGCGCGGAAGATCGTAATGCTTCGCCTTACTCCGTATGGAAGGGAACATGATTCTCGGCGATACGATTCTCGAAACGCGCGGCCTCACCCGCGAGTTCAAAGGCTTCATCGCCGTGAACGGGGTGAACCTGCGCGTGCGCCGCGGCTCGATCCATGCGCTGATCGGCCCTAATGGGGCAGGCAAGACCACCTGCTTCAATCTGCTCACCAAATTCCTTGAACCGACCGCGGGCCAGATCGTGTTCAACGGAATCGACATCACCAGTGAACGTCCCGCGCAAATCGCCCGGCGCGGCATCATCCGCTCGTTCCAGATTTCTGCTGTATTTCCGCATCTGACAGCATTGCAGAACGTGCGCATCGGTTTGCAGCGCGTGCTCGGCACGGCATTTCACTTCTGGAAGAGCGAACGCACGCTGCGCCAACTCGACGATCGGGCAATGGACTTGCTCACCCAGGTCGGATTGACCGATTTCGCCGACGTGCTCACGGTAGAACTGTCCTACGGCCGCAAGCGCGCGCTTGAAATCGCCACCACGCTCGCGATGGAGCCCGAGTTGATGCTGCTCGACGAACCGACGCAAGGCATGGGCCATGAAGACGTCGATCGCGTCACGGCCTTGATCAAGAAAGTATCGAGCGGCCGCACGATCCTGATGGTCGAGCACAACATGAACGTGATCGCCGGCATCTCCGACACCATCACCGTGCTGCAACGAGGCGAAGTGCTCGCAGAAGGCAGCTATGCCGAAGTGTCGAAGAATCCGCTCGTGATGCAAGCCTATATGGGCAGCGCCGACGCGGCGCTCGCCGGAGCCCACGCATGAATACGATTGCCGAGCGCGAAAGTCTCGAAGTGAGCGACACGGCTGGCGGTGCCCCCGCGCTGGAAATCACGGGTTTGCAGGCATGGTACGGGGAGTCCCATATCCTGCATGGCGTCGATCTGACGGTGAACCGCGGCGAAGTCGTCACGCTGCTGGGCCGTAACGGCGCGGGGCGCACCACCACACTGCGCGCGATCATGGGGCTGACCGGCCGGCGCACCGGCTCGATCCGCATCGGCGGACGCGAAACCATCAACCTGCCCACACATCGCATCGCGCATTGCGGCATCGGTTACTGCCCGGAAGAGCGCGGGATTTTCTCGAGCCTCTCGTGTGAGGAAAACCTGCTGTTGCCACCGCCCGTCGGCGACAAGGCGCACATGATGTCGCTCGAAGAGATCTATTCGATGTTTCCGAATCTGCAGGAGCGCCGCATGAGCCAGGGCACGCGGCTCTCGGGTGGCGAGCAGCAGATGCTGGCGGTCGCGCGCATTCTGCGCACCGGCGCGAGTTTGCTGCTGCTCGACGAAATCTCGGAAGGCTTGGCGCCAGTCATCGTGCAAGCGCTCGCTCGCATGATCATGACGCTCAAGGAGCGCGGCTACACGGTCGTGATGGTCGAACAGAATTTCCGCTTTGCCGCGCCACTCGCCGATCGCTTCTACGTGATGGAGCATGGTGCGATCGTCGAGCACTTCGAGGCCGCTGAGCTCGAAAGCAAGATGCCCGTACTGCACGACCTACTGGGCGTATAGACAGAAAGTAACGAGAAACGTCCGATTGCCTCTGATAACCACAAGCGAAGAAACCAGGAGACAGGAATGAAAAAGAACCCACTCGCGCGACTTGCCACACTATGTTTCGCGGTTGCCGCCGGCGCCGCGTTGACGATGGGCAGCGCGCAGGCCGCTGACGATGCCGTGAAGATCGGCTTCATCACCGACATGTCGGGTCTGTATGCGGATATTGATGGCCAGGGCGGTCTCGAAGCGATCCGCATGGCCGTGGCCGACTTCGGCGGCAAGGTCAACGGCAAGCCGATCTCGGTGGTCTATGCCGATCACCAGAACAAGGCCGACATCGCGGCGTCGCGGGCGCGCGAATGGTTCGATCGGGATGGCGTCGATCTGCTGATCGGCGGCACGAATTCGGCAACCGGGCTGTCGATGAATACGGTGGCCGGTGAGAAGCACAAGGTCTATATCAGCATCGGTGCAGGCGCCGATACCCTGACCAACGAGCAATGCACGCCGTACACGATCCACTATGCATACGACACGACGGCGCTCGCCAAGGGCACCGGTTCGGCGGTGACGAAGCAGGGTGGCAAGACGTGGTACTTCCTGACTGCTGACTACGCGTTCGGCAAGGCACTCGAAAAGAATACGTCGGATGTGGTGAAGGCCAACGGCGGCCAGGTGCTGGGTACCGTGCGTCATCCGCTTTCGGCATCGGATTTCTCGTCGTTCCTGTTGCAGGCGCAAGCTTCGAAGGCGCAGATCCTCGGCCTCGCCAACGCGGGCGGCGACACGATCAACTCGATCAAGGCCGCCAAGGAATTCGGCATCACGAAGACGATGAAGCTGGCCGCACTGCTGATGTTTATCGACGACGTCCACAGTCTGGGTCTGGAAACGACCCAGGGCCTGGTGCTGACGGATAGCTGGTACTGGAACAAGGACGCCACCACGCGCGCGTGGGCGCGGCGCTATTTCGACAAGATGAGGAAGATGCCGTCCAGCCTGCAGGCCGCCGACTATTCGGCGACCATGACTTACCTGAAGGCCGTGCAGGCAGTCGGCTCGACCGACTCCGACAAGGTGATGGCACAACTGAAGAAGGCCAAGATCGACGACTTCTACGCGAAGGGCTACATCCGTCAGGACGGCAGCATGATCCACGATATGTACCTGATGCAGGTGAAGACGCCGGCCGAATCCAAAGAGCCGTGGGACTACTACAAGATCACTGCGACGATTCCTGGCGAGCAGGCGTTCACAACCAAGGCAGAGACGCGCTGCGCGATGTGGAAATGAGTGCAGGTTGGTAACCAGATGACCGTCTGTCTGCTTTGCCTGGCGGGAAATACATAGCGCCGTTTTGGTACACAGACTGACGGCAAGCTGCTTCATATGCCGCGCGCGGTCGGGCGGATGGCTCGCCGGTCGCACGCCGGCGGGATCGTACGTAACCGATCTCACCCGGACGATGGCTTAAGGGATTAAGGCTTCAATGGAAATCTTTGGCGTTCCGCTACCGGCGATGCTGAGCCAGTTGCTGCTGGGGCTCGTGAACGGCTCGTTCTACGCGATTCTGAGCCTGGGTCTGGCGGTGATCTTCGGCTTGCTTAACGTGATCAATTTCGCGCACGGCGCGTTGTTCATGCTCGGCGCGATGCTCGCGTGGATGGGCCTGTCGTATTTCGGCCTGCCGTACTGGGTGATGCTGGTGCTCGCGCCGCTGATTGTCGGCGTGTTCGGCATCGTGATCGAACGCTCGATGCTGCGCTGGCTGTACAAGCTCGATCATCTATATGGGCTGCTGCTCACTTTCGGGCTTACGTTGGTTGTCGAAGGCGTGTTCCGGTCGATCTATGGTTCATCCGGCCAGCCATACGACGTGCCGTCGGCGCTCTCCGGCGCAACCGATCTCGGCTTCATGTTCCTGCCGAACTATCGCGCGTGGGTGGTGGTGGCGTCGCTCGTGGTCTGCTTCGCCACGTGGTTCGTGATCGAGAAGACGCGCCTCGGCGCTTACTTGCGCGCGGGCACCGAGAACCCGAAGCTGGTCGAGGCGTTCGGTGTCAACGTGCCGTTGATGATCACGCTCACCTATGGCTTCGGCGTCGCGCTGGCTGCGTTCGCCGGCGTGCTTGCCGCGCCGGTGATTCAGGTCTCGCCGTTGATGGGCCAGCCGATGATCATCACCGTGTTCGCGGTGGTCGTAATCGGCGGCATGGGTTCGATCATGGGCTCGATCCTGACCGGCCTGCTGCTTGGCGTGATCGAAGGGCTGACGCGTGTGTTTTACCCGGAAGCGTCGGCGACCGTCGTCTTCGTGATCATGGCGCTCGTGTTGCTGGTGCGCCCGGCGGGTCTCTTCGGCAAGGAAAAATGATGCAGAGAAAAGTGCTTTACGGTCTGCTGCTGATCGCGCTTCTCGCGGTGCCCGTGCTCGGCATCTATCCGCTCTTCGTCATGAAGGTGCTGTGCTTCGCGTTGTTCGCGGCGGCCTTCAATCTGCTGATTGGCTACACGGGTCTGCTCTCGTTCGGTCACGCAATGTTTCTCGCCTCGGCCGGTTACGTCACCGGTTATGCGATGCAGACGCTTGGCTTCTCTCCGGAGCTCGGCGTGGTGGCCGGCACCGCCACGGCAACGTTGCTTGGGCTGGTGGTCGGGCTGTTCGCGATCCGCCGGCAGGGCATCTACTTTGCAATGGTGACGCTGGCGCTCGCGCAGATGGTCTACTTCGTGTTCCTGCAGGCGCCGTTCACGCACGGCGAGGACGGCCTGCAAGGCGTGCCGCGCGGCAAGCTGTTCGGCTTGCTGGATCTCTCGTCGGACGTGACGCTGTACTTTGTCGTGCTGGCCGTGATGGTGCTGGCATTCCTGCTGATCGTGCGGATCGTGCACTCGCCGTTCGGGCAGGTGCTGGTAGCGATCAAGGAGAACGAGCCGCGTGCCGTGTCGCTCGGTTACGATACCGATCGCTTCAAACTGCTGGCGTTCATTCTGTCCGCTGGGATCGCCGGTTTGGCGGGCTCGCTCAAGGTACTGGTGCAGGGCTTCGAGACGCTGAGCGACGCGTACTGGACCATGTCGGGTCTCGTGATCCTGATGACGCTCGTCGGCGGCATGGGGACGCTGTTCGGGCCGCTGCTCGGCGCGGCGCTGATCGTTGCGCTCGAAGACCGGCTCGGCGATATCGGCACGGCCCTGGCATCGTCGACGGGCGTCGAATGGTTCCGCTCGCTGGGCGAATCCGTGACCATCGTGACAGGCGTAATTTTCATTGCCTGCGTGCTGGCGTTCCGGCGCGGTATTGTCGGTGAGATCATCGCGAGAGTGCGGCCATTGCGGGCCTGAAACGGCACTGGAGCGGCACTGAATTTTAAATTGCTTTGGCATCCGATATAATTCGGCGCTCGTGAAGTCGGCCAGACTGGATCTTGCGTTGCGCGCGGGTCGGGCTCGCGCTAAATCGGCACAAAACGTGCCCCACATTTGTGCCGCAGTGCACCACTAGGGTAATTGCTAGTTGTAAGGGGGAGGGTGCTCGTTTAATCTTCATGCAGTTCTGATGCACCACGAATTTTGCAGGTGGAGAACGAGGAGACAATGAGGCACTCAGTGCCCAGACGAAAGCGCTGTTGGATTGATATCCAACAGCGCTTTTTATTTGTGCTTTTCGTTATTCGCCATTCAATTCCTCCGCTAATTCGGTGCCCCTTTTTTGTTCGCCGAGCCACCCCGAATTTCATCTGCCATTACCCTGCAAAATGCTTGCAGCACGGGGCTTTCGTCCGCTAAACTTGCCATTCACCGACCGATCGGTCGGTGAATTGAATCTGCGGATTTAAATTCAAATGAATAACGCGGTAGATAGAGGAGCGGGATGAAGTCGGCATTGCGTTGGATGAGCGCGGCACTAGTCGCCACCGGGGTATCCGCGGCATGGAGTGGCCACGCATTCGCGGACGTGAAAATCGGCGTCACGGTGTCGGCAACGGGGCCGGCTGCGTCGCTCGGTATTCCGGAAAAGAACACGATCGCGCTGCTGCCTAAAGAAGTGGCAGGGCAGAAAATCGACTACATCGTACTCGACGACGCCACGGATTCGACCCAGGCCGTCAAGAACGCGCGCAAGCTCACCAGCGAAGATCATGTGGATGCGTTGATCGGCTCGACCGTCGTGCCGAACTCGCTGGCCATGATCGACGTCGCCGCCGAAAGCACCACACCGATGATCTCCATGGCCGCCGCGGCGAGCATCGTTGAACCGATGGATGCGAAGCGCGCGTGGGTCTTCAAGACGCCGCAAAACGACATTCTGATGGCCACCGCGATCGCGCAGCATATGTCGAATCACGGTGTGAAGACGGTCGGCTTTGTCGGCTTTGCAGATGCGTACGGCGAGAGCTGGTTCAAGGAATTCGGCAAGGCTGCCGATCTCGCGAAGATCAAGATCGTCGCGAACGAACGCTTTGCGCGCAACGATGCTTCGGTGACCGGCCAGGTGCTGAAGATCATGTCGCAGAACCCGGATGCGGTGCTGATCGCCGGCGCGGGCACACCGGCCGCGTTGCCGCAGAAAACCCTCAAGGAACGCGGCTACAAGGGCAAGTACTATCAGACGCACGGCGTCGCCAATAACGACTTCCTGCGCGTGTGCGGCAAGGATTGCGAAGGCACCTATCTGCCGGCTGGTCCGCTGCTGGTTGCTGATCAGTTGCCCGATTCGAACCCGGTGAAGAAGACTGCGCTCGCGTACAAGCATGCGTATGAAGCTGCGTACGGCGCCGGTTCGGTGTCGACATTCGGCGGTCACGCATGGGATGCAGGCTTGCTGTTGCAACGCGCGATCCCGCTTGCGCTGAAGAAAGGTCAGCCGGGCACGCCTGCGTTCCGCGAAGCGCTGCGTGCGGCACTCGAAAACACGAAAGACATGCCTGCTTCCCACGGCATCTTCAACATGAGCGTGAACGACCACGCTGGTCTTGACCAGCGGGCGCGTGTGATGGTGGAGATCGCTGGCGGCAAGTGGAAGCTGTCCGGCGACTGAGCGAAGGCGAAGCGATACGGAACCTACTCAAAAGGACGCGTGCAGTTGACGCGTCTTTTTTATTGCCCGCATTTGATGAGTGGCGGTGCTTGAAGTGTGTTGGACAAGCGAAGGATCGGAGATGAAAACGTGGTCGAAGCGCGGCCTAAGCGGCTCGTTTCAGGACAAACCCGCATTCGGGCGACAGTCTATTGACCGTGAATGATGCAGAACGCAATACTACTAACATGTTAGTGTTTCGGGCATTGGAAATCGCAACAGTGGTTCGCAGCAGGGGAGTGGCACCAGAGCGGCGACGGCATTGATATTGAGCAGGGAAAACCATGCTTGGCATGCCAGAACCCTATAACTAGATTCAGACACCCGGCCCGTGCGCCGGATTACAGATACGCGCTTCAAAGCGTTTGGAGACTTGCATGAAAAAGACAAAGCAGTGGGTACGCACCGGTATCGCGATGGCGTTGATGTGCGGCGCGGGCGCTGCCTTCGCGCAGGTGAAAATCGGCGTCACGCTGTCCACCACGGGACCGGCCGCGTCGCTCGGGATTCCTGAGAAGAACACGATCGCGCTGCTGCCGAAAGAGATCGGCGGCAAGACGGTGCAATACATCATCCTCGACGATGGATCGGACACCGGCAAGGCCGTGCAGAACACGCGCAAGCTGATCGACGAAGACCACGTCGACGCCATCGTCGGTTCGACCGTCACGCCGAATTCGCTGGCGATGCTCGACGCAGCGTCCGAAGGCAAGACGCCGATGATCTCGCTGGCGGCATCGGCCGCGATCATCTCGCCGATGGACGCCAAGCGCACATGGGCCTTCAAACCGCCGCAAAACGACAGCCTGATGGCTGACGCGATCGCCGACTACATGGAGCGTCACGGCGTGAAGACGGTCGGCTTCATCGGCTTTGCTGATGCGTACGGCGACGGCTGGAACAACGTCTTCACTGCGGCGGCCGCGGCACATCATCTGAAGATCGTCTCCAATGAACGCTTTAACCGCACCGATGCCTCGGTGACCGGCCAGGTGCTGAAGACGATGGGCGCGAACCCGGATGCGGTGCTGATCGCGGGCGCGGGTACGCCGTCGGCGCTGCCGGCCAAGACGCTCAAGGAGCGCGGCTACAAGGGCAAGGTCTACCAGACGCATGGCGTCGCCAACAACGACTTCCTGCGCGTGTGCGGCAAGGATTGCGAAGGCGAACTCCTGCCGGCCGGTCCGATCCTCGTGGCGGATCAACTGCCGGAATCGAATCCGGTGAAGAAGTCGTCTGAAGCCTACAAGGATGCGTATGAGAAAGCGTATGGCGCGGGCTCGGTGGCGACCTTCGGCGGTCATGCATGGGACGCCGGCCAGATGCTGCAAGCTGCGATTCCGGTCGCGTTGAAGACCGCTCAGCCGGGCACCGAAGCATTCCGTATGGCACTGCGTGGTGCACTGGAAAACATCAAGGAACTGCCGGTCTCGCACGGCATCATGAACACCACGACGACCGACCACAACGGCCTCGACAAGCGTGCACGCGTGATCGTGCAGATCGTCGACGGCAAGTGGAAGCTGCTGAACGACTAACAACAAAAACGATACGCGCCTCTCGCGCAACATGCGGCGCAAGACGCCGCATTGCCATTCTGTTCGATGACAATGGCAACGACCGCTGCGCCGTATTCCGGCGCGGCGGTCGCTTTTTCAGGCATCGCTGGTGAGTGGCCGGCCGCGGGTTCTGCCGCCACGACTGTTCCCGGTTTTGACTTCGACGCTTCAGGACGAGGAAGTATGGATCTATCAATTGCGGCGATCCTCGCGCAGGACGGCATCACCACCGGCGCGATCTACGCGCTGCTCGCGCTTGCGCTAGTGCTGGTGTTCTCCGTGACGCGGGTGATCTTTATCCCGCAGGGCGAGTTTGTTTCGTACGGCGCGCTGACGCTCGCCGCACTGCAGACACAAAAATTTCCAGCGACGTGCTGGTTGTTGATGGCGATGGGCGCGGCATGCTTTGTCGTCGAGATAGCGGGGCTGGTGCGGCATCCCGAAAGACGCCGGCATGCGGCGCGCACGCTGGTGATGCTGGTCGGCAAATATCTGCTGTTTCCGATTGCGGTGTACGCGCTTACGCAAGGTGTTTTCCTGCATCCGCTGCCGATGATCGCGCAGATCGCGCTGACGCTGCTGATCGTGATTCCGATGGGGCCGTTCGTCTACCGGCTCGCGTACGAGCCGATCGCGGAGGCGACCACGCTGTTGCTGTTGATCGTCGCGGTGGCGGTGCACTTTGCGATGGTCGGCCTCGGGCTCGTGATGTTCGGTGCGGAAGGCTCGCGCACCACGGCGTTCTCCGATGCGACCTTCAACCTCGGCACGCTGTCGATTTCCGGGCAAAGCCTGTGGGTGGTCGGCACGGCGGTGGTGCTGATCGGCGGGCTGTACCTGTACTTCGATCGCTCGATCTCCGGCAAGGCTTTGCGCGCGACGTCCGTGAACCGGCTCGGCGCGCGGCTCGTCGGCATCGGCACGACGCAAGCGGGGCGCCTCGCGTTCACGCTCGCGGCGGGCCTCGGTGCGCTGTGCGGCATCCTTGTCGCACCCCTGACCACCATCTACTACGACTCGGGCTTCCTGATCGGTTTGAAGGGCTTTGTGGGCGCGATTATCGGCGGCCTGGTCAGCTATCCGCTGGCAGCCGCGGGTTCGATCCTCGTCGGTCTTCTGGAGTCGTATTCGTCGTTCTGGGCGAGCGCCTATAAGGAAGTGATCGTATTCACGCTGATCATTCCGGTGCTGTTGTGGCGGAGTCTGGCCAGTCCGCACTCGGAAGAGGAAGAGGAGTGACACGATGAAACGGATCATGCAAAACAAGTTCTTCTGGTTGTTCCTCGTTGTGCTGTTCGCGTTGCCGGTTCTGCCACATCCGATTCATGTGCCCGAGTACTGGGTGACGCTGCTCAACTACATCGGCCTGTATTCGATCGTCGCGATCGGTCTCGTGCTGCTGACGGGGATCGGTGGGATGACGAGCTTCGGGCAGGCGGCGTTCGTCGGCATCGGCGCGTATGCGACCGCGTATCTGACGACGGCGTACGGCGTGTCGCCATGGCTCGCGCTGATCGCGGGCGTGGTGGTGACGGCGCTGATTGCGCTGATGCTTGGGCTCGTGACGATGCGGCTATCGGGCCACTTTCTGCCGCTCGGCACGATCGCGTGGGGGCTCGCGCTGTTCTATCTGTTCGGCAACCTGGAGATGCTCGGCAAGTACGACGGCATCAATGGGATTCCGGTGCTGAATGTTTTTGGTATCAATCTGGAGTCCGGCCGCCATATCTATTACCTGATCTGGGTGGTGGTGCTCGGCGCGGTGATTTCTGTTCAAAATCTGCTTAATAGCCGGCCAGGGCGGGCGATCCGCGCCTTGCGCGGCGGCGGCATGATGGCCGAAGCGATGGGCGTCAACACGGGCTGGATGCGTGTGGTGATCTTTGTCTATGCCGCGGTGTTGGCGTCGATTTCAGGGTTCCTGTATGCGCACCTGCAACGTGCGGTGAATCCCACGCCGTTTGGTCTGAACCACGGCATCGAGTTTCTGTTCATGGCGGTGGTGGGGGGCGTGTCGCATGTCTGGGGCGCTGTGCTCGGTGCGGCGATCCTGACCGTGTTGCAGGATTATCTGCAAACGCTGTTGCCGAAGCTGCTCGGCGAGAACGGCAACTTCGAAGTGATCGTGTTCGGCATTCTGATGGTGCTGTTGCTGCAATACGCTCGGCAGGGTGTCTGGCCGTTTGTCGCGCGATTTTTCCCGAAGGGACCGCGCGCGCACCTGTCGGATCATGCGGAGCCGTTGCCGCAACGCAGCAAGCCGGACGCAGGTGAAGATCTGCTGACGGTGAATAAGGCGCGCAAGCAGTTCGGCGGGTTGGTCGCGGTGAACGATGTCAGCTTCGAGGTGAAAGCAGGACAGATCATCGGTTTGATCGGCCCGAACGGCGCCGGCAAATCGACCACCTTCAATCTGGTGACGGGCGTGCTGCAGGCGACGAGCGGCGAAATCACCTTTCGCGGCGAGCGTATCGACTCACTGAGTTCACGTGAAATCGTCAAGCGCGGCATTGGCCGAACGTTCCAGCACGTCAAGCTGCTACCGGGGATGACGGTCTTGGAGAACGTTGCAATCGGCGCGCATCTGCGCGGCCAGGCTGGCGTCTGGCGCAGCGTCGCGCGCCTGAACGGTGCGGAAGAAGCGCGCTTGATGGCTGAAGCGGCTCGCCAGATTCGTCGCGTCGGACTCGAACAGCATATGTATGACGAGGCGGGTAGCCTGGCGCTAGGACAACAGCGGATTCTCGAAATTGCTCGCGCGCTGTGCTGTGACCCGACCCTGCTACTGCTCGACGAACCTGCCGCCGGCCTGCGGTACCAGGAAAAACTGCAATTGGCAGACTTGCTGCGCCGCCTCAAAGCCGAAGGCATGAGCGTGCTGCTGGTCGAACACGATATGGATTTCGTGATGAATCTCACCGATCGACTGGTGGTGATGGAGTTCGGCACGCGTATCGCCGAAGGCTTGCCGCAAGATGTCCAGCAGGACCCGGCTGTGCTCGAAGCGTATCTGGGCGGGGTGGAGTAATGGAGAACACGATGAATGATGCTGCGCCGATTCTCGACGTGAACGGTTTGTCGGTCCGCTATGGCAAGGTCGAAGCGCTGCACGGCGCGGCAATCAGGGTGCGGCCCGGTCAGATCGTCTCGGTGATTGGTCCGAACGGCGCGGGCAAGTCCACGTTGCTGAACGCGATCATGGGCGCATTGCCGACGACGGGCCATGCGAAGGGCTCGGTCCTCTATCAGGGTGAAGACGTCAGCGCGGTTCCGGTTGAAAAGCGGGTCGCGCGCGGCATGTGCCTGGTGCCGGAAAAGCGCGAGCTGTTTGCGTCGATGACTGTTGAAGACAACCTCGTCCTCGGTGCGTATCGGCGCAAACGGGCAGGAGAGCGCAACTTTCTCGATCAGCTCGAGCCGGTCTTTACGCTTTTTCCTCGCTTGAAAGAGCGACGGAAGCAGGCGGCCGGGACGTTGTCCGGTGGCGAACGGCAGATGCTTGCGGTGGGCCGTGCTTTGATGGGCAAGCCCGATCTGTTGATGCTCGACGAGCCGAGCCTGGGTCTCGCGCCGCTGATCGTGAAAGAAATTTTCCACATTATTAGTGCGCTGCGGCAGACGGGTGTGGCGACGCTGCTGATCGAGCAAAACGCACGCGCTGCGCTGCAGATCTCCGACTACGGCTATGTGCTTGAAACCGGAGAGTTGGCGCTGGAAGGGCCGGCCGCGGATCTGGCGCAGAATCCGCGCGTGATCGAGACGTATCTGGGGTTGGCCAAGAAAGTGGCTTAGTTCTCCATTTTCGTTCTGATCGCTGCGCTTCAAAGCGGTGTGTTTCACGTGAAACACACCGCTTTTTTCTTGTCTGAGCATTCGGTCGAAATTCGGGCCTAAACCGAACCCGTTATAATTCGCCCATACATTTTCCTTTGAAAGGCTCACGCGACGATCTGGCGTGAGATCCGCGATGCTTTTTCCCACAGAATTTGACGTAATCGTCGTCGGCGGCGGTCATGCGGGCACTGAGGCCGCCTTGGCCTCGGCACGCATGGGCAATACCACCCTCCTACTGACGCATAACATCGAAACCCTCGGTCAGATGAGCTGCAACCCGTCCATCGGCGGGATTGGTAAAGGCCATCTGGTGAAGGAGGTCGATGCGCTCGGCGGTGCGATGGCGGCCGCGACGGACGAGGGCGGGATCCAGTTCCGCATCCTCAATTCGTCGAAGGGGCCTGCCGTTCGCGCGACGCGTGCGCAGGCGGACCGTCTGCTGTACAAGCAGGCGATCCGGCATCGGCTGGAGAATCAGCCGAATCTGTGGCTGTTCCAGCAAGCGGTCGACGATCTGATGGTGGAAGGGGATCGTGTGGTCGGTGCGGTAACGCAGGTGGGAATTCGTTTTCGCTCACGCGCAGTCGTGCTGACGGCCGGGACGTTCCTCGACGGCAAGATTCACGTGGGTTTGAACAACTACACCGGCGGCCGTGCTGGCGATCCGGCAGCGGTGTCGCTGTCCGGTCGTCTAAAGGAGCTGAAGCTGCCGCAAGGCCGCCTGAAGACCGGGACGCCGCCGCGCATCGACGGTCGGACGATTGACTTTTCGAAGCTCGAAGAACAGCCGGGCGATCTGGATCCGGTGCCGGTTTTCTCGTTCCTAGGCCGCGTCGAGCAGCATCCGCGCCAGGTGCCGTGCTGGGTCACTCATACGAATGAGCGCACGCACGACATCATCCGCGGTGGTCTAGACCGTTCTCCGATGTACACCGGCGTGATCGAAGGGGTGGGGCCGCGGTACTGCCCGTCGATCGAGGACAAGATTCACCGTTTCGCATCGAAGGAGTCGCATCAGATCTTCCTCGAACCTGAGGGGCTGACGACGAACGAGTTCTATCCCAACGGGATTTCCACCAGTCTGCCGTTCGACGTGCAGTTGGAACTCGTGCGTTCGATGCGTGGTCTGGAGCACGCGCATATCCTGCGGCCGGGCTATGCGATCGAATACGACTACTTCGATCCGCGTGGGTTGAAGGCATCGCTCGAAACCAAGGTGATCAATGGGCTGTTCTTTGCGGGCCAGATCAATGGCACGACTGGCTATGAAGAAGCGGCTGCGCAAGGCTTGCTGGCGGGGATCAACGCCGGCTTGCACGTGCAGGGCAAGGATGCATGGTGCCCGCGCCGCGATCAGGCCTACCTGGGTGTTCTGGTCGATGATCTGGTGACGCAAGGGGTGTCCGAGCCGTATCGCATGTTCACGAGTCGAGCCGAATACCGTCTGAGTCTGCGCGAAGACAACGCCGATATGCGTCTAACGGAGATTGGCCGCGAACTCGGAGTAGTCGATGACGTCCGTTGGGACGCATTCAGCCGCAAACGTGATGCTGTTTCACGTGAAACAGAGCGCCTTCGTACGACGTGGGTCAATCCTAAGACGTTACCGGCTGAAGAAGCGACCGCATTGCTCGGCAAACCGATCGACCATGAATACAGTTTGGCCGATCTGCTGCGCCGCCCGGGCGTGACTTACGACGGTGTCTGCGGTTTGCGCGAGGGTGCATGTGCTGCGCGTGAGACGCTGGCTGAAGACGACGTTCTGCTCGCCCAGATCAAGGAGCAGATCGAGATCGGCATCAAGTATCAAGGCTACATCGACCGCCAGGCCGATGAGATCGAGCGGAATGAATCGCACGAAAGCACGCGTTTGCCTGAGGGGTTGGACTACGCCGAGGTAAGGGGACTGTCGTTTGAAGCGCGTCAGAAGCTGACGCAATTCCGCCCTGAAACCATTGGCCAGGCGTCGCGTATCTCCGGCATTACACCGGCGGCGATCTCCTTGCTGATGGTCCACCTCAAGCGTGGCTTGGGACGCCGTTCGACGAAACCCGCCGAGCCCGGCACCGACAACACGCCGGTGGTGCAATGACGGTGGGTCAGAAGGGAAGCACTAGTGAGGCATTGGCGCCGCTGTTAGCGGACGGCGTCCGAGAGCTCGGCCTCGATCTCAGCGACGCGCAGCTCGGCAAACTGCTCGACTACGTTGCGCTGCTGTCCAAATGGAATGCCGTCTACAACCTGACGGCGATTCGCGATCCGCGGCAGATGCTTATCCAGCACATCCTGGATTCGCTTTCGATCGTGCCGCATCTCGCTACGCGCGGTGCGTCTTCGGTGCTGGACGTGGGCTCCGGTGGCGGCTTGCCTGGCATCGTGCTGGCCATCGTCCTGCCTGAGTGGACCGTCACCGTGAACGACATCGTGCACAAGAAGACGGCTTTTCAGGCCCAAGCCAAAGCGGAGCTCGGCCTTGCGAATCTGTCGGTTGTCACGGGCCGGGTCGAGACTTTGCGGTCGGGCGCCGAAGTACCGGCAAAGTTCGACGTAATCGTGTCGCGCGCATTCGCAGAGCTCGCGGATTTCGTTACACTGGCCCGTCATCTCGTTGCGGAGCAGGGTGCGATCTGGGCGATGAAGGGTGTGCGTCCGGATGGTGAAATCGAGCGCCTGCCAGCGGGTGCCCAGGTGGAACAGATCATCCGGCTGAATGTGCCGTCGCTCGACGCTGAGCGGCATCTGATCAAGGTGCGGGTGGACGAGGGCCGCTGAGGGCCGCCTCCAGTAGGTGCCAGGTACGCACCGCATACCACGAGCGCTTTCTACTTTATTCAAGCAGCAAAAGGGACACACCAACGATGGCAAAAATCTTCTGCGTTGCGAACCAGAAGGGCGGCGTCGGCAAGACGACGACGGCAGTCAATCTGGCCGCGAGCTTGGCAGCGCAGGGACAGCGAGTCCTTCTCATCGATCTGGACCCGCAGGGCAACGCCACGATGGGCAGCGGTGTCGACAAGGCTGCGTGTGCGAATACCGTCTACGAAGTGCTTGTGGACGGCGTATCCGTGGCGGATGCGCGAGTGCGCCCGGAAGCCGTCGGCTACGACGTGGTGCCCGCGAACCGTGAACTGGCGGGTGCCGAAGTCGAACTGGTCAGCGTCCAGCATCGCGAGCGTCAACTGAAAGTCGCCTTGGCGGAGGTCGAAAGCGAATATGAATTCGTGCTGATCGACTGCCCGCCGGCTTTGTCGCTGCTGACGCTCAATGGTCTGTGCGCCGCCCATGGCGTAGTGATCCCGATGCAATGCGAGTACTTCGCGCTTGAGGGGCTGTCCGACCTTGTCAACACGATCAAGCAGGTGCACGCGAACCTGAATCGCGACCTGAAGGTGATCGGCCTGCTGCGCGTGATGTTCGATCCGCGCATCACCTTGCAACAGCAAGTTTCAGATCAACTGAAAGAGCACTTTGGCGACAAGGTGTTCGATGTGGTGATTCCGCGCAATGTGCGCCTTGCCGAGGCGCCTAGCTATGGGTTGCCGGGCGTCGTGTTCGATAAGGCCTCGCGCGGTGCGCAGGCGTATGTGCAGTTCGGTGCAGAGATGATTGAGCGGGTGCGCACATTGAATGACGCGCCCCAGGCGTCCTAAGCGGATCGAGGAAGCACGATGAACGCAGTAGCAAGAAAGAAAGGGTTGGGCCGGGGTCTGGAAGCACTGCTGGGTGGCAGTGCGGATATTACCGAGGCCGTCGTGATCGAGGGTGCGCCGAACGTGCTGCCGCTCAGTAAGCTGCAGGCCGGCAAGTACCAGCCGCGCACGCGCATGGACGAAGGCGCGTTGCAGGAATTGGCCGCCAGCATCCGTGCTCAGGGGCTCATGCAGCCTATCCTGGTGCGGCCGGTATCGGCGGATAGGTACGAGATCATCGCCGGCGAGCGGCGCTTCCGCGCGGCACGCATCGCCGGTCTGAATGAGGTGCCGGTGCTGGTGAGGGACGTGCCGGACCAGGCCGCCGCTGCGATGGCGTTGATTGAGAATATTCAGCGCGAAGATCTGAATCCGCTGGAAGAAGCGCAGGGTATTCAGCGCTTGCTCGACGAGTTCAATTTCACGCACGAACAGGCGGCCGAATCGGTTGGTCGTTCGCGCAGTGCTGTATCGAACTTGCTGCGTTTGCTGAATCTGGCGTCGCCGGTGCAGACGATGCTGCTGGCCGGTGACCTCGACATGGGGCATGCGCGCGCGCTGCTGGCCGTCGATGCCGCGACGCAGATCACGTTGGCCAACCAGGTCGTCAACAAGCGTATGTCGGTACGCGAAACCGAAAAACTGGTGACGACGACGACCAAGGTTGCGCCTGCGGTCAAAGCGCGAGCGAATCAGGACGGCGGCCGCGATACGCGACGGCTTGAGGAGGAATTGTCCGATCTGCTCGCCGCAACGGTTAAGATCAAGCTCGGCCGACGCGGCCGTGGTCAGGTGCTGGTGGACTTCGGCGATCTGGACGCGTTAGAAGGGATTCTCGTCCGGTTGCGTGGTAACGCTACGGCCTGATCGTGGCGGGTTGATTGTTGAGGGATGTTGAGCATGCTTGCGGGCTGGCTGGGGGTGGTTGTCGGTTCTCGCCTCTCGCTCGCAAGCCGTTTGGCGCGCCTGGTGTGTTTTTCGGCGGTAGCGGTGGGGCAGCGGTCGTATCCGCCGCAAACATGGCTCGTTTGATGGTCTCCCTGTTCGACCGATAGCCCATGTGGATATCAGTTGGATACCTAACTATATGTCGCGTGTAATAATAAGGATTGCGATGTATCAGCTTCTGCGGATATTTCCGTGGTGACGCAGACGAGGCCGGGTTGTGCGGTGAGTTGAGCTGCTCGTGCAGGCTTGGCCTTACTGCTGCGATGTTGCAACGGGTTCCGCATGCTCCGTCCTTTCACGTGCCCGGATTCGGCAGCGGGTGTTAGGTGCCAACGCGGGGATTGTTAAGGTGCGAGGGCAGGGCGGGATCGGCATGAAGTGGCAGGCGCCTGACTGCACGTTGCGTCGACCGTCAGGACCGAGGGTGGCCTCCGGTGATGTTTGGTCACCATAGGAAGGACCACGGCCTGCAGTCGCCGTTGCGCTTCTACCCGGCGCCGTCCTTCATGTCTACCAAAGGTGGTAAAAAACATCGTCTGTTGCATTTTTGAGACGTCCGTAGCAGCGTCGAAACGACACATCCACGCGCTTCAAGCGACCTGATTCATCGCGCATGTTTTGCCATCCCCCGACCGCCTTACATTTGCCGTGTACACACCGCCCGAGATCGCGGTCCCGCATCGTGGCGGCCGTTTTCATGCTGGTTATTGAACGGCCTAAAGTCTTGAATTGCCTGCAACTATCGCTTACAATCGCCCGGATTTAATTGCACGGCAACCCCGTAAGCGCAGCGTAAGCTCGCGGGCTGGAACAAGACTTTCGGAACACTGCGATGGCGGTTAAAACGTCGAATCAAGCGCCGAAGAATGGGCGTGACGACCACCGCGCTGAACGCACCGTTTCCGATGCGTCCACCGGTCAGCACGTTACAACTGACGATGCGTGGGATGTCGAGCAACAAGATAACAATATCGTTCCGCTCACGCGGGTCGAGGCCGAAAAGCTGTTTGGCCCGAATGTGAGTCGTCCATCGCGCGTCACGCCTTTCAAGGTCGTGGTGGCGCAAATGGTTTTGTCCCTGGGTGCTACGCTGGTGTGGTGGCTGTTCTACAAGCCGCCGGGCGCTGCTGCGCTGTCCGCGTTCCTGGGGGGAGCGATTTGCTGGGTGCCGAGCGCGTTGTTCGCGGCACGTCTTAGAACGCTGAGCGGCGCCGAAACAGCGATGAGCTGGATGATCGGCGAAGCGCTCAAGATGGGGACAACGATCGCGATGTTTGTAGCCATCGCCTTCTGGTATCACGACGTACGCTGGGTGCCGCTGCTCGTGACTTACCTCATCGCGCTCAAGACCTACTGGATCGCCCTCGCGTGGCGCTAAGGTAGGAGCAGAGAGTAGCAACACAAAATTCAGGCTGGCGCGCAGCGCTGGCGTAAGGAGTGCGGATATGACACGATCCGCACCCGGCGTGTTCCCGCAATACAGAATTGCGGCGGGAACGGCCTAAGACGATTTTCGACAATTTGGGTGGCATTAACGATATGGCAGCTAGCGAAGGCACGCGCGCTCTGGATCCGTCCGAGTACATCGCGCACCACTTGCAGAACTTTTCCACCGCGCACCAGACGTCGATTTTCGACATTCACGTGTGGAATCTGGACACCCTTTTCTGGTCGATCGTTTGCGGTCTGGCCACGATCGCCATCCTGCATCTGGCGGCTCGCAAGGCGACGTCCGGCGTGCCGGGTCGTTTCCAGTGCGCGATCGAAATGCTGGTCGAGATGGTCGAAGATCAATCGAAGTCGATGATCCACGGCACGCGTACCTTCATTGCACCGCTGGCACTGACCGTGTTCGTCTGGGTCGCGTTGATGAACTCGCTCGACTTCATCCCCGTCGATCTGCCGGGCCGCGTAATCGGCTGGCTGGGTTTGTCGGAAGCCATCCCCCACCATCGCATCGTGCCGACGGCCGACCTGAACGGTACGCTCGGTATCGCACTCGGCGTGTTCGCGCTGATGATTTACTACAACTTCAAGATCAAGGGCGCAGGCGGCTTCGTGCATGAACTGCTGTCGGCTCCGTTCGGCGCGCATCCGCTGCTGTGGATCCCGAACCTTGCATTGAACATCATCGAGTTCGTCGCAAAGACGGTTTCGCTCGGCATGCGGCTGTTCGGCAACATGTACGCGGGCGAGCTGTTGTTCCTGCTGATTGCTCTCCTCGGCAGCATGTGGGGTTTCGGCGCGGACGCGTCAGTGCTCGGCTTTATCGGCCACGTCATTGCAGGCACGGTCTGGGCGATCTTCCACATCCTGATCGTTCTGCTGCAAGCGTTCATTTTCATGATGCTGACGCTGGTGTACATCGGACAGGCACACGACAGCCACTAATCACGGCGTGTCGAACGACGAATTGTTTTAGTTTTGTTTTTATTAAATCCCAGTTCCAACCAGTTCTAAAAGACTTTTCACAAAGGAGTGATCATGCAAGCTTTCATCGCCAACATCCAGGGTCTGACCGCCATCGGTATCGGCATCATCATCGGCCTGGGTGCAATCGGCGCCTGTATCGGTATCGGCCTGATGGGTGGCAAGTACATCGAAGCATGTGCTCGTCAACCGGAACTGATGAACCCGCTGCAAACCAAGATGTTCCTGCTGGCTGGTCTGATCGATGCTGCGTTCCTGATTGGCGTTGGTGTGGCAATGCTGTTCGCGTTCGCGAACCCGCTGCTGTCGAAGCTGGCAGGCTGAGGTTCCTCGGAAGTTTGCGCCTGAGCTATAACTGGTAAAGGCGCAGGGCGGAACGGGCACTTGGGCGCTGATCGAATACAGAATCGATGAGCGCCTTGCCGTTTCACTTTCCGAACTAGCAACGTTTAAGGAAACACCGTGAATCTCAACGCAACCCTGTTTGCGCAAATGGTCGTGTTCCTGATCCTCGCGTGGTTCACGATGAAGTTCGTGTGGCCGCCGTTGATCAACGCCCTCGACGAGCGCTCAAAGAAGATTGCTGACGGTTTGTCTGCCGCTGAAAAGGGCAAGGCTGAACTCGAAGCCGCCCACAAGCGCGTCGACCAGGAACTGGCTCAGGCACGCAATGACGGTCAGCAACGTATTGCTGAGGCAGAAAAGCGCGCAGTGACAGTCGCCGACGAAATCAAGGCTCAAGCACAAGCTGAAGCCGCTCGCATCATCGCGCAAGCGAAGGCCGACGCGGAACAGCAAGTCGTGAAGGCCCGCGAAACGCTGCGCGGCGAAGTTGCCGCGCTGGCAGTGAAGGGCGCTGAACAGATCCTGAAGCGCGAAGTCGACCAGGCAGCTCACGCTGACCTGCTGAATCAACTGAAAGCCGAGCTCTGATCATGGCCGAACTTGCAACCATCGCCCGTCCGTACGCAGAAGCGCTGTTTGGCGTGGCCGAAGCTGGTGACATCGCCGCCTGGTCCACGCTCGTGCAGGAGCTGGCACAGGTTGCGCGTCTGCCCGAAGTGCTGTCGATCGCCTCGAGCCCGAAAGTGAGCCGCGCACAGGTCAGCGATCTGCTGCTGTCCGCGGTCAAGTCGCCGCTCAAGGACAATGCGCAAGCGAAGAATCTGGTGCAAATGCTGGTCGATAACCATCGTCTGCAATTGCTGCCGGAAATCGCCACGCAGTTCGAAGAGTTGAAGAACGCCCGCGAAGGGGCGGCAGATGTGCTGATCGTCAGCGCATTCCCGCTCGAAGGCGCGCAGTTGAACGAACTCGTCGCAGGTCTCGAACGCAAATTCAAGCGCAAGCTGAAGCCGACGGTCGAAGTCGACTCGTCGCTCATCGGCGGCGTGCGCGTGACGGTCGGCGACGAAGTGCTCGATACCTCGGTCCGCGCGCGGCTTGCCAGCATGCAGACGGCTCTGACGGCCTGAAGCGCCCAAGGCGCTGAAGCGGCTGGCACGCAACAGAATTGACTATCAGGAGCGAATAATGCAACTCAATCCCTCTGAGATCAGCGAGCTGATCAAGAGCAGGATCCAGGGCCTTGAAGCGAGCGCAGACGTTCGCAACCAGGGCACTGTGATCTCCGTGACCGACGGTATCGTGCGTATCCACGGCCTGTCGGAAGTGATGCAGGGCGAAATGCTCGAATTCCCGGGCAACACCTTCGGTCTCGCACTGAACCTCGAGCGCGACTCGGTCGGCGCCGTGATTCTGGGTGAGTACGAACATATTTCGGAAGGCGACATCGTCAAGACGACGGGCCGTATTCTCGAAGTGCCGGTGGGTCCGGAACTGCTCGGCCGCGTGGTCGATGCACTCGGCAACCCGATCGACGGCAAGGGCCCGATCAACGCGAAGAAAACCGACGCAATCGAAAAGATTGCTCCGGGCGTGATCTGGCGTAAGTCGGTTTCGGAGCCGGTTCAAACCGGTCTGAAGTCGATCGACGCGATGGTGCCGGTTGGCCGTGGCCAGCGTGAGCTGATCATCGGCGACCGCCAGTGCGGCAAGACCGCAGTCGCAGTCGACGCGATCATCAACCAGAAGGGCAAGAACCTCTTCTGTATCTACGTCGCGATCGGTCAGAAAGCTTCGTCGATCATGAACGTGGTCCGCAAGCTGGAAGAAACCGGCGCGCTGGAATACACGATCGTCGTGGCCGCTTCGGCTTCGGAATCGGCTGCGATGCAATACCTCGCACCGTACGCCGGCTGCACGATGGGCGAATACTTCCGCGACCGCGGTCAAGACGCCCTGATCGTTTATGACGATTTGACCAAGCAAGCTTGGGCATACCGTCAGATCTCGCTGCTGCTGCGCCGCCCGCCGGGCCGTGAAGCCTATCCGGGTGACGTGTTTTATCTGCACTCGCGTCTCCTGGAGCGTGCTGCTCGCGTCTCGGAAGAGTACGTCGAGAAGTTCACGAACGGCGAAGTGAAGGGCAAGAGCGGTTCGCTGACGGCACTGCCGGTCATTGAAACGCAAGCAGGCGACGTGACCGCATTCGTTCCGACGAACGTGATCTCGATTACCGACGGCCAGATCTTCCTGGAAACCGACCTTTTCAACGCAGGTATCCGCCCGGCAATTAACGCCGGTGTGTCGGTCTCGCGCGTGGGTGGTGCGGCTCAAACCAAGGTTGTGAAGAAGCTGTCGGGCGGTATCCGTACCGACCTGGCGCAGTACCGTGAACTCGCAGCGTTTGCGCAGTTCGCATCTGACCTCGACGAAGCAACCCGCAAGCAACTGGAGCGCGGCCGCCGCGTGACGGAACTGCTGAAGCAGCCGCAGTATCAGCCGCTGCAAGTGTGGGAACTGGCTGTCGCGCTGTTCGCTGCGAACAACGGTTACCTCGACGACCTCGAAGTCGCGCAAGTGCTGCCGTTCGAAAAGGGCCTGCGCGATTACCTGAAGTCGAAGCACGCAGACCTGATCAAGCGCATCGAAGACACCAAGGAACTCTCGAAGGACGACGAAGCCCTGCTGCACACGGCTCTCAAAGACTTCAAGAAGTCCGGCGCTTATTGATCCGCGAGTGACCCGCAAGGCATAAACGGACCTTGAAGCGGCGCGGGCCGCAGGCAACTGAACTCGCGCTGCTTCGATCGCTTTGCATGGGACCCGAGTAACCGCTAAAGCGCTGACTCGGGCCGACAAGGAGTAAGCAATGGCTGGAATGAAGGAAATTCGCGGCAAGATCAAGAGCGTGCAAAACACGCGCAAGATCACGAAAGCGATGGAGATGGTGGCCGCATCGAAGATGCGCCGCGCTCAGGAGCGCATGCGCGCTGCTCGCCCGTATGCCGACAAGGTCCGCGATATCGCTGCGCACATGAGCCGTGCGAACCCGGAGTATCGTCACCCGTTCATGGTGTCGAACGAAGGCGCGAAAACGGCCGGCATCATCCTCGTCACGACCGATAAAGGTTTGTGCGGTGGTATGAACACCAACGTGCTGCGTGCGTCGCTGCAGAAGTTCAAGGAACTGGAAGGCCAGGGCAAGACGATCGAAGCAACTGCGATCGGTACCAAGGGTCTGGGTTTCCTGAATCGTCTGCGCGCCAAGGTGGTGTCGAATGTCGTGCATCTGGGCGACACGCCGCATCTGGAAAAGTTGATCGGCGCGGTGAAGGTGCAGCTCGACCTGTACTCGGAAGGCAAGGTTTCGGCGGTGTACCTCGCGTACACGCGCTTCGTCAACACGATGAAGCAGGAGCCGGTGATCGAGCAACTGCTGCCGCTGTCGGCAGACCAGTTCGAGCGCAAGGACGAAGACGGCACGACGCCGAGCACGCAGTGGGACTACATCTACGAGCCGGATGCACAGGCAGTGGTGGACGAACTGCTGGTGCGTTATGTCGAAGCGCTGGTCTATCAGGCCGTCGCGGAAAACATGGCATCGGAGCAGTCGGCACGGATGGTCGCAATGAAGGCCGCTTCGGACAATGCGAAGACGGTCATCAACGAACTACAGCTCGTGTACAACAAGAGCCGTCAGGCCGCGATCACGAAAGAACTGTCGGAAATCGTCGGTGGCGCGGCGGCAGTCTGACCATAAAGGTCAGGTACGCCGCTTCGTGTGCGCCCTGTGAGGCGCACCCGGCTGGGCGCCCCCACCAAAACTGCGCCTTTGCGCGAGTGAAGAATTGAGTATCTAAAGGAAAAGCGATGAGTACTACTGCTTTGGTAGAAGGCAAGATCGTACAGTGCATCGGCGCGGTGATCGACGTGGAATTCCCGCGTGACCACATGCCGAAGATTTACGACGCGCTCATTCTCGAAGGTTCGGAACTGACCCTCGAAGTCCAGCAGCAGCTGGGCGACGGCGTCGTCCGCACCATCTGTCTGGGTGCATCGGACGGTCTGCGCCGTGGTACGACGGTGAAGAACACCGGCAAGCCGATCAGCGTGCCGGTTGGCAAGCCGACCCTCGGCCGGATCATGGATGTGCTGGGTCGCCCGATCGACGAAGCCGGCCCGATCAACTCGGACGTGGTTCGCGGTATTCACCAGAAGGCCCCGGCGTTCGACGAACTGTCGCCGTCGACGGAACTGCTCGAAACCGGCATCAAGGTTATCGACCTGATCTGCCCGTTCGCCAAGGGCGGTAAGGTTGGCCTGTTCGGTGGCGCCGGTGTGGGCAAGACCGTGAACATGATGGAACTGATCAACAACATCGCTAAGGAACACGGTGGTTACTCCGTGTTCGCCGGTGTTGGTGAGCGTACCCGCGAAGGGAACGACTTCTATCACGAAATGAAGGACTCGAACGTTCTCGACAAGGTCGCGCTGGTGTACGGCCAGATGAACGAGCCGCCGGGCAACCGTCTGCGCGTCGCGCTGACCGGTCTGACGATGGCTGAGCACTTCCGTGACGAAGGCCTCGACGTGCTGTTCTTCGTCGACAACATCTACCGTTTCACGCTGGCAGGCACGGAAGTGTCGGCACTGCTCGGCCGTATGCCGTCGGCAGTGGGCTATCAGCCGACGTTGGCTGAAGAAATGGGTAAGCTGCAAGAGCGTATTACGTCGACCAAGACCGGCTCGATCACGTCGGTTCAGGCCGTGTACGTCCCTGCGGATGACTTGACCGACCCGTCGCCGGCTACGACTTTCGGCCACTTGGACGCAACCGTCGTGTTGTCGCGTGACATCGCTTCGCTGGGTATCTACCCGGCAGTGGACCCGCTCGATTCGACCTCGCGTCAGATCGACCCGAACGTGATCGGCGAAGAGCACTACGCAATCACGCGCGGCGTGCAGCAAACGCTGCAGCGCTACAAGGAATTGCGCGACATTATCGCGATTCTGGGTATGGACGAACTGGCGCCGGAAGACAAGCTCGCCGTGGCGCGCGCTCGTAAGATCCAGCGTTTCCTGTCGCAGCCGTTCCACGTCGCTGAAGTGTTCACGGGTTCGCCGGGCAAGTACGTGCCGCTGAAGGAAACCATTCGTGGCTTCAAGATGATCGTTGAAGGCGAGTGCGACCACCTGCCGGAACAAGCGTTCTACATGGTCGGCACGATCGACGAAGCCTTCGAAAAGGCCAAGAAGATCCAGTAAAGGTCGGGTGTAACGAAGCGGGTGCCGCTCCGCGCTGAAATGCTACCTGCGGGGTAGTATTTCGCGGAAACGGCGCCTCTCACTACACTCAATCCAGCCTTGCATGGGACCCGAATAAGCGCCAAAGCGCTAACTCGGGTCGCCACAGGAGTCGATATGGCAACCATTAAAGTAGACGTCGTCAGCGCGGAAGAGCAGATCTTCTCGGGCCAGGCGAAGTTCGTCGCGCTGCCGGGCGAAGCAGGTGAACTCGGCATTTTGCCGGGCCACACGCCGCTCATCACGCGGATTCGTCCGGGTGCGGTGCGCATCGAAGCTGAAAACGGCGAAGAAGAGTTTGTGTTCGTCGCCGGCGGTATCCTCGAAATCCAGCCTGGCGCTGTGACGGTTCTCGCCGACACGGCGATCCGCGGCAAGGATCTCGACGAAGCCAAGGCCGAAGATGCACGCAAGCGCGCAGAAGAAGCGCTGCAGAACACGGGTTCGAACCTTGAATACGCTACCGCGCAAGCGGAACTGGCGTACGCGACGGCTCAGCTCGCTGCGATCCAGCGTCTGCGCAAGCTGCGCGGTCAGAACTAAGCACCACGTATCAGAGAGAAAGCAGCCTTCGTGGCTGCTTTTTTTTGACCTTCACTTGACGTTTACGGAAAGGTCAGCAAAATCGTGCATTCCGAGCGAACAATGAGCGGTTGCGGCGCCCCCAGCAGCAGTCGATGCGGTGCGGGTAAGACTTGATGCCGTACAGACACACGCCGGTGGCACAATCGATTTCAATTTCATTTCAATAGACTGGGCGAGCTTCCGCTCACGGAGACAACACCATGGCAACCCACCTGTCAGGCGAAGGCGCACTCATCGAACCCAAGGACAACCTGTCGTATGTTCGCGGGTCGACCGAGATCCCGTTGAGCGAAGCACCGGTAGGCCAGTTTCTGCGCGACACCGCGGCGCGTTTCCCTGAGCGCCTGGCCGTGGTGTTTCGTGAGCAAGGAATCAGCTGGACATGGAAGGAGTTCGCCGAAGAAATCGACGTGCTGGCGGCCGGTCTTCTCGCACTCGGCATCGTGAAGGGCGACCGCGTCGGCATCTGGTCGCCGAACCGGGTGGAATGGCTGCTTACGCAGTTCGCGACGGCACGCATCGGCGCCGTGCTCGTCAACATCAACCCGGCTTACCGGCTCGCCGAACTTGAGTACGCCTTGAACAAGGTGGGCTGCAAGGCGATCATTGCCGCAGAGCGTTTCAAGACATCGATGTACCTCGAGATGCTGCAGGAGCTCGCGCCGGAGCTGGCGACCCAGGCGCCGGGCGAACTGCACGCCGCACGCCTGCCCGATCTGCGCTACGTGATCCGCATGTGCGACACGGAAACGCCCGGCATGCTGACCTTCTCCGACGTGATCGAGCAGGGCCGCGCAACACTCGACGTCGCCAGGCTCGACGCCATCGGCGCGACGCTTTCCTCCCACGACCCGATCAACATTCAGTTCACCAGCGGTACGACCGGCAATCCGAAGGGCGCGACGCTGACCCACAGGAACGTCGTCAACAACGCGCGCTATATCGCGATGGCGATGCGCCTAACGGAGCAGGACGGCCTGTGCATTCCCGTCCCGCTCTATCACTGCTTCGGCATGGTGCTGGCGGTGCTGGCCTGCGTATCGGTCGGCGCGAATATGGTGTTTCCAGGTGAGGGCTTCGATCCAGCTGCCACCCTGGCGGCCGTCGCCGAAGAGCAGTGCACCGCGCTGCACGGGGTGCCGACCATGTTCATCGCCGAACTCGATCATCCGAATTTCGCCACTTATGACTTTTCGCGGCTGCGCACCGGAATCATGGCCGGTTCGCCGTGCCCGATCGAGACGATGAAGAAGGTCGTCTCGAAGATGCATCTGAACGAGATCACGATCGCATACGGCATGACGGAGACCAGCCCGGTGTCCTTCCAGAGTTCGACTACCGATCCGCTCGACAAACGCACCACGACGGTCGGGCGTATCCAGCCGCATCTGGAGGTGAAGATCGTCGACCCGCTCGGCGCGATCGTGCCGATCGGCGAGACGGGCGAACTGTGCACCAAAGGTTATTCAGTGATGCAGGGCTATTGGGGGGACGAAGCGAAGACGCGGGAAAGCATCGTCGACGGCTGGATGCATACCGGCGATCTGGCGACGCTCGATGCCGAAGGCTACTGCAACATCGTCGGCCGCCTGAAGGACATGCTGATTCGCGGCGGCGAAAACATCTACCCGCGCGAGATTGAGGAGTTTTTGTTCCGCCACCCGAAAATCCAAAGCGTGCAGGTCTTCGGCGTGCCCGACGCGAAGTACGGCGAGGAAGTGTGTGCGTGGATCGTATTGCGCTCAGGAGAGCAGGCCACAGCGGAGGAAATCCAGCAGTTCTGTCAGGGCCAGATCGCGCACTACAAGGTGCCGAAGTACATCCGCTTCGTCGACGAACTGCCGATGACGGTGACCGGCAAGGTGCAGAAATTCGTCATGCGCGAACGGATGATCAGTGAATTGAAGGTGCAGGAAGACAAGACGGCCTGATGGCCAAGCGGGTTCGGCGCCGCGCGAAGATTCGCGCGGCGCCGGCCGACATCTTGGGGAAAACCGTTTGCCATCGAATGAATCCGTGGGCCGCAAATTGACCCGCCCGGCAGCTCGCAAACGTTTGACCAGACGAAAAAAAAGCGGGCCTGGAGCCCGCTAAAAACCACACGCTACGGGGTTAGCGCGAGGAGACCAAAGATGGAACCAACTGAGACGACGACCCTGCGTCGACTACGGCCCCAGCAGGGATGCCCCTTCACAGGGCTTCGGCAAACGCCGACCGGCAAGTGCATCGTATCCGCTCACACCACGCACCCAGCCACATCCGTGTTGAAACCGTTGAGGGCATTGTGGGCGAATTAACCTACGAGCGCGGTAACAAAGTGTTTCAGGTTGTAACGCCCGCCAGATAAGGCGTTGCGGGACTTATTTCCAATCCGAAACGTTTTAAACGTAATTTTTACCGATGACTGTAACGCAATTTCATACGCTTGATTGATGCTATTCGCGACGCATATTGCGGCGTAATCCATTCAGTCGATTCCGCATGAAATGGTTGCATGCTCATCTTTTTCTGCATGAATCGGCTGTATTACAGGCGCTTTTCCAGCGTTACGAAGTCCGTCTGTGTGCGGACGAGTATGTGCGCTGCGCTGCAACACCCCGCACATGAGGGTAATCGTGCAAGCGGCCGGTTCGTTGGACCCTTGTTCAACGGCATTGTTCGGGTTTTGCGTAGCGCCTTGGGGTCTGGTTACACGATTGTGTCAGCCATGCGGACCTATTAATCGTTCAAGCCGCTTGCCTTTTCCAATTAAGCGCGACGCAGGCCGCACCTCACAACCTTCACTTCAGCCACTTATCCGAGATCGCCTGATATTCCCCGGTCGCTCGCGCAAGGTGCAACCATTGATCGACGTATTGCTGGAAGGCCACATCGCCGCGCGGCAGCAGCCAAGCCTTCTCGCCATACTGGAAGGGCTTGTCCGGATGCACCGAGCAAAGGCCCGGATTCAGCTTTTGTTGCAGCAGGGTCTCCGATGCATCGGTCACCATCACGTCGGCCTTACCGGCGAGGATTTGTTTGAAGATCGTCACGTTGTCCGGATAGACGGTCAGATTCGCATGCGGGAAATACTGCTTGGCGAAACGCTCGTTGGTACCGCCCGGATTGACGATCACGCGGGTCGCCGGTTGATCGATCTGCGCCACCGTTTGATACTTGTTGACGTCGTCACACCGAACGATCGGCGTCTTGCCGTCGATCATGTACGCCTGCGTGAAAAACGCGCGCTTCTGGCGCTCGAGCGTCGGCGAAACACCGCCCACGCCGACGTCGCATTTCGCCACGAAGTCGTTCATCAGGTTCGGCCACGATGTCTTGACGAATTCCGCCTTCACCCCGAGCGATTTGGCGAGCGATTCGGCCATGTCGATATCGATGCCTTCGAACTGGCCGTCTGCCTTGTAAAACGAGTACGGCTTGTAATCGCCGGTCGTACAGGCGCGCAGCGTGCCGCGCGCGAGAATGTCGTCTAGCCGCGAGGGCGCCGCGGCGGTGGCGGCGCTCTGCGCCTGGGCCACGCCTGCGTGCATCAAAACACCGGCCAGAACGCCGAGCAGTGCGAGTGCTGCCTTGTTCATCGAGTCTCCTTGGTTGCGCGTAATTGTTTGGTAAGGCCGTCGGATGATAGCCCGGCAATTCACGCTTGAACATTGGCCGTTCAGCCGAGTCATGGCGCCGCACCGGGCTGCAAAAAAGCCGGCCGCAAGCAAGGTGCGCCACAGTTATTGCCCGCATCAAGCGCGATGCGGCCTGCCGGGTCCGGTAAAATGCTTCTTTGCCTTCAGTCGTACGCAACGTGGCCCATAAACTCCTGAACGACACTTTCCTGCGCGCGCTGCTGCGCCAGCCGACCGACTACACGCCGATCTGGCTGATGCGGCAGGCTGGCCGCTACCTGCCGGAATACAACGCGACGCGGGGTCGCGCGGGGAGTTTCCTCGGTCTGGCGAAGAACCCGGCGTACGCAACGGAAGTCACGCTGCAGCCGCTCGAGCGCTATCCGCTCGACGCCGCGATCCTGTTCTCCGATATCCTCACCGTGCCTGACGCCATGGGCCTGGGTCTCGAGTTCGTCGCTGGCGAGGGCCCGAAATTCGCTCGTCCGGTGCGCACGGAAGACGATGTGGCGCGCCTGGCCGTCCCCGATATCGACGCCACGCTGCGCTACGTGACCGACGCGGTGCGCGAAATCCGCACCGCGCTGACCGACGCGCAAGGCCGCCAGCGCGTGCCGCTGATCGGCTTTTCGGGCAGCCCGTGGACACTGGCGTGTTACATGGTGGAAGGCGGCGGTTCAGCGGACTTCCGCACGGTCAAATCGATGCTGTACGCGCGTCCGGACCTGATGCACCGAATTCTCGACGTCAATGCGAAATCGGTTGCGGCGTACCTGAATGCGCAGATCGAAGCCGGCGCGCAAGCCGTGATGATCTTCGACACGTGGGGCGGGGCGCTCGCGGACGGCGTCTACCAACGCTTCTCGTTGCAGTACATCCAGCAGGTCGTGAGCCAACTGAAACGCGATCACGACGGAGAAAAAGTGCCGGTGATCACCTTCACGAAGGGCGGCGGGTTGTGGCTCGACGAGATCGCCGATATCGGCGTGGATGCGGTGGGTCTCGACTGGACCGTGAACCTGAGCAAGGCGCGCGAGCGCGTGGGTAGCAAGGTGGCGCTGCAAGGCAATATCGATCCTTCGGTGCTGTTTGCGCCGCCGGCCGCAATCCGCATGGAAGCGCGTGCCGTGCTCGACCGCTTCGGTAATCATCCTGGTCACGTTTTCAATCTCGGCCACGGCATTTCGCAGTTCACGCCGCCGGAGAATGTTGCTGAGCTCGTGGATGAAGTCCATCGTCATAGCCGCGCGATTCGCAGTGGCGCGCATGCACCAAGCTGACGCCGAAAACGTTGCCATTTTTGCTGCAGCGCAGCGAACTGGGCTCTCGGCCTAAGGGAATATTTGTAGTCGGCAGGCCGTCAGATGGCGGTCTTGCGAAAGTCAAGACTTGACTTATGCACATTGTTCACGCTGCGGCGCGGTAGAAGCTTTCGTCGTGCCCTAGCCCTTGCACATTGCAGGCGCATTTGATCTAAGCCTTGTCTGGCAAGGGTTTCAAGGGGGCACGGCAAAATGTGCGGAAACCCACAGAAGGCCGCTGCAGCGCGGTTCCCGGCCTATCTGAACGAAGTTCTCAACAAAGTTATCCACAGGCAAGCGGACCGATTGCAATTGTTCAGCCGAATCCAAAACTTAGCGCCGAAATTGAAGTTTTACTTTAACTTCGATGGACTCGCCGTTTGCTCAATGTGCACCGAGACGCGGCCTCATGCCGCATCCGTTCGCTCGATCCACATCGCCGCGTGAGTGAAGTGTTCGTCCGCGTCGCGCTGGATCATCCGCTGCCGACCCTGTTCGACTACCGCTGCGGCACGCCCGAGCGTGTCGCGCCGGGCATGATGGTGAGCGTGCCGTTCGGCAAGCGTCACGTGGTGGGTCTCGTCTGCGAAGTGACCACTCACAGTGACGTACCCGCTGACCGTCTGCGAGCGGTCACCCATGTCTGTACCGCCTGCCCGCCCGTGTCGACCGAATGGCTGCGGCTCGCAGCCTTCGCCGCCGACTACTATCAACGCGGCCTCGGGGAAGTGGCCCTGCCTGCCTTGCCGCAAGCCCTGCGTGACGCGTCGCGCTGGTCGCGCCTGTTCGCACCTGAGGAGCGCTACAGCCTGACCGCCGAGGGTCGCGCCGCGTTGCCGGAAACATTGCCGGCGCGTGCAAGCGCATTGCGCAAGCTTGCCCAGGCCCTGGCGGAGGCCGAGTTTCTGAGCGCCGCCGAGGCTCGCGCGCTTCATCCCAAAGCCATCGCAACCCTGGACGCATGGCAGTCCGAAGGCTGGGTCGCGCTGGAGGTGATCGAAGCCGCCGAGGTGCTCGCTGGCCCCGCATCACCGGACACGCCTGCACCCATCCTCCCCACGCTCACCGACGAACAGGCGACTGCGGTCGAAGCGATCCGCGACGCGAACGGCTTCGCGCCCTTCCTGCTGCACGGCGTGACGGGCAGCGGCAAAACCGAGGTGTATCTGCGCGCGCTCGCCGAGATTCTGGCGGCGAAGCCCGACGCGCAGGCCCTTGTCCTCGTTCCTGAAATCAATCTGACGCCGCAGTTCGAGTCGGCCTTCCGTGCGCGTTTTGCCGCGCTCGAAGGCACCTCGATCGTCACGCTGCACAGCGGTCTCGCGGAAGGCGAACGCGCCCGCAACTGGTTCGCGGGGCACACCGGGCGCGCTCGCATCGTGCTCGGTACGCGGCTGGCGGTGCTTGCCTCGCTGCCGAAACTCGCGATCATCGTCGTCGACGAAGAACACGATCCGGCCTACAAGCAACAGGAAGGCTTGCGCTATTCGGCACGCGATCTGGCGATCTATCGCGGCAAGCAACTCGGTTTGCCGGTTGTGCTCGGCTCGGCTACGCCGTCGCTGGAAAGCTGGTGGCAGGCGGATCAGGGCCGCTACAAGCGTCTCACGCTGTCGCGCCGTGCAGTTGCCGAGGCCGTTCTGCCGACCGTCAAGCTGATCGATCTCGAAGAAGAGCGGCGGCGCGGGCGGGCCTCGGTGGAGGGTTTGTCCGGGCCGTTGATTGCGGCGTTGAAGGCGCGGCTCGAGCGCGGCGAGCAAAGTCTCGTGTTCCTGAACCGGCGCGGTTACGCACCACAGCTTTCCTGCGACGCCTGCGGCTGGGTGGCCGGTTGCCCTCGCTGCAGCGCCTACGTCGTCTTGCACAAACCGGAGCGCGCGCTGCGCTGCCACCACTGCGGCTGGGAATCGCGCATTCCGCGCTCGTGCCCGGACTGCGGCAATGTCGACATCGCGCCGATGGGACGCGGCACGCAACGCGTCGAAGAAACGCTGGCGAGCGCGGTGCCCGGCGCCCGCGTGCTGCGCATCGACGCCGACAGCACACGCCGCAAAGGCAGCGCGCAGGCGCTGTTTTCCGATGTCCACGCCGGCGAGGTCGACATCCTCGTCGGCACGCAGATGATCGCAAAGGGCCACGACTTCCAGCGGGTGTCGCTGGTCGGCGTGCTGAACGCCGACACCGCCTTGTTTTCACACGACTTCCGCGCGAGCGAACGCCTCTTCGCGCAATTGATGCAAGTGAGCGGCCGCGCAGGCCGCGCCGGTTTGCCGGGTGAAGTGCTGGTGCAGACGCGCTATCCGCGCCATGCGCTGTATCACGCGCTGGGGCGACATGACTACGTCGGCTTTGCCAATTCGACGCTGGCCGAGCGGCGCGACGCTCATCTGCCGCCGTTCGCCTATCAGGCTTTGCTGCGCGCCGAAGGCCGCACACTCGAAGCCGCGCTCGCGTTCCTGCAGCAGGCGGCCGCCGCGCTGACGGAGATCCCGGCCGCCGGGCGCGTGACAGTCTATGACGCCGTGCCGCTCACCATCGTCAAGGTGATGCACGTACATCGGGCGCAATTGCTGATCGAAAGCGCGTCGCGGGCCGCGTTGCAGGCCACTTTGCGCGCATGGCAACCGATGCTGCGCGGCCTGAAAGGCGTGCTGCGCTGGAATCTCGAAGTCGATCCCCTCGACATCTGACGCCCGCTGCCGGCCGCTTTGCGACAACTTCGCAGCATTACTCCTTTAAGTCATATTCATAGAGCGAATGGTCGTTTCGTTTTGGGACGTCGCTCGCCTATATTTCGCCGAATCGGCGCACCTTCAGGCAAAACTCAAAAATCCCGCGCCGATGCACCTCAACTTCCTCGGGGCATTTGCGATGAGCGATACCAACCAGACGTTGCCGACCGGCGCCGCGCCCGGCAAACCGCGCAGTGACCATAGCGCACACGGCGGCGGGCTCTTTTCAACTGAAGACTGGTGGGCCGTCTGGATCGGCCTGCTGGTGATCGTGATTGCCTGGGCGCTATTCGCCTCGGGCAGCAGCATCAAGTGGCTGGCGGTGGCGCCCGCCAAATGGGCGAGCGTGGGACAGGCCGCGCAGGACATCGGCAAGCATCTGCCGAACTATGTCGCGCTGTTCGTCGTGTTCGCTGTGCTGTTCGGCGTGAGCCTTGCCGCGCTGAAGCAGCGGGTCGGCATTTTCCTTGGCTCGTTCCTGATCCTGTTCATCGCATCGGCGCTGATCTTCACGCTGGGCGCGTGGGTCAATGCGTCGAAGTACAACCTCGAGCCGCCGTTGGTGGCACTGGCGCTCGGCCTCCTGATTTCCAATGTGTTCACGTTGCCCGAGTGGTTTTCAGCGGGCTTGCGCGTGGAGTTTTATATCAAGGTCGGCATCGTGTTGCTCGGCGCGACGCTGCCGTTCACCTTGCTGGTGTGGGCGGGGCCGGTCGCGGTCGGGCAGGCGACCATCGTCTCGCTCGTGACGTTCTTCGTGATCTTCTTTGCCGCCAAGGCGTTCGGTCTCGACCGGCGGTTTGCGGCCGTGCTGGGCGTGGGTGGCGCGGTGTGCGGCGTGTCGGCGGCGATCGCAATTGCCGGTGCGGTGCGCGCCAAACGCGAGCAGGTGTCGGTAGCGATTACGCTGGTGGTGTTGTGGGCGATCGTGATGATTTTCGTCCTGCCCTTTGCGTCGCGCTCGCTGGGACTCTCGACAGCAGTGGCGGGCGCATGGATCGGCACGTCCGAGTTCGCCGACGCCGCGGGTATTGCCGCCGCGCAAGCTTACGGCGACTTCGCGAAACACGCGGGCGGTGCGATTGCGGGCGCCCCCGAGGCGTCGCTGCAGGCGTTCACGCTGATGAAGGTGGTCGGCCGCGATATCTGGATCGGTATCTGGGCGTTCGTGCTCGCCATCGTCGCGACGACGCGCTGGGAGTCGCAGGACAGCGGCGTCAAAGCCAAGGCCAACGTCGGTGAAATCTGGGCGCGTTTTCCGAAGTTCGTGATCGGCTTCGTAATCGCTTCAGCGCTGGTGACGTGGATCGCCAGCCACTACTCGCTGGCCGACTACCGCAAGGTCGTCACGCCCGAATTCGTCGCGCCGATCACTGCCTTGCGCACGTGGGCGTTCACGTTCTGTTTCCTGAGCATCGGGTTGACCACACGCCTGCGCGCGCTCTCGGCCACCGGCCTGAAACCGTTCCTGGCCTTTACGGCGGGCGTGGTAGTCAATATCGCCATCGGCTACGCGCTGTCCGCGCACGTGTTCGCACCGTACTGGAATAGCTTGGGGCAGGGCACGTGATGAGCGAGGCGGTCCGCATCGCCGGCACAGCCCACGCACGCTTCGATGCGTGCGCGCCGCGCTGCGCAAGCTGCCGGTATCGCGCCGAGGATCGGCATTCACTGGAGCAGAGCATTCCGGGCCTCGCCGTGTTCAGTTCCGGGTTTGGCGCGAGCGTGGCGGATAGCCGGCTATGCCGTCTGCACGACCAGCTCGTTTCGCCTGACGACGCCTGTGCACAGTACGACCCCATTCCACGGCATTGACGCGTGCGTCTGCATCGCCGCCCGGTGTGAGCCGTGCGGCGCGTACCTGCTTTGCGGTGTCAGTCGAGGAGCGGCGTCTTGATGTCCATCATTAACCGTCGGGCTTAGCCCCTCAATCGTTCAAAGCTGCCCGCGCATCGCCAGCTGATGCGCGCGATGCCGGACGCGCCCGCCTTTCTTCCGTCTCACGTCTGCCCGGGCCGCGCGTCGCGCCGCGGATGAAAAGCACGCCACACGTGGCGCACATCGCCCAGATGCCCAATATCACTAACCACTTTTCCATTTCGCCAGTCCTCTAAAACCCCGTACCGTTTTTATGTGCGTGCCTTGCGGCCGCGACCATCCATATTCTGTATAACGGCGCGCCGAGCAATCTGATAAGGGTAAAAGCGAAAAGAATCACGCCAGGGAAAATACTGATCGCAACCGCCGTCGCCACGCGCAGCGCCATTCGGCGCAAACCCCCGCCGTACAGGGCTTTTAAAAAGGTGCAACCATGCTCAGCGCATGGTTGCACCTTTTTATTTGGAGGCGTACGATTCGCCCAACTTTTAGTCTTTCCCAGCGAATTCGTTTGGTATCCGAAGAAGGAAACATGGCTAGCACCACCCTTGGCGTCAAGGTCGACGACCTCCTGCGTTCCCGGCTGAAAGACGCCGCCACCCGGCTCGAACGCACTCCGCACTGGCTGATCAAGCAGGCGATCTTCGCGTACCTCGAAAAGATCGAGCACGGCCAATTGCCGTCGGAATTGTCGGGCCACACCGGCTCGGCCGATCTGGCTGACGGCGCCGCGGTGGAGCACGAGGAAGACGGTGCGTCGCATCCGTTCCTCGAATTCGCGCAGAACGTGCAACCGCAATCGGTGCTGCGCGCGGCGATCACCGCTGCGTACCGCCGTCCCGAGCCGGAATGCGTGCCGTTCCTGCTCGGCCAGGCGCGTTTGCCGGCCAACCTCGCGGGCGACGTACAGACGATGGCCGGCAAGCTGGTCGAAACGCTGCGCACCAAGAGCCGTGGCGGCGGCGTCGAAGGGCTGATCCACGAGTTCTCGTTGTCGAGCCAGGAAGGCGTCGCGCTGATGTGCCTCGCCGAAGCGCTGCTGCGGATTCCCGATCGCGCCACGCGTGACGCGCTGATCCGCGACAAGATCAGCAAGGGCGACTGGAAGTCGCACGTCGGCCAGGCGCCGTCGCTGTTCGTCAACGCCGCAACGTGGGGCTTGATGATCACCGGCAAACTGGTGGGGACCAACAGTGAGGCGAGCCTCTCGTCGGCGCTCACGCGTCTGATCGGCAAGGGCGGCGAGCCGCTGATCCGCAAGGGCGTCGACATGGCGATGCGCTTGATGGGCGAACAGTTTGTCACGGGCGAGAACATCTCCGAAGCGCTGGCGAATAGCCGCAAGTACGAAGCACGCGGCTTCCGCTACTCGTACGACATGCTCGGCGAAGCGGCGACCACCGAAGCCGACGCGCAACGCTACTACGCCTCGTACGAACAGGCGATCCACGCGATCGGCAAAGCGGCCGGCGGCCGCGGCATTTACGAAGGCCCGGGCATCTCGATCAAGCTGTCGGCGCTCCACGCACGCTACTCGCGTTCGCAGCAGGAACGCACGATGAGCGAACTGCTACCGCGCGTGCGCTCGCTGGCGATCCTCGCGCGCCGCTACGACATCGGCCTGAACATCGACGCTGAGGAAGCCGACCGCCTCGAAATCTCGCTCGATCTGCTTGAAGCGCTGTGCTTCGATCCGGAACTGGCTGGCTGGAACGGCATCGGTTTCGTGGTGCAGGCGTATCAGAAGCGCTGCCCATTCGTAATCGAATACCTGATCGATCTGGCGCGCCGCAGCCGCCACCGCATCATGGTCCGTCTCGTGAAGGGCGCGTACTGGGATACCGAAATCAAGCGCGCACAAGTGGACGGCCTCGAAGGCTATCCGGTCTACACGCGCAAGATCTACACGGACGTCTCCTACCTTGCCTGCGCGAAGAAGCTGCTCAGCGCGCCGGATGCCGTCTATCCGCAGTTCGCCACGCACAACGCGCACACGCTGTCGGCGATCTATCACCTCGCGGGCAATAACTACTACCCCGGCCAGTACGAGTTCCAGTGCCTGCACGGCATGGGTGAACCGCTGTATGAGGAAGTCACCGGCCGCGACAAGCTGAACCGTCCGTGCCGCGTGTATGCGCCGGTTGGCACGCATGAAACGCTGCTCGCGTACCTCGTGCGCCGCCTGCTGGAAAACGGCGCGAACACGTCGTTCGTGAACCGCATCGCCGACGAAAACGTCGCGATCAAGGACCTGATCGCCGACCCGGTCGACGAAGCCTCGAAGATCGTCCCGCTCGGCGCACCGCACGCGAAGATTCCGCTGCCGCGCAATCTGTTCGGCGCCGAGCGTCTCAATTCGATGGGCCTCGATCTGTCGAACGAACATCGTCTGGCCTCGCTGTCGTCGGCGTTGCTGGCGAGCGCGCATCATCCGTGGCGCGCCGCGCCGATGCTCGAAGACAACGAGATCGCCGTGGGCGTCGCACGTGATGTGCGCAACCCGGCCGATCATCGCGACCTCGTCGGTACTGTGGTGGAAGCGACCTCGGAACATGTGAGCGCCGCAATGGCCCACGCAGTCGCCGCCGCGCCGATCTGGCAAGCGACGCCGGTCGATGCCCGCGCCGATTGCCTCGCGCGTGCGGCCGATCTGCTCGAAGCCCAGATGCACACGCTGATGGGTCTTGTGGTGCGTGAAGCCGGTAAGTCGCTGGCGAACGCGGTCGCGGAAATCCGCGAAGCGATCGATTTCCTGCGCTACTACTCGACGCAGATCCGCAACGAGTTCTCCAACGACACGCACCGCCCGCTTGGTCCGGTGGTCTGTATCAGCCCGTGGAACTTCCCGCTGGCGATTTTTATGGGCCAGGTGGCTGCAGCTTTGGCGGCTGGTAACACCGTGCTCGCGAAGCCGGCCGAACAAACGCCGCTGATCGCCGCGCAAGCCGTGCGTATCCTGCGCGAAGCCGGCGTGCCGGCGGGCGCGGTGCAACTGCTGCCGGGCAATGGTGAAACGGTTGGTGCAGCGCTGGTGGCCGATCCGCGCACCCGTGCGGTGATGTTCACCGGTTCGACCGAAGTCGCGCGCCTGATCAACAAGACGCTCTCGAACCGTCTCGATCCGGAAGGCAAGCCGATCCCGCTGATCGCCGAAACCGGCGGCCAGAACGCGATGATTGTCGATTCGTCGGCGCTCGCTGAGCAGGTGGTCGCGGACGTGCTGCAGTCCTCGTTCGACTCCGCCGGTCAACGGTGTTCCGCGTTGCGCGTTCTTTGTCTACAAGAGGACGTTGCGGATCGCACGCTCGAAATGCTGACGGGCGCGATGCGCGAACTGTCGGTGGGCAATCCGGACCGCCTGTCGATCGACGTCGGCCCGGTGATCGACCTCGATGCGAAGCGCGGTATCGACGCGCACGTCGCGGCAATGCGCGAGAAAGGTCGCAAGATCGAGCAACTGCCGATGCCGGAAGGCGGGGGACAAGGCACGTTTGTTCCGCCGACGCTGATCGAACTCGACAGCATCGACGAATTGAAGCGTGAAGTGTTCGGCCCGGTGCTGCATGTGGTGCGTTACCGCCGCAGCCAGCTGGACAAGCTGCTCGAACAGATCCGTACGACTGGCTATGGCCTGACGCTTGGCATTCACACGCGGATCGACGAAACGATCGCTCACGTGATCAGCCGCGCGCATGTCGGCAACATCTACGTGAACCGCAATGTGATCGGCGCGGTGGTGGGTGTTCAGCCGTTCGGCGGTGAAGGTCTGTCGGGCACGGGTCCGAAAGCAGGTGGCGCGCTGTATCTGCAGCGTCTGCTGGCGACGCGTCCGGCAGGGTTGCCGAAGTCGCTGGCCGATGCACTGATCGTTGATGTGCCGCAAGCGGGCGTGAACGGGGATAATCCGTCCGCTGCCTTGACGGCGCTGCGCGACTGGCTGATCAGCGAACAGCAGCCGGTGCTGGCCGCACGCTGCGACGGTTATCTGTCGCATGTGCCGGCGGGCGCAACTGCGGTATTGTCTGGACCGACCGGCGAGCGCAACACGTACACGCTGGGCGCACGCGGCACGGTGCTGTGCATTGCCTCGACGGCGAGCGGCGCACGCGTGCAGTTCGCTGCGGCGCTGGCTACGGGAAATCACGCCTTGTTCGAGGGCGCGGCTGGTGAACAATTGGTGGCGCAGCTTCCTGCCGCGTTGAAGTCCCACGCAAGCGTGAAGAAGAGCGCCGATACGCCGTTCGACGCCGTCCTGTTCGAAGGCGATAGCGACGAACTGCTGGCGCTGGTGAAGGAAGTTGCGAAACGTGCGGGGCCGATCGTCTCGGTGCAGGGCGTCGCGGCTCGCGCGCTGGAAAGCGGCGATGAGGACTACGCGCTCGAGCGTCTGTTGACCGAACGCTCGGTCAGCGTGAATACGGCAGCAGCAGGCGGTAATGCAAATTTGATGACGATCGGTTGAGCGAACCTCATCGATTACTTCAAAAAAACGGAAGCGGTACGGCGACCCCGAAAAACCGCTCCATCCACACCTGGTACCAAGGAGAAGCTATGCAACACAAAATGAAACAGCTGGCAGGCGCAGCGCTGGTTGCAGCAATGTCGCTGGCGGGGACGGCCAACGCTCAATCGACCGAAGACGTGAAGATCGGCTTTGCCGGTCCGATGACGGGCGCACAGGCGCACTACGGTAAGGACTTCCAGAACGGCATCACGCTGGCTGTGGAAGACATGAACGCAACCAAGCCGGTGATCGGCGGCAAGCAGATTCGCTTCGTGCTGGATTCGGCCGACGACCAGGCTGACCCGCGCACCGGCACGACCGTTGCACAAAAGCTGGTGGATGACGGTATCAAGGGCATGCTCGGCCACTTCAACTCGGGCACCACGATTCCGGCTTCGCGCATCTATGCGAATGCGGGCATCCCCGAAATCGCAATGGCGACGGCGCCCGAGTACACGCAACAAGGTTTCAAGACTACGTTCCGCATGATGACGTCCGACACGCAGCAAGGTTCGGTCGCCGGCACGTTCGCTGTGAAGACCCTGGGCGTGAAGAAGATCGCGATCGTCGACGACCGCACGGCCTACGGCCAGGGTCTGGCTGATCAGTTCGAAAAGGCAGCGAAGGCAGCGGGCGGCTCGATCGTCGATCGTGAATACACGAACGACAAGGCTGTCGACTTCAAGTCGATCCTGACCAAGCTGAAGTCGGTCAACCCGGACCTGATCTATTACGGCGGCGCGGATTCGCAAGCGGCACCGATGGTCAAGCAGATGAAGGCACTGGGCATCAAGGCACCGCTGATGGGCGGCGAAATGGTACACACGCCGACCTTCATCCAGATCGCGGGTGACGCAGCGAACGGTACGGTGGCATCGCTCGCCGGCCTGCCGCTGGAAGAAATGCCGGGCGGCAAGGACTACGTTGCGAAGTACAAGAAGCGCTTCAACGAAGATGTGCAAACGTACTCGCCGTACGCTTACGACGGCGCAATGGCCATGTTCGACGCCATGAAGAAGGCTAACTCGACAGATCCGGCCAAGTACCTGCCGCTGCTCGCGAAGACCTCGATGCCGGCAGTGACGGCAGCGAACCTCGCGTACGACGGCAAGGGCGACCTGAAGAACGGCGGCATCACGCTGTACAAGGTTGTCGACGGCAAGTGGACGACGCTGCAAAGCGTGGGCGGGAAGTAAGCGGTTTTTCGCTGCTTGCTTGGATGTCAGGAACCCCGCTTCGGCGGGGTTTTTTTATGGCGCTTTGAGTTTGTGCTGCTGGCGTGAACTCGATTAGTTAGCCTTCTCCCGAAAAAAAACTCATCGACAATCTCCACGGGTGGCGCGAAATCAGTAGGGCGCTTTTATACCTTGCGGCTGGTACGTGAAGTTCTACTTCGTGGGCAATCCGGAAACCGTGTTTATCAGCGTGCACCAGTGAGCGAAGCCATGAAGATGAAACTCTACGAAGAAGGCGAGAAGAGCAAGGCAATCTGCCACCACTGCAAGCAGCTCGTGAGCACGACCTTTGCACGGCGTGACGTGCCTTTCAGCGACGGCAAAGGTGAGGTGAAGAATATTCTCGCGGCGGTGTGCGACGTCTGTAACCACGTGGTCGCTATTCCCGCGCAATCCACGCCAGCCGTCCGCGAAGCGCGGCAGAAGGAAGTCAGGCCGATTGAGGCGCAACTGCCGGCCATCTATCTGGATGCTCTCGATTTGGCCGCTTATATGGTCGACAGCGCGAGCTCGACCGAATTCCGGAAGGTGCTCATGACGCTCTATCTGCACCGGTTTGCATCCGGTGAATATCCGCGGGCACGGTTGATTAAGGCGCACCGATCAGCGTCGGAGCGTTTCAAGGAACGCAGAGGCGCTGCACGGCGACGACTGTCGATGAAGGTGACACCTCGCATCGCCGAAGATATCAAGACGCTGATGCATGACACGGATATGAGCCAGACTGAGGTCATCAAGTCCGTGATCTATCAAATCCAATCCGACGTGATTGAATCTCACAAGCCTGCTCTGATGAAGGAGCTTGGCGCTTTATCGGTCATATACGCTTGAGTCATGTGCTCGTGGCGCACAAAAAAGCCCCGCATTGATGCGAGGCTTTTCTCATGGAGAGCCTTGCATAAACCGGGGGTTTTACTCCATCTTCTGCCGGATGACTGCAAGCGTCTTGGTGTCGTAGTTCAATTCCACCTTTCTGCCGTCCTTGTTGTAGGCTTCGACCTCATAGCAGTTGTCGTCGACCTTGAACTTCGCGATCTTGTAGCCTTGCGCTTCGATCTGCGCACGGGCGTCACTCTCCTTCATCCATTCTGCCGTGGGATGAACTGGACAGGACACGTCCATCGCGAACACGGCGCTCGACAATCCCAGCGCACTTGCAAATACCGCAGCCTTAAGCATATTGACTCCCTGAATCGTTCAGACGAATGGCTACCCTAGCCGATTCGTCAAACGGTGCACAAGGTGATCGCATGGTAAGTCTGCTGTATGTCAAAAATTCGACTTAAGACGCATCGGCGCAGAGGGACGTTGTCCACAAGCCTTCTACGCTAAGCCGTCTCGCCTCGCAGTTTCCTTCCCTGCTCGCGAATCTGCTCCAACGTTGCGCCCGGCGTGCTCGCCTCCTGCGGCATGCGAATCTCGATCACCGCTGCGCACCCGGCCTCCATGGAACGCTGCAACGCCGGCAGAAAGTCTTCCGTCCGCTCCACTGTTTCTCCATGTGCGCCGAACGACCTCGCGAACGCCGCGAAGTCCGGATTCGTGAGGCCTGTACCATGCACGCGATTTGGATAGTGTCGCTCCTGATGCATCCGGATCGTGCCGAAGTGGCTGTTGTTCACGACGATGAAAATCACATGCAAGTCGTATTGCATCGCCGTCGCGAGTTCTTGCGCGGACATCATGAAGCAGCCGTCGCCGGCTAATGCGACCACTGCGCGTTGCGGATACATCGACTTCGCCGCAATCGCCGCTGGTACGCCGTAGCCCATCGCGCCACTGGTCGGCGCAAGCTGTGAACGGAAATGCCGATACGAGAAGTGCCGGTGCAGCCACGTTGCATAGTTGCCCGCACCGTTTGTGAGGATCGCGTCTTCCGGTAGATGCGCGCGCAACTGCTGGATCACTTCGCCCATTTGCACGTCGCCGGGGATCTCGCGTGGCTTGCGCCAGTCGAGATACGCGCGATGCGCTTCTTCTGCAGCGCCGGTCCATGCGAGCTTGTCGGAAGACGGCCTCAACGCTGCAAGCAATGCTGCAAGTTCTGGCATGCCCGAGACAATCGGCAGATCTGCCGCATACACGCGCCCCAGTTCTTCCGCGCCTTGATGCACGTGCACCAGCGTTTGTTTGGTCTTCGGAATGTCGAGCAGCGTGTAGCCGTTGGTCGTCGCTTCGCCTAGCCGTGGACCGAGCGTGAGGAGCAGGTCCGCATCGCGGATACGCTGAGCAAGCGCCGGATTGATACCGAGACCAACATCACCCGCATAGTTCGGATGCTCGTTGTCGAGCGTGTCCTGAAAGCGAAACGCGAGGCCGATCGGCAATTGCCAATTCTCGACGAAGCATTGCAGGTCGGCACATGCTGCTGGTGTCCAACCGCTGCCACCGGCAATCACCATCGGCCGTTGCGCGCCTTCCAGCAATCGGCACAACTCTTCCATCTGAGCCGCGGACGGCGACGCCGCCACACGCTTGTACGCGGGTGCGCCGGCAACAAGGTCGCACGCATCGCTCAACACATCTTCCGGCAACGACAACACAACTGGCCCCGGACGTCCCGACGTCGCCGTGTGAAACGCATGGCTCAGATATTCGGGAATACGCTTCGGGTCGTCGATTTGCGCGACCCATTTCGCCATCTGCCCGAACATGCGCCGGTAGTCGATTTCCTGGAAGGCCTCGCGATCGAGATGCTCGCGCGCGCATTGGCCGATCAGCAGGATCATCGGCGTCGAGTCCTGAAACGCGGTGTGCACGCCGATCGATGCATGCGTCGCGCCCGGTCCGCGCGTGACGATGGCGACGCCCGGGCGTCCGGTCAATTTGCCGACGGCCTCCGCCATGTTCGCGGCCGCCGCCTCGTGCCGGCAAACGATAGTCTGGATGCGGTCTGTTTCGTCGTGCAGCGAATCGAGCACGGCGAGAAAGCTCTCGCCGGGAACACAAAAAACACGTTCGACGCCGTGCGTCAGCAAAGCGTCGACGACGAGACGCGCGCCGGTGGTCTGGGTGGCGGAAGAGTCAGAAACGGGAGCGTTCGGCAGCGACATTGCGATGAAGCCTCCATACGGGTTGGTAATGCTTCTGTCTTGATCAAACGAATTGTCACCGATAGCTTACGCCGACTGGGAGGTCGACGTAACGCCATGGCGTGGTGTGTCAGGTTGCAAAGAAGGTTTTTTCGAGATGAATTTGAAGCGTAGGATCGAACCGTTTTACTAGAGCGTGTTAGGAACTTGGAAGTACTGGCACCGCGTGAACGAGCATGAGCATTGCGAAGACCACGAAATGCAACCCGGCAAGCGTTTCGGGTAGACGTTCATAGTCACGTGCGAGACGGCGGAAA